>Ga0307516_10008133_pt1 | contig 11916 bp, 7 predicted proteins | sample 19_EM_MG_FD_203310 | JGI IMG/M metagenome (GOLD analysis project Ga0307516, IMG submission 203310) | Populus trichocarpa ectomycorrhiza microbial communities from riparian zone in the Pacific Northwest, United States - 19_EM | ecosystem: Host-associated > Plants > Roots > Unclassified | place...
TCATGCACCGAAGGAGAAGAAAATCAGGTCTAAAGTTAGCCAAAAAACCAGTTTTTTCTGGTTTCTGCACATTTCTTCTCTCTTTCTCTCTCCACCGTGTGTTCAGCCATTGAAGACCCCCACATAAACCTTTCTCCTCTACCAACAGACGGTTGCTTAGCCTCCCTACGAACCCAAATCCTCGCCAGTGATAGGGGCGACCACCGCAAGGTCCTCCCTCTCCTCGCTGCAGATTTTCTTCTTCTGCTTCTTCTTTTTTCTTCCTCCGCCACAGGAAACCAACATCGACACCATTTCTTCCACCAGCACCTCCACCCAGTTCACTCTAGGCCAATAACAACAACTTCATCCCCTTTGCCAGGTCGCCTCCCATTTTTCTCTCCCACCGTCTGCAATTGTGTACTTGCAAGCAGAACGTGAACTGCTGTTCACAATCGGCAAAATAATTAACATCTTCTTTGGGACGGGCCAGTTCTAGCCCAGCCTAAATGGCTGGGTCGGGTCTGGCCTGGCCCCATTAAAAAAAGAAAAAAAATATATGTTGGGCCGATATCGGCCCACCTTTTTCTGAGTCTGTGCTTGGCCCAGTCAGCTGGGCCGGCCCAACCCATGTATATTTACTATATATATTTATTTATAATAATATATATTATAATATTACAATATTAAAAAACAAAAAAAACAAAAATATCCAAAAAAATTTCAAAAATCATCTCAAAAAAATTGTGATTTTCTCAAATATTTTTCTACCAATTTTGCTTAATATCGGGTTCTATATTTACACTGTAAAGTACAAATTTGGTATTAAAATACATTGTTTTTTTCGAAATATTTCAAAAAAAATTCAAAACATTTTCAAAAAAAAAATCTCAAAAACTTTTAAATTAATTTCCCTTTTCAAAAACAAAAAAAAATATTTTGTTTTCATGCATATGGCCAAATTCTAAAACTTTTCCAAGCATATTTTCATTAAAAAATTGCATCTTTCTCATGTTTTAAAAATTTAAAAAATAGATATCATAACCAATTTATGATCATCCATTAGAGTTTGACCAAAATATCAAAAACCTTTTTCCAATCTTTGTTAGGGTATAGATGTAGACTTTAATATCTGTGAGGTGTAAAATTACACGATAAAGTACACTCCTAAGTATTAAAGATATAAGGTGTAAATAAATACGATGCTGAAATTCAGACTTTAGAACGGTTAGGATTTAACCCAATAAGGTAGAGACTTTCTCATGAAGAGAGATTTACCTTTAACCTTAGAAAAGACCAACAAATAGAAACCGGACAAAAAAAAAACAATCAAACAACAATGCAACTTACCTTAGGTAAGGTGCACTGGGGTGATGCGTCTTCCCCTTGCACAACCAGTCCCTTACTCAGACTCTCGCAGACTATAGGTTCCTAGTGACCATAATACTAGGTGACGACTCATAAACATTAATCGTAATTTTATGATAAAATCTAAAAATCCTTCCCAACACACAACACCTCACATATGAGACACGACAAAAGCCTCTATCATCGCTAGATGACGTCGCGGTGCGACCCCGCGGCAACATCAATCAATCCTTTAAATTGTGAGATATGCCTGCATTCAAAATGAACATTTACTATAAATTAAATATATTTTATGTTATCAGACTTGTTATTATAAAATATGCTCAAGTTAAGGAATTTAATGATACTTTAAGTGCAATATGATGATATAAAACCTTGATGAAAATGCACTTTTAAATATTAATCACTTGGAAGATGTTGACGATTGTGATTTGAAGAAAAATGTCTTGGAAGATGTTGACGATTGTGATTTGAAGAAAAATCACTTTCAACTCGAGGGTGATGATATGCATCATGATTCTATTATGGAAGGGTTTTATTTTAATATGTATAGGCATTCATATGGTTCAATGATTAGATCTTGGACGGAACAACTATAAAATGCCTTAACAAGTCAGGTTAGCATGACTGAAGTTTTGAAGAATTTAAAAGCTTGTAAGAAAAATGGGAATGATTCAAATATGTTTGTTTGTTTTAAAATAAGGCTTAAATCATGATTTGGAAGTTTTGAAGAGTTTGAGTTTGCTGTCAGCCCATAAGCCAATTTGAGTCTGAATTCTCACCACCTTATTGTATTGGAAAATAAGCTTATGTTATATGGCTTTCAAGTTTTGAATGTCATATTTCCAGATTGTCCAACCATGCATACATTAAAGTTGAGTGTAAGAAGTTATGGTTGTTTTAATTTTATGTTTTTGTGTGTGTTCTATAAGTAAAAGAACATGTGTTATTTATTATTTGTCTAGTTTTTTTTTTTTTAACAAAGTCATTTATTTGGGTTTTAATTATGTCATTTTGGTATTTCCTAGACTTGGAGGGTTACTCCAAGTAAATAATGATGTTCAAGACCAATTATTAAAACTTGTAGAAACAAAATATAAAACGTTTTAACTTCTTATTTAGAGAGCTTTCTTCCTTGTTCTTCCATTACCAGAATTGATTGAATAACAAATCAGACTTATCACTTTTAATCAGAAAGAGTGTGACATTTTTATCCTGATTGGAATTCCTTTATGGCGTTTTTGACTTATCAAAGAGTTTCATTAAGACTTTATCCCCAATTTCCATTACAAATCATGTAATTTTCAGCTTCAATACTATAAGAAAAATCATATAACCAAACCTACCTTCCTTCATCTTCATATCAGATTGCTAGTTTGTTTGGGTTAGGAAGCCAAGGCACATCAATAACCCACCACTCAATGGCTCTTAACTAAAGATTACCCATATGGTTCAAGTGTCACCTACATTTTTACAATAATCATAACTCTCTTAAGAGTTATCTCACTTTATAAGAAAATATCAAAAAGGATTAAGCTCAAGTCTTTATTGAATTATAATCTAACTAAAGAATATGAAACATGGATTTGATGCACTTTAGGATTTAAAGATTTAAGATAATGTAGCGAGGAGTAAAAGTTTTTTAGAGGATTAAAGCATCAAGAGTATGAATTGTAAAATTGCAAGAGTGTAAGAGTAAATAGAGTTTTATCATGAAATCAAAAGGGTATTTTTTATAAGAAAACTCATTGATGGCCGTTACCCACAAAAAGAAAACAAGAAAGAAAAAAATTTAGTTTTTTTCAAGTGTTCTTCTAATGGCAAGAACGATTATATGTCTAATTTTGAGAGAAAAAAGATGTTATAAACAACTTGAGTATTAAACACATTATACGAACTCGGGGGGTAAGAATTCTTGAACCCATAAACAAAATAGAAACAATTCAAGAAAACTAAAATCAAACTGAAAGAACTTGATCCAATGATTACCTGAACTAAAGAATCAAAGTTAATGGATGAAAGACCCCAACCTGTTAATTATAAAGAATCAAGAACTAGAAGTATAAGGAAGAATGCTACAAAGACAGTTAATCTTTGATAAGTCATGAAAAGTTTAATGAAGAACTAAGAATATGAGCAACCTAGCACATACACAATATCATTTTTAAATAAACCAAGTCTTTTTTTTTAAATAAACTAAATACAATCTAAATAACCATATTTATACTAGGTAAAACATTTAAAAAAAAATTGAAAAAATAACAAAAGATTTATAAATAAAATAGAAAATAGAATTCTAAACTAAAAAAAATAATACGATTCCTGTACATTTTCTTATATGCTTTATCATAAGGCCTTACTGAACTCTAATTACTATAGAATTTTAACTCTATAGACAACAAAGCCTTCAGAATCTTCTGGAAATATTTTAGCTCGATCCAACGATCGAATAAAAAGTTATGTTTGTCATAGTAAACTTATACATTAGGAAAGAAATAAGCCCAAAACCACCTCTCCTTATCAAATCCGCAAGCTACCAACTTGGTATCCTTGAGAATTAAAGATTCCTTGCAAAACAAAACTCCAAAGCTGTTAACTTTATTTCCTTGAATAAATAGGACTTCTAATACTGCCAAATTTGTTGAAATCTTTCCTTGTAGAAAAAGGATTGTTGCCTAATTGATCTTTTTGTAAAGTAAGGAATCCTTGCAAAATAAGGATTTCATATGTAATTAAATCATTTCCTTGTAAAAATCCACAAATCATATGAAAAGCAGTCATTTTTTGACTTTCTTGTTTTGCTAGTAGATTTCAAGCTTGATCTCAAACATGTCATTTTCTCTTGTTTGGATGAGTTACCGGGCTACCATAAATATATGAAAAACTTGAGATGTCTAGTTTCTAATCCCGACCAGGATCGAAGAAAAAATTTACCTATAACTTTAGATATTTCCTAAAAAGTACATGAACATCTAGTTTGGTAGATTTTCAACTTTTTAACCCAAACATCTTGACTTAGTTCATTAAATCTATCTTTGACCTTCTTAGTTTTAGACCTTGTAATAGGCTCAATTTATACTCTAATGTATCATTTGATGATGCTTGTTGATTCTCATCATTTTCCCTCCTTAAAAGAATTATTCATCAAATCAATAATAGGAACACTAATAGGCTAGATTTGTACTATAATGTATCATTCAATGATGCTTGTTGATTCTCATCATCTCCCCTCTTCTCAAAAGGAATCGTCATTGAATCAATAATAAGAACACCATTTATGGGAAATATGTCCATATAATCCCACAATAAAAAGTTTATAACATTATTTTGCATGGGCTTGTTAGTATAAAAAAAAATTCTTTAAAACCTTCTCTCTTGTATAAAAGTTCTTATGCTTCTTTGTTTTTCCCTCAACACTCTCATTTCGTTGCTTTGATTTTTTTCTCCTCTATTATTCTCTCTACCATCAGCTAACTCTTTATTCTTTTCTCTCTTAGTCAAATATGAGTTTATTCTCCTCTCATAGGTTATGACATTTTCTCTCATCTCATGGCTCACAATATTTTTTAAATTCTCAATCTCATTGGCCTTACTTTCCATTTTGAATTTCAATTGGTTCATATAAACTTATTTTGGTGACAATGGTAGAAGAGTGATAGATTCTTATATTTTAATAAAGAATACATGTTTCTAAACTCATCATGTTCAACCTTTCTATCAAACTATCACAATCTTTCTAATAACAAATGACTTGCATGTATAGAAACAACATCACACAAAACTTCATCATTATATCTCCCAATTGAAAACAAAATCGAAACCTATTTATTAACCTCTATCTTCCCATATTTATTCAACCACCTAAATCTACAAGATATGTGATACTTTATAATTTTCCAAAAGTTCTTAACAAAGCTAGTACTAGCTATATTAACATAACTCTTATCATCTATAATCATACTACACCTATTGATGTGGCATATCATATGGAAAATATTCTCTATTTCTTGCTCCAAATCATCCTCATTGACCTAAACATTTAATGTTTGACAAATCACAAATGATTCACCTTGAATCAGATACTTTACATCTTCATCACTAGCTTTCTTTAAGTGGTGGTATCCTTCATCATTGATGTCATTTTTGGACATAATCTCACTATGATCATGTATTATCATAACTCTCTTGTTAGGATATTAAGATGCTATATGATATATTCTCAAACATAAAAAATAATTAACATCATGATCACGAGGTGTTTGAGTGTCAGATTTACCTCTAATATTAGTATAGGCTTTTTCTTGCCTTTTGATGGTTCGGTTTTAGCTCCTATATTTGGCTTGATTTGAACAACCCTCTCTCTCTTATAATTTGACCTCCATGTCAAATAAAAACCCAATTTTAATACCATGTTTTCTCTTTTGGTGATAATTTGTTTTTTTGAAAGATTGGTTAAAATGAGTTTTCATAAGCGATGATCCAAGTTCTTATCAGTATATCTTTACCAAAAAATATCGGATCAAAAAAGATTTACGGGTATAATTTTCATGAAAAAAAGTATGACCCAACGAGGTGTACTGGGCTTGGCAATGTGCCAAGCCCCGAGCATGCTAGATCTAGTGCTAGCCAAACCAAGACGTGATTGAGCTTGACAGTGTGCCAAGCCCTAGAGATCGCCAGACCCAAACACAAATGTTGGGCTTGACAGTGTGTTAGGCCCCGGGCATGCTAAGCTTGGTAGTGTGTCAAGCCCCAAGCACACTCAAGAGAATACACATCCTTCTTTGGGCATACCCAAGGGAATGAGGTAATGTGGGTCTAGCATGTTTACTTGGACTTAATAGTCCTCTAAGTCCATTACACTTGGACTAGGCATTTAGCTAAGTCCAAGGTAACATGGGTTTGACAACTATACAAGACCCAAACACTTGGACTTGGCTGTTAGCCAAGTCCATTATACTTGGACTTGACAGTTAGTCAAATCCAAGATAACGCGGGTTTAGAAAACATGCGAGACCCAAAGTATTAGGACTTGGTCATCCATTAAGTCTAAGGTAACGTGGATCTGGAAAACATGTCAGACCCAATGTAATTGGACTTGGAAGTTACCCAAGTCCAAGGTAACGACCATCCTTTCTTGGCATGCCTAAAGGAATTACAATCATCTCTTCTCACGCCCAAGGGAATGATCATTCTCCTTTGGCACACCTAAGAGAATACACATCCTCTCATGAGCACACCCAATGAAATAAGATAATTTGGATCTGGTAAACATGCCAGACCCAAGGCACTTGGACTTGGCAGTCAACCAAGTCCATTGCACTTGGACTTACCAGTCAGTTAAGTCCAAAATAACATGAGTATGACAATCATGCTAGACCCAAAGTACTTAGACTTGTCCATCCGTCAAGTCTAAGGTAATATGGGTTTTGCGAACATGCTAAACCTAAGGTGTTTGGACTTGGCATAACAAATATGTTAGACCTAAAGCACTTGGACTTGACATTCAGTCAAGTTCAAGGTAGCACGGGTCTGACAGTAATGTCAAACCTAAAGTACTTCGACTTGGCCATCCTCCAAGTCCAAGGTACTTAGACTTCAGTTAGGCAAGTCCAAGATAACATAGGTCTCGCAAACATGCCAGACCTAAGGCATTTGGACTTGACATCCCAACAAGTTTAAAGTATTTGGACTTGACAGTTAGCCAAGTCCAAAGCAACCATCATCCTCTATTGGCACGCCCAAAGGAATAACCATCCTCTATTGGCACACCTAAGGGAATGCCCACATCCTTCATTGGCACGTTCAAGGGAATGACCATCCTTCATTGGCATGCCCAATGGGATGACCATCATTCCTTGGGTCTAGTCCAGGGAAACGTTTTGGACCCTAATCTCCCTACACCTTTTAGGTGTATAAAAGTCCTTCAAGGACCCACCATATTTCTATCAAACATTAATATAGATATAAGTGATATTTATCTCATTGAATGCTATAAGGGTAAAATTACACTCCAGACCCTCATATTCATAAAAGGACAAGACTCATGGGCTATAAATACACCATAAGACCTTCAAAACAAAGGTTCACAATCTTCATTCTTTACTACATATATATTTTCAGAGCATCTATCTCTAGATTATTCTTGTATTTTTCCACTCTAAAAAGATACTTATTTAAGCATCGTTGAGTCCCCACCTCTACCAAAAGGGACCTTTTGCAGGTACTAGCCGTAAACCACCTTGACTTACAAAGCACCAAATACAAGTTATCAACCACCTTGGCTAGAGAGAATGCATGAGATTGTTAGGACCAATTAACTAACTGACTATCCTACTTTGGAGCCCTATTGCTAGGCTACTTAGATTTTTAAGACTTCATCATTGGCGCTGTTTGTGGTAACATTTTTCAAAAATTCATAAATAACTTTATTGTTATACAATTTTCCCTAGATACCGTTATTAATGGTAGATAACCAGGACACTCCTGGAATAAGATGATTTACTTATCTTTCTACCATAACAGATACATCAACCCCCGCATAGCCAATCCTCCAATAATTGATAGAGTAAATGTAACTCCTTACTTAAACAGTTTTAGGAAATCAACAAGCTAAAGAAAATCCACCACCACGGACCGAGGCTCTTCCGCAGCAAGTCGTTGCATTTCTACATTTGCCTCCACAACAACCAGCTGCACCAAGAGCCCGTGAACAATTACACTACCTAGACGAGACTAGACAAAATGATATTTATAGAAGTTCCTCAAGGGACCACTCACGCATTTGCCACACCCATGCACAAATACTCTGAACACACTCCTCTTAGTTACTATGGGATCGATATCGGTCATTGTAACCGCCATTATATGCCAAGCTCTTTGGGCTTGTAAGAGCCCAACAGAAAAAAAAACTAAGAGAATTTATTCATGAGCATACCCAGGGGAATGTTTATAACCCCTATCAGTGAGGGGTTTCTCCAATTGTCCAAACATATTGAACACTTGACTCCCTGAGGACTATTTTGTCCATGAAAATAAAGTTTGGATAACTATGATGGCTTGGCCTACCCAAGGAAGCACATGCAAAATATATGCAGTAGCTTAGAATTGATCATCCAAGATCACATACTCTATTGAAAGCTTGACCAAAGTGAATCAATTTGCAAGCTACTTATTGAAAGCTTAACCAAAGTGAATCAATTTATAGAAAATCAAAGATCACATTGAGCACATGCCATCTAGAAAAAACCTTATGCCTTATCAGATAAAAGCTTGACCAAAGTGAATCAATTTATAGAAAATCACATACGAGTTGAAGAGGCTAGTTTGATATGACATAGACCTTCTTATTTTTATAAGGACAACTAACATTAATGACCTTCTAGATGAAGTAATTAGGGTAGTCAAAGAAAACTTCTTAATGCCACCTTCAAGACATATTCCTCCAAAGAACTTTCATCGTACCTATCACTCAGGTCATCTCAAGATGTATAATCCTTAATAAGAATGAAAGTTTTTGAATATAAATGACTTATTCAAAATGACTTTTTATTCTTTCCAAGTAATGGCTGAAGTCTACTGTCCAAGGAATTAACTTGGTCTTCCTAGTGCTATATGCACCAATCTCCAAGGGATAGATATAATCTCCTCAGCGCTATATACATCAATCTCCAAAGGAAGGATGTGATTGGTGTCCCTAGTACAAATAACAACATCATGTAATCACCACTCTCAGTGGGGGGCTCTTATGCCCTGTAAAAATAATAATGAAGGCCACTCTTTAGTGGATGGCTTTTAAGCCTCATGACAATGATGGGAAAGCTACATGTTTCCACTCCCCAAAAACCTATAATCACTTAGAAGTTTCTAAGTATAGGTTCACCCTTATTAGGTTCTACATAACCAATTGGGAATTTATATAGATTATGGGCATGGTACTCTCAATCTCTTATTTGCTAAGTACAAATTCTTGTTCTTTTGTATACAAAAGAATTTCTTTTAGTCCATATGCATATTTCTCTATATTTTTCCTGACTTACTACCCCCTTTTCATATGAGCAAAACTCACTACTCTATCTAAAATGAGAGATTAATTAAAGTCTTTGCATATTATTATATCGCAAAGACTGGTGGTCCACTGATGAACCAAGTTTTTATTAGTATATCTTTACCAAAAAACACCGAATAAAAAAATTTATGAATATAAATTTTCAAGAAAACAAGCACGCCCCAGTCAAGTCACATTAGGCTTGGTAGTATGCCAAGTCTTGGGAACGTTGGGTCTGGCACTAGTTAAACCCATATGTGATTGGGCTTGGCAGTGTGCCAAGCCCCGAAGATGATGTGTGCTAAGCCCAGGGCACATCCAAGGGAATACACATCCTTTCTTAGACACACTTAAGAGAATGAGGTAATGTGGGTCTGGCAAACATGCCAGACCTAAGACACTTGGACTTGGTAGTCCGCGAAGTCCATTGCACTTGAACTTGGCATTCAACTAACATGGGTCTGGCAACTATGCCACACCCAATGTACTTGGACTTAGCAGTCAGCCAAGTCCAAGATAACGTGGATCTGGAAAACATGTTAGACCCAACGTACTGGGACTTGGCCATCCATCAAGTCTAAGGTAATGCAAGTCTAGCAAACATACCAAACCCAAGGCACTTGGACTTAGAAGTTAGCTAAGTCCAAAGTAATAACAATTCTCTCTTGGCATGCCCAAAGGAATGACTATCATCCCTTGACACGCTCAAGGGAATAACCATTCTCTCTTGGCATGCCTAATGAAATGTGCATCCTTCATTGGGTATGCCCAAGGGAATGAGGTAATGAACATACTAAACCCAAAATACTTGGACTTGACATGTAGCTAAGTCCAAGGTAACGTGAGTTTGACAAATATGTCAAACCCAAGGCACTTGGACTTGGCAATTAGCCATGTCTAAGGTAACATGGGTATGGAAAACATGTCAGATCCAAAGCACTTGGACTTGGCATTCCATGAAGTCCAAAGCACTTGGACTTGACAATCAGCCAAGTCCATTACATTTAGACCTGTCCATCTGTCATGTCTAAGGTAACGTGGGTCTAGCAAACATACAAGACCCAAGGTACTTGGACTTAACATTTAGCCAAGTTCAAGGTAATATGGGTCTACCAAACATGCCAGAACTAGGCATATGGACTTGGCAGTTAGCCAAGTCCACGGTAATACCGGTTTAACAATAATGCCAGACCTCAAATACTTTGACTTCACCATCTACCAAGTCCAAGGTACTTGGACTTCAGTTAGCCAAGTCCAAGTTGGACTTGGCAGTCAACCAAGTCCATTACACTTGGACTTCAGTCAGTCAAGTCCAAGATAATGTGGTTCTAGAAAACTTACCAGACACAAAGTACATGGATGTGACAGTTAGCTAAGTCTAAGGCAACGTGGGTTTAACAAACAATATGTCAGACCCAAGGTACTTAGACGTGACAGTTAGTCAAGTCCAAGGTAACAACCATTCTCCCTTAGCATACCTAAATGAATGACCATCATCCTTTACCACACACAAGGAAATAACCATTCTCCTTTGGAACACCCAGGGGAATGTGCATCCTCCGTTGGGCAGCCCAGGAGAATGAGGTAACGTGGGTCTGATCAAACCCAATGTACTTGGACTTGACAATTATACAAGTCCAAGATAACGTGGGTCTGACAATCATGCCAAACCTAAAGTACTTGGACTTGTCCATTTGCTAAATCCAAGGTAATGTAGGTTTGACAAACATGTCAGACTCAAGTCACTTGAACTTGGCAGTCAGCCAAGTCCATTACACTTGGACTTGGCATTTAGCCAAGTCCAGGATAACATGGGTTTGGCAATCATGTCATACCCAAAGTACTTCTTCTTGGCCATCTGCCAAGTCCAAGGTACTTGGAGTTTAGTTAGCCAAGTTCAAGGTAACGTGGGTCTAGTAAACATGCTAGATCTAAGGCACTTGAACTTAACAGTCCGACAAGTCCAAAGTACTTGGACTTGGCAGTTAACTAAGTCCAAGGTAACGACTATCCTCTTTTGGCATGCTTAAGGGAATCACCATCCTTTTTTAGCACGCCCAAAGGAATGCTCACATCCTACCTTAACACGTTTAAGTGAATAACCATCCTTTCTTGGGCATGTCTAAAGGGATGACCATCCCACCTGGAGCACGCACAAAGGGATGACCCTCTTTCCTTGGGTCTAGTCTAGGGAAAGAACTCAACCTCCATGGACTCATTTACATTTGATGTCTTGGACCTTAATCTCCATACCTTTTAGGTGTATAAAAGTACTTTAGGGACCCACCATATTTCTATCAAATATTAATATAGATGTAAAGGATATTTATATTTCATTGAATGCTATCAGGGTAAAAATTACACTTTAGACCCTCATTTTAACCAAAAAACAAGATTCATAAGTTATAAATACACCATAAGACCTTCAAAACAAGGTTCACAATTTTCATTTTACATATATATATATATATATATATATATATATATATATATATATTCAGAGCATATTTTTTTAGAATATT
>Ga0307516_10008134_pt1 | contig 11915 bp, 14 predicted proteins | sample 19_EM_MG_FD_203310 | JGI IMG/M metagenome (GOLD analysis project Ga0307516, IMG submission 203310) | Populus trichocarpa ectomycorrhiza microbial communities from riparian zone in the Pacific Northwest, United States - 19_EM | ecosystem: Host-associated > Plants > Roots > Unclassified | place...
CATACAGTCAAAGTTACACCGTCGGTAACCAATTGGTCTTCGGCGAAACGTGCCCTCGCCGGGCTCATTTGAATCAATTCCTCCTCGAGATGATCAAGGCAGCGGGTGACGCTCTCATGGGCTACCTCAAGCTACCAGTTCAAAGCTCGCAATCGACCCGGCGCCGGTTCTTCAATGAGCGAACACTCCGCCCGTTCCCGCACTGTGCGAGCGTCCCGCCCGGGGAAAGACCGGCCATGATTTAAAGGGTCCGAAATCAAGAGCGAGTAAATAGAGCGTAAGCAAAGACTCACGCTGTGCGATGGAATTTAGACTCTAAGCTCGCATATACGTGTACCGGCATTGAATCCCTCTGTTATTCGTGTACACCAAGACGAGAGGATAAGGATCGCAGTCTGCACTAGAACCAGACCAAGATCGCTTCGGTCTCCTTGATATCAACACCTTCGTCCCACGACCTGGTCTCAGACACCTCCTCCCCGCTGACCAAAAACTCCGGGGTCTCCCAACTCTGCCCACCCCACGTCAATCCCCCAGTATCGTCCGCGTATCCGATATCCAATCTCTTGACCCTAATTTCCCTCCCCTTGCAATCTTCCGAGGCGAAACTCAAGTCGATGTGGTACGCACTTCGTTCCCGGACCTCCTCATCACCTTTCAACCAACCGTTGAGGTTGATGAACACAGCACGGACGACTTTACCCATCTCGAAAATCGCGTATCCCGATAGATTCGCTGCAGAGATATCGAGTTCAACGATCTTAGTCATGCCCAGGCCGGCTTTGTTGCCCACAGCCGTGTTGATAACAAGACCACCATAGTACAGCGGCTGGAGGTACGGCTGAGATGGTGGGGAGAGGGGCGAATTATCCACTGGAGATCTGTCCAGCGCGATTGGTTGGAACTGGGAGCCAGCGCACCTTCAGTACCAACGGAAGGGGAGCACAGGAGAGAGCGACTTACGAAATTGTATTTGAACCCAACACCCCCATGATAGTAAACCTCTTGCATCCCAAGTGTCGCGGCTTGCAACGTATAATCGATCGCCCAAAGCGCCACACCTGCCGTGTTGCTGACTCCAGGAGCGCCATGGCATGCGATACTATTTGTCTCCCTGTCATGCAGCCAATATCAGTGTGCAAAAAACGCGTGTTGGTAGACGACCGACCCCATGATGTATACGAGTCCATGACGCCGAGCGACCGCGATGTCAGGTTTGAACACCGTCAAATTACCCCGGACAGCGGGTTTGCTCATGAAGGAGCGCAATTGGAAGTCCCCACCATTACAATAAACCCCAGAGTACCGATGTTGAGATACCCTGTCACAAAACTCAGTGCCGTTGCGTATGGGATCAGACAACGAGACGCACCGGGTGATATACTTCCCAGGTTCGCTGTCGAGCATCCCCGCGTCAAACGACCCGGCTACCGTGAATCTCTGAGTAGCAAACGAACACGCGAGAATGCCGACGGGACCCTCGACCGTGAGCTTGACAGCCTGCGCGATGGGAATCATGTGCTTGACCCAGCTGTACGTCGTTGAGCTATGGGTACAGGGAAGGTGAGACGACAATACTGACTCGCTAACAAACTCTGTCACTGTCCAGTTCGATGGCCGGACCCGACCAAGGAAGAGATCGGGCTCGTTTCCTACCATGCAGCCAACGCGTCAGAATGGTGGGTACAAATGACTCCGAGAACGTACCAAGTTCGATAAAATCCAGGGTAACACCGTTCTCGGTTGCTTCACTCTCGGGTGAAAACACCTCGAAGATTGTCCGAGCCATCTCCACTTCGTTTGTGATATTGCCATCGCCCAAGTTAAGTCCCCAAGTCATATGCGTGCCTTGGGGTTTCCTTTTAGCCCTCTACGGATAACAAAAGGGTGGAGTCCTACCTCTGGGCATGCGCCCTGACAACAAGTAATACTGGGCACTGACATTCACACTCGATGCCTCTGGATATGGGGTGATTTGGTTGGAAGTGGGAAAGGCAGCTGTTACCGGCTGTGGTCAGGGGGTTGCGTTAGGAAATATGCGTCCTGAACAAGGGAAAGGGAATACTGACGTCGCCCTGTAATTGATATCTTGTTTTGTCCTGCGTGTTGCCACCAACTCTGATCTTGGGTGGCTGGCCGGTGAGGTCTGCGTAGTTCGTTAATGCATTGAAAGTGTGGATGTTCCGGGAATCCAATCCAGCCCAATCTATGTCAGGTGACAGTCAAGGTGAACGTCATACACGTAGGAACGCAGGCGAACCTGGCCATCGATCCGGTTCCAAAGAGAACGAGAGTAGGGTAGGGACCAACGTTTCGGAGGTGCTTGGAGGGGAGGTTGGAATTTCGACGCTCGTGTCAGTGACGGCTCCAGCTGCAGGTTTGAACTCCCACAGGAGCAACACGAACACTGAACAAACTCCAAGTGGCAACATTCTTCCACAACAAGTGTCGTGTTCAAGAGGTGGGGCAGGGACGAGGGGAACGCAAGGGGAATTTCTCTATTTAAATACCCAGCGGGTTCGGTTACCCAGATTTATTCCACCCTCCGCCAACGGAGCGACGCGAAGCTTTCGAAGACGTGTTTACCGCGCAGAAGAGAAGGCCATCGGCGTTCTAATGGTTGGTTCCATACGAGTGTCCAACCAAGTCGGGGGCTCCACTGGGACTGACTGATTTGTGGCGAAGGAGGACGGTCAAATTCGAGTTCGTCAAATTCCTTGTAACCGTCCCAGTTGTGGCGAAGAGCGACCGTCTGGTGCCACAAGGGAAGGATGAGATGGTGGCGGGAGACGAAAGCGCTTGATCGGCGAAACCCCTCAGTCTCTTCCGCACATGTACCGATCCTCCCGATCGGTGACGAGGACGGTCTCTTCCAGTCGTCTGTTTCACTCCTCGCCTCTATGTCTCAACACGGTTCAACCCAAACCACCACCAGCTAAGCCGGCGGAGCCATCCGGGAGGAAGGACGGCGCCCGACCGGATGGACGGCACGTCCTTTCGGAGAGGCTGCAGGAGGCTACGTCTCTGCTCCGAGGGTACATCACCAAAGCCGCCGGAGACACCGCCATCAACGTCAGGAAGCGTGCAGACGGATTCACCGCCATTACCCAAGTCCTGTTCTCCGAGCTTGGCGGTCAACTCAATCGTGCCACTGGCTATGAAGACATAGAGCTTTTGAAGAAGAAAGTGGAAGCGCAGGGTACGTCTTCCCCCACGCCCTTTTCTATCGGTGGCGTTGCACGTAAATTTACCGTCGTAAATTTGTTCTGACCAGAGTCCAGGATAAATGCTGCTCGGGAGGCGGCACAAGCCGCAAAACAGGCGTATGAAGGGGCCGTGATCATGCGATCCAACTCCCAACGAGAAGTCAACGAACTCCTCCAACGAAAGCACACATGGACCGATGCCGACGTCGGGAAATTCACCATGCTCGTCCGCGAGGATCATTCGTATGAACAGGCTGAAGCTCGAGCAAAGGAGGATGCCAAAGCTGCAGACGGCGATGTCGAGCGGGAGTTGAACGAGCTTCTTAGGTCCATCTTGGCGAGGTACCACGAGGAGCAGGTCTGGTCCGACAAAATCCGGGGCGCATCGACGTATGGATCAATGGCCGCGTTGGCACTCAATTTGCTCGTGTTTATCATGGCCACCTTGGTCGTCGAACCCTGGAAAAGGCGCAGGCTGGCTTACACGTTTGAAAGGAAAGTCGAAGAGCTGTCTGAGGAGACCAGGGATTTGTTGGAGAAGGAGATTGGTCAACTCGAAGCTCGGCTGGGCACGGTGATTGCGGCCATTCCTTCGCTACAGCCTCCTCCGCCTCCGATCGCGGCCGAAATGGTTCCGGTACCCTCAGAACCGACAACGACACCCTATACGCTATCCGGTGGCTGGCGTAGTATACCACACAAACTAGAAGGTGGATTAGTGGTATCAGCATTAGTCCTCGGCTGGTTGTTCGGTAGACATCACTGAAATGTAGTGTCACGTGTGTATGCGGATGGCATCTCGCTCCTTTGGGAGTTGATCTCCGTACGTATATGCCTCAAGCACGGCCATCCTAGCCGGGAAGTTGTCCGCCAACCGTCGACTCGGCTTCGCTAACCACCACCACGCGAGACCTCGGGTCTTACAATGGCCACTGAAGTCTTCAACTCGAGAGCGCAAACGATGTCCCTTGGACCCGAGCTTGCCCAGCAACAGCCGGAGGAGGAACAGTTTCTCTCGACCTTTTTCTGCCGCGCTCTCTTTGACTACCAGACCGATAACGACTCCTCCCTCTCCTTCCGTAGAGACGACATCATCGAAGTCCTCACCAGGTTGGAATCGGGGTGGTGGGACGGTTTGCTCGGTCAGGAGCGTGGATGGTTCCCGTCCAATTATGTGACCATCATCTCTGATCAAGAGGCCGACGCCGCCCTCGCCGCCGCTGAGGTTGCAGCCGCGACTCAGCTCGAGTTCCAAAACCCCCAGGCCACCGTCACCCACACACAGAGCTTCGACCTCACGCACATACAAAACGTTTCCCTGGAGCCCGCCCAGCCACATGCGACCCCCAATGGCACCCTTCAATCACACTCTCACACACTCTCTCACCCTCAAAACTCCCAACCAAACGACACCACGTACCCACAACAGGACAGCATCGGCGCGGGGGCGGGCGTGCAGGGAGATGGACCCTACCCGAGGTCTGGGACTCAGTCGAGCGACTTTTGGGTGCCGCAGGTCTCTGCTGACGGGCGGGTGAGCACCAGTTTTCTTTGTTCCAGTTCCGTTTTCTCCGCCTTTCACCCCATGGAACGTCCTTCCGCCCTTTGCTGTGTGACATGGCCCAATATCCAATCGTTTGACATACCTTGTTATGGGCGCTTACCATCTGGTTCCTTGGCGCCATTTCTTCAGATCTACTATGTGAACACCCAAACGGGTCAGCAGTCCCGCGATCTCCCACAGGACGGGGACCAAGACATATCTGAGGGTGGGTTCTCTCCTTCGGCCGACTCTCGTTACCGACTCTCGTTACCGTTGGCTCATCTTGTTACCAACGATTCCACAGATGTCACAACCATCAATGGTGCTCGGAATGGCGCCGGATTCGGTGTCCCGAGACGGACTAGCACGCCCGAACCATGGAAGAGGGCGTTAGCCGATGACGGGCTGTCCTACTACTTCGTCAACACAGTTGACGGGACGACCAGCCGGACTATGCCGTCACCGAGCACTCAACAGCCGCACCAGGCCACCCGGGATCCTGGCCCACTTCAGACTGATATCTCTCCCGCCGATGCACTTTCCCATATGTCGCCTATCGCACGCGTAGCTCTACACACCGGCGTCCCATCCGGGAGCGATAGTGACCGGTACAGCGTGCACTCGGACGATTCGGACGTACAACCTTCCCCGGTTATTTTGGGTCGGGAAAAGTCTTCTTCGAGCCTCACAGCAGCCACGAGCCCGGGCACATCAAGGTCTTCGGCCACCCAACTCTCACACTCCTTGTCTAGTGATCTCACACCAGCCGAGCGCTCCGCTCAAGAACTTCAACAGGCTTTGGCTGCCCCATCCCCTGATTCTGTCAATCAACTCGCGGTTGCCGCCCGAGAAGCGGTTGGAAACGTCGTCCAATACATCCAAACTCACGACAACACTTCTCCCGGCCGATATGGACACGAGCTAAATGACCGGGTCTTGGCTGTCGTCTACAGCGTGCGCAACCTGCTCTACGTTTCCGCTACGCCCTCGAGTCAGATCACGAACAACCTCTATCCCCGGGATACTCGGCATACACGAAACACTCCTCCCTCTCAGGCCCTCCAGGCTCATTTGAAGCCCGCGCAGCGTAAAGTGGCTGGGACCCTCTCGAAATTGGTCTTGTCGACACTAGCGGTTCAGTACGAGGCAAACCATGCTCAAGTGGCTGATAAACCTATGCGTATGGAAGGCGATGCGGGAGAGCTCGACAGGGCCGTGGTCGCGTTCGTCACAGAAGTACAGAGGTTCTTGGAGCAGAATGCCCAGTCCTCAGACGCGAATGTGATCAAGAGGCTGTATGGTGTGTTCGAACCTGAGCATATAGGGATGGGGCTGGTTGGGGGTGGTGCCGCGGCTGGATGGAAGGGCTTTGGATGGTTAGCACTAGAGAGAGAGGATGAGGCTCCAAACAGACAGTTGTCGGTTGAGGTTGTCACAGAGTTGAAGGGCCTCATCGCGGGGATTGACGCGAAGCGAACCGTGTTGGTGGATACGAAGTTTGATGCATTTGGTGAACCGGGTAAGTTTCTCGGTGAAATAACCTTTGATTGGCTTTTTTAACTCATTACTTACCGCGCCGGATCCACAGATGTCGTCACTCAGTGTCGCGATTTCCTCTCGAGGCTATCAGAGTCCATTGATTACATCTCAACGATCCACGTCGCGAGGCACGTTGATGTCGATGGATTCAATGTGGATGCTGGGGTCACGCCAAACCGGGAGCTGTACCTTCAGACCGTCGACAAAGCCCGGAGGCTTGTTCGAAAGCTAGAAGTCGCTGTTCAGGCGGTTTACGACGAGGGTACCGCGATCCTGATGGCTCTTCAAACCCTGCGCTCAGCCACGACAAACTTCCCCGCTTCTTGGCACCAACTTTTGTCACTGACGGCGATCCTGCAGACAAACTTGGGTGTCGTTTGCGAGATCTTCGAGGCGTTGCTGTCTGTGGGTCATGATCAGGCTGAGCTTGGTCAGGGAGAGTACAATGGGTCGATCGAATGGAGAATGTCTCGCGTCAGCATTATCGAAAGCCGAATTGCGGCCGTCGTCACACTCCCACGCATTGCTGGCGCGTCCTCACACTCGGAGGCGGAGACGGAGGATGAAGTGGTTAATATGGAACTGGCGTTCAGGAGACCCGACCCCAGGACGAAGCTGACAGGTGGCGATTCATCGTCAATCGGATCCTCAACGCTGTACAGGAACCCTTCGCAAAGTTCGGAGACGAGTCTGGAGCCGTTGAGCGAGGGTTATAGTGAATCGGGTGGAGGAGCAATCACGCCAACCTGGTCGCGCGATGGGTTGGACGTGCTGGTCAATGGGTCAGGTGCATTGACACCAAGAATCGACGCCGACTCAGATGTTGATAGGTTTCTGGAGGAGGACAATTGTGCGTTTCCTCTTGATCTCTCGGCTCTACCGGACTGAAGAACTGTTTTTAGCCGGAAACCCGAAGAGCCCGCCCAGAGCAGCTAAATTACGCAAGATCCTCGGCGATGACGCCCCTCAGGCGTATATTGACAAGGTCAACGCGGACTTCAAGAAGTGGTACCTGCGGTCGGATCACGCGCCCGAGGATCTTCAAACAGATCCAGAGGGCACGGTCAAAGGAGGGACAATACAAGCTCTTGTAGAAAGGCTTACGACCCACGACGCACCAGGTCAGCTCTTGCCTCGCAGTTCCCTATGTGTGTTCACCACCACTCCCTCGCAGACACCAAGTACAACAAGACATTCCTGATGACGTACAAGTCGTTCACTACGACGAACGAGTTGTTCGACCACCTTGCGGCTCGGTTCTGGACGCAACCTCCCGACGGCATCACTCCTGCGGAACTTGAGGAATGGAAGAGGCTGAAACAACATGTGGTCCGAGCTAGGTCGGTGCTTCTTCTACGGCTCCCTTTCGTGTGGGCTAAACGTTAGCGTCAGGGTTCTGAACACCTTCAAGTCGATGATCGTTGATAATGACATTCTGGAGGAGGAGGACTCATTCATCTTTGAACGAATGAAAGAATTCATCTCCAACGAGGATGTCCAAGGCTTTGCCGCCGCGAAACAGTTGGGTATTCACATTGCGCGCGCTGTGAGTTCCGTTTCATTTGGTGCTAGGCAGCTGTTGACGTTGGAGTATATTACTAGCAACGAGGCGATTCCAGACTGACAACTTCGAATCAATTCGGTCCGCCACCGCCGCCAATACACCCTAAGACTTCAAAAAAGGGCGAAATGAAGTTATCCGATGTGGATCCACTGGAGATGGCGAGGCAATTGACCCTGATGGAGAGCCAATTGTACCAGAAGATCCGGCCAATCGAATGTCTGCAGCGATCCAGGGATCAGAAAGGTGACGTTGACGATAACATATCCTTGGTCATCCAATTTGCAAACAAGATTGCAAATTGGGTCGCCGATACAATCCTCTCCAAGGACGATTCAAGGCGGAGAGCCAGTGCCGTGAAGAATTTTATCTCTATCGCTGATGTGGGTCTCCACCCTGTTAACAGTGGTGCCGTAACTGACGTCAATCCTTCATTTAGCGTTGTAAGGGCCTGCACAACTTCCCGTCGATGATCGCCATTGTCGCTGGTTTGAACACCACACCAATCCGCCGGCTGAAGCGCACATGGGAACAAGTCCCTCAGCGGTTCATGACGATGTTATCGCAGTGCGAGACCATGATGAACACCAACAAAAACTTTGGTAATTATCGCCACAAACTATCGACCATTGTCGCTCCATGCGTTCCGTTCATCGGTGGGTAATTTGTAAACTTCGGGGTGGGTGATCCGGTATTCACCAGCCTGCAGGTGTCTTCCTCACGCAACTGACGTTCATCAACGAGAATCCCAACATGATTGGGCCAAACCTGATCAATTTCCGCAAGAGGCAGAAGGCTGCAGAGGTCATCGAAGACATCAAGCGATGGCAGTTAACTCCGTACTCCTTCAGCATCCTCCCTTCAGTGGCATCATTCATTGAAGACTCGCTTCGCCCATTCGAGGATGGGCGAGACCTGAGCGACTATTTCTGGAACCTTAGCTTGGATAGAGAACCCCGAGAGCGCGAGGACGAGAAGATGGCGCGCCTGTTGCAGGAGAGCGGATTCTTGTAGTATAGTATTCCCCCCCAGTCCCCACGATGTGTTTGCATATGGCTAGTATTTTTATTCCCTTGCATACTTCTCACCTCTTGTCATGTACACGTCCACCACTTCTGTTGACCTAGACTGTATAGTAATTGCTCCAGGTAAAGAGAGCTCTGGTTATTCCGTTTTTAGGGGTCTTTCATCGTTCAATTATCATCCAATTCCTCAGGTTGCCAAGAACGCGATCGCCTGCAGCATTATTATCACGACCACGACCAGCTCACGGTTGGTTCTTGACCAAGAGGTTGCTGACACGACGCATTCGCGTACGCGTTTTGGATCGCACGCGCTGGCTTGTGTTCATTTCTACCATTCACGCGGACGAAACTTAAGCGACCGGAGATTTCGAGAACGGTTGCAAAGGCTCGTCAGTGCTCCTTGAGGCTGCGAAGTTCCGGCGCGTTGTGGACAAAACCCTGGGGAAACATAGCCACCAGACTGGCCATCCCAATGTACCAGGGTCACCGAGCCCGGCCATCACTATCGTCGCGGTTGGATGGCCACCAACTCAACTTGGGTCAAATTTCAAACTTGTGCCTCACGTGCCCGACGTGATCAGCGATGGGGAGGGCAGGTGAGCGGTTTTTGCTATCGCATTTCACTCCCCCACCACCTGGAGCTTCGCTGTTGAGCGCTTGAGCGATGGCCCTCTCCTGGCTTAAAGCCCGCCTGAATTTTTTCCGGGTCCATGTCCTTTCCTTGTAAGTGTGCAGACTTCAGTCTCAAGACCAACTTGACCCTGATCCCTCTTGCCTGTGTCCCAGTCTCATAATCCCGCTCTTCTGGTCTTCAATCTTCTGGGCATCCAATGGGAAATTCCACATCCGATATATTGATTCCCTCTTCGTCTGTGTCAGCGCTGCCACCGGGACAGGTCTGGCACCAATCGATCTGAGTTCTCTCACCGTGTGGCAACAAACTATCCTGGTTATTCTGCAAATTATCGGGTCACCTGTGGTGGTGTCTTGGGTGGTGGTCATATTCAGGAGGTGAGCGCTTGAGCGTTGGTTAATTTACTGCGCGGACATAAGGCAATTATCCGTCTCAGACACTACTTTATCAAACATCTCGTTGTCGTCGTCGAATTCAACGCGAAACGCGAACAAGAAGTCGAAGCACTGGATTCCGGAGCCCGGTCCGCCAACGTTGACCACCGATTAGCCAACACACGAAGGATAATGCAAAGAACGAAGCCACCACCCCCCACCAGCTCGATTCGGCGAGTGGATGAAGCGCCCCAGCCAATCACATCCACCGACTGGAATTTCGGTAGGCCCTTCTTATCAACGTATGATTCGCATAAACGACCAATTATCCGTTGAGTAGATTCGCACCCGGCATCCGGGTTGTCGGTAACGCTTTCTCCTGACCACACCAAAGAACTCCCCACCGTCCCTCACAGACCTCCGCAAATCCAACAGCATAGCGCACTCTCGGAGGTCTCGCAGAGGCTTTTTCCTGAACTTCACCAGAGGTTCAAACGGACCGTTACTATGCCTCGAACAGCGACCTTGCTCCCCGCGGATGCCGTGCAGATTTCGGAAGGTCCCCATAAAAGCAGCACGGTGGTTCCTTATCTTTCATTCCCTACGATAGTCGGAAGGAACTCCGTGTTCCATGGCCTTACAGAAGACCAGTTAGAAGAACTCGGAGGGATAGAGTTTCGTGCTTTGAACATGTTGATGTGGGCTGTACCTTTGGTGTGTTATGATTCATGTGGCCATTCGTGTTGCACCACCGTCTAATTTTCACCAGTACTACCTTTTCTCAATAGCAGTACCATTTGCTATTGTCGCTCCCTATATCTCGGGATCCCGTTGGGATCCTGTTTTTTTAATACCGACCCAGCATAAGAACATATCACCCACCTGGTGAACGAGTTCTCGAAATCGTTATCCGCTGTTCGCTTACGTTTTCAGGTTCTCCTTGTGCCAGATCGTGGGGGCCTGGGCCAACACGGGCATGTCCCTCGTCGAGTAAGTGATACACCCACAGGCAGTCGTCCTCCAATTGATAATGTCGATAGCCAGAACATGATTCCTTTCCAAACGGCGTACCCGATGGTTCTCTGCTTGATTTACTGTGTCTTAGCCGGAAACACTGCATTTGTGCGTGTATCGTATTTTCTTTCGCAGGCTTCGCTGATTCGTTCGTCCTAGCCGATTTTGTGGGTTTCCTTCCTATACATTCGTAGATTCACTCACCTTCAGGTCATCTATTTCAGCATGCGTTTTTCAATGTGAAGGGCTCATAATCTTTTCGTGTGACTGCCACTAATAGCACCTTCCTGCAGCTGGGCATATTCCAGGGTTGTATGGAAATCATCCAAGACATACGAAACCGCTCGCTTCTTACTCGACCATCCACGCCGTTGCTTCATTTACATGTTTCCTTCACGACAAACCTGGCTGCTGTTCGTCATACTAACCGTGATCAAGTTAGCGATTATTCGTGGCCTTTGCGGTTCAACATACTGACCCCCTTCGGTATCGCAGTCTCACTGATTGGGTGTGCTTCCTGGTATTCAACATCGACAACCCCACCGTTGACGCGGTTCCGACGGGGACGAGGGTGTTTGTCGGATTACTGCAGGCCGTCTCTGTCAGAAATGCAGGCTTCCAGGTGGTCCCACTCGCTGCTGTGGCTCCAGCGCTAAAGTAAGCCTCCTGGATATCTGCGTTTTAGTCCTGAGACCTAAGTGAACCAGGGTGCTGTACGTCGTCATGATGTATGTCGCGGTCTACCCCATAGCACTGAGGTGATGTCAAGTCTTACAGAGGAGAGACTATCCTGACCCGCAGGCGCAGCGTCCGATCGACCAACGTTTATGAGGAGCGTTCGCTTGGCATCTTCGAGGAAGAGGAATGGCATCTCGAAGGTGACTCAAGAATCGCGATCTGGGGAAATTATTTCCTCCAGCACTGCAGGACCCAATTGTCGTTCGGTAAGTCTTGGCCATCTCAACCGCACGCGGCTATTACATGGGTGGTCAGATATGTGGTGGCTGGCCCTTTGCTTG
>Ga0307516_10008135_pt1 | contig 11914 bp, 19 predicted proteins | sample 19_EM_MG_FD_203310 | JGI IMG/M metagenome (GOLD analysis project Ga0307516, IMG submission 203310) | Populus trichocarpa ectomycorrhiza microbial communities from riparian zone in the Pacific Northwest, United States - 19_EM | ecosystem: Host-associated > Plants > Roots > Unclassified | place...
AAAGGAAAGCTTGCAACGTGCCGCCATCGCGCGGACAGCGGCGGGGAAACGGTCAAAAATGTACGCCGCCATAGTCTAGATAGGCTTCATGCGAGTATGATATAACAAAAAAAAAAAAAAAAAAAGCTGGTGGAGCGGTTTCTTGGCGCGCCCGGAAGCAGCCCCTGGTAGCCTTCTCCACCGTGGAAGCCGAGTATATAGGCGAATCCGATGCAGCAAAGGAAGCCATTTGGATACAATCCCTATACTCCCGAGTCCTATATGGCCAGACACTATACCAGCATGCCGACCTCTGCCCACACTGTCTATGCTCCGACGACAACTCTCAGGCTCAGACTGTTGAGCCTCAAGAAATCTTTGTTGACAACCAAGGCGCCATTCAACTAGCAAAGAACCCGAAGTTTCACGAGCGCACCAAGCACATCAGCGTCAGGTTCCACTTTATCCGTGATGCCTGTGAGAGAAAGGCTATCAAGACGACATACCTACCAACATCAGACATGCTCGCCGACATCATGACAAAGAACCTCCCCCGGGAAACACACTGGAAGCACGTACACGGACTAGGACTTGTATGCCGAGACACAGGGGAAGCCTCCAGCGAGACAGAGGCGGGTGGGGGAAAGCGGCGGAAGCGTTTCAAATGAGTTTCTCCCATGTACACCTCTCTTTCTTTCACCTCTTTTTTCTTTGGAGGATGCACTCTTTCTCCTATGTCCGTGGATTTCCCTGTGTGGGTTTTTACATGGTTACGAGTTTTAATGAGGCATCCGAGGATTTGGGTTTCTACTGTCACTTTTTCTGCTGCCGCTTGTTGCACTTTGGATTTTCACAGTTATTCTCTGCTGCTCTTCCGTACGAGGGGAAGTGTCAGATGTATGGGTCGACGGCCAGCCTAGGCCACGGCGCTCAGTTGCGTCCGGAAGGCATCAGGTGGCGGAGGTGGCAACTCGCCACTGGTGACGCGGCAAGTCGCCACCGGCGACATCCAGACCGGAGGTGGCAAGTTGCCACCCAGGGTATCTGGACGAGTCGGTGATGGGTAATGGGCTTGTTTCTGCATGTATATATAGAGAGCGGTCCTCCCGCTACGTTAAAAAGAGCAAGCAACGGAGTTTCCACACACCCTATCACTCGAATATATTTGACAGTAATTTCTTTGGTGCGCACCACGTGTTCTGGGGATAGGCCCGGGCGGAGAGCAAAGGGGTGCTAGCAACGTGCCGCCACTGCGCGGACAGCGGACAGGAACCGGACTGTACATAACCTCGTCATGATCTCCATAGGTCGCACACGAGTACTGAATAAACAAAAAAAAACTGTCTTATCCGCAAGGAGCACGCCCTAACGCTACCAGCGAGGGGACGGGCAGATCACGGTCTCAATTACAGACGACACAAATCCTTTCGTTCCGCTCAGCAATCCAGCCACTCACAGCCGCCCTCCGAGCGGCAGAAACATGTCTCCATCCCTTGCCCGGCCTTACCAATCCGCCAGCCGTTGAATAGGCAACCCAATCCTCTGCTCCATGCCGCTCATGGGCACATCATCGCCAATCCCGCTATCAATATCGTCCAGATCACCGTCCTCCATTCTGCCCCCCACGGTGTCGTCACGACCATTGCCGCCTATACCACCTCCCCACGTATCTTCGCATCCAACTCCGTCGCTGCTTGCGGCTACGTCCAGCTTCTCCATGACTAATCCGGTAAGCGTTTGGAGAACAGGTTGCTCATCGGGATATTCGCTTTTGGTTGTGAGAGTGCGCACCAGTTTTCAGCACTCTTCACGGAGATCAGGATACTTCGCTAAAAAGGGAAACGTTCTTTCGGCGCCGAAAACCTGCATTGCAAACACGAATGGTCCCGATGCCTGGGCAGATCCGTCCCTCATCCGTTTGCACAAGGGCCATTGCATGTGAGCCGAGGGGTTCTGCCAGCCAGCACCGAACTCCATTTGGATGCAAACGACAAGCTGACGAGGGCGGAAGCAGTCGTGATATTCAACGCCGAGAGTCAGCTTTGCAGACTTCTGTCGATCCTTGATCTGGATGAGAATCGCGGACAGATGATCTCGCTTAATGGGTTTGTTGATGTCGCCGGTATAAACGGGCAAAAGTAGATCCCAATCACTCTGGCAAGGAGCCAGCTGCAACGCCGCGTTCCTCCTAAGCAGCCAGCGGATGACATTCTGAAACGTCTCCCGGTCCCTGGGTAGGTTTTGGGTTGTGACGGTGAAATGGTTGAAATTGCAGCATCCCTGACGAAAGTCAAACTTTTCATCCCAGACCGGGAGCGTGCCCTGCGTGAATCGCGCATGAGGCCGACGTTGTAGTTCCGCGTTGATAAGGCCGCTAACGGTGCCATTTCCAAGGAGTTCTTTGAGAAAGATGTTGACCTTGAATGGACGGGAATACCGGAAATCTTCTCCCGCAGAGAGGCCGTCTGGTAGCTGATCCCTTGCCAATATGCACAGAAGGCGACCGAATAATTCGCCCTTGATTCCTGGGTCGATGACGCCGTGTCCAGAAATATATTCGGAGAGCACGTGAATGCAAGTCGTCCACGCCTCCATGTCCGACTTCGTCCCGTCATTGCGCACCAGCATGGTAGCGGCGACATCCGCAACCACGGGCTCCGAAGGCGTAGCGGTCTTCAACATGCCAGACACTTGGTCCACGCCGGTGATCAGTCGGAGGTGGTAGTCGACGGCCTCCCGAGTAAACTGAAGGCTGTGAATATTGAGGCGTGGATCAAGGCACACTCGAGACGCGACCGCCGTGAATGCGTGATGGACCTTGTAGGCCGAAAACCGGGCGTGCCCACCCATCATCTTCATATAGACGAAGCTGTGGAATTTGTTGTATGGCTTCAAGGCGTAAAGCCGCCAGAGGGGCCAACCAAGCATGGCCATGTGGTCAACAGTTGCAAATTTGCAAATCTCCTTGTTGAGCTCCATTTCAGACCGCTGGTGGATTCGCTCGTTGCATTCGATGTCTAGCTCGAAGCCGGAAAACGGTTCACCCCTCGGATGACTCACGTTAACGGTGCGCGCGAAGCTTTCGTGCTCCTGACTGGGCAGAAACATGTCAATTCTGGCATTCGTTGATATAAAAATGCTCCACAAGGGGTGCCGCCGCAGGCCACGCAACATCCGTCTGATGGATGTATACGGCAGTTCCTTCCCGAAACCCATCCTGGAGTAGGTACCGTCCATGTACAACTTAGCCTCCTCGTCGAAGGCGATTAAAAGAGTTGGTAATCCCTCGTCAGATGCTGGTATTAGCTCCAACAGCTCAAGCAGAGGATTTTCGACGATTTGTACGAACTCTTGCGACTGATCGTAGTCCTAAATGATAATGACATCAGCAAAGTGAAATGTGACAGGTTCAGTACAGGCAGACATACCGCTTGGGCATCTGTCCAGTCCCATTTGCGCCCTGGCTCTGAGCCACTGCTCCCCACTTTTCCAGGTATGGTACCTTCGACCAACTCCTTTAGATACTCTTCGGCCTTCCTAAGGATGGAGTTGTAGAGGCTCACTCTCCAGTCAGAGCGTCGATCGGTTGCGTCCGGGAAGAGCGGCGGGTTGAGTGGCAACATTGCATCGTTCCACATCTCGAGAAGGGTGCCGCCGGAAGCTGATACCGATTTGCACCATTTCGCCACTGTCACATCAGCTTGACACCCACTACGCGGGATCTAGGAGTACTGACCTTTGAAGAAAGTCCCACCAAGCAGAAACTTGGCCCTCATGTGTGCGTCTTGTATACCGTTCGAATTTCCGGCGAGGACAAAGTCCAGAATCCCCTTGTCTCCAGGTGGGAAGCTGGTCTCTCCGGGCAATCGGAGAACGAAGGATATCGTCCAGACTTTTTTGGCCATCTCACTAACGAGCCTGCTCTTTCCCGTTCCACTACTCTGGACGATGTCAATGGTTTTTGCGTAGTGGCCTGCGTTTTTGTCCATATTGTCCTTCACTTTCTGCTCCGCTCGCTGAAAGATCTGCTCCACCAGGATCAACCTGTTACCAAAGACCTTGAGTGCGCAACCCTTGAAATCATCGGCCCAATGCTCCATAATGTCCGAGATGCTAGCACTAGTCGCAAAGGATCCAGACCCAAGCATTTTGACGCCCTTTCGCCACTCTCCCGCTTTCAGCATGTCCAACAGATTCCCGATGGTGTTCAAATCGGCTGTTTCGATCCTCTTGCGGATCGTATCCTTCTGGTTGGGTAGAACTCTCAAGGAAGGATGTTCAAGAGCCCACAAAAGAACTTGCGTCAGGCAGAGCCACACTACGATCTGCATCGCGGTATTGCCCGAAACATCAACCTCCCAACCTGTGAACCTCTTGCGCAGCACCGTCTCCCAACCCTCGTTTGCCGTCTCCCAATCCTTGTCTGTGTAGAATGGGGGGGTGCCATCCCTTGTAGCATCCTCCTCGTATGGTAAAGGCCAAAGTTGTTGCAACACACCGTACCAATCCCCCGCCTGCAGCATACCGTACCACTGCTTGATGTCCATTTCCGTAGAGGCGTGGAGAGCCTCGACAATTTGACTTTTCAGGTCCTCTGAAGTGTACGGTGACAGAGAATGGTCTAGTGCCGCTTCGACACGCTTCCGCACCACGGATTTCTTCTGCCCCATTCGCTGATGGTTCCAGTCCGTGAACTTCTCTCGCAGGGCACTCTCCCAATCCCTGATAGCATGTGACGATGCCGATTCGTGGGAGGAGATAGTCGCCATGATGGTGAGGGTGCGCGGTGGCGTCGGTGTCCTTCGGGTGCCAGCGGAAGGAGATAAGGATTTAGTTGCGAAAGGTGGAGCGCGGCGGGGGCAACCGCTGTGAGTGTGTCTTAGGTGGAAGGCGTCGGTGGGATGTACTGGTGAGTTGTGGGGGGGTAGATAACAGGACGGTGTGGTAAGGAGAAGCGTGGGAAGGTTCCGATGGTCGATGTAATGGGTCTGTTGTAATCTGAATGGAGTCTCGAGCTACCGTCGTTTTCACGTCATTTTTCACGCCAAGCCATGATACCCCAGCTTGGGCCCAACCAGATCCTCGATTGGTGCACCTTAAGTTGTGGGTGACCTTGTCAGGCGTGGCAGTCACAGTCTTGGTGCCAGAGAGACTACAGCAAAACCGCAACACCGGATAGCGTTATGGTCGTCCGCGGTCTTCGTCCCTTTGGTCAAATGTTCGGTTGGTCCACTCGGCGGGGGCAAGAACTTACTACTCTTATGGCACAGTCGTCGCCTCCTGTCGCTGGCGGTTACTTTTGGCTCGGCGGCGTAGGCACCCCCAGTATCTATGCGGCCTCAGTGATCTTAGGCGGTCGTTAACGATCCCGGATCGTTTGCCACCCTAGTCGTTTATTAGGGCAGTTTTTCTGTCATGCCCTGCGCCATGTCGTACCATTTCGGTTGCAGCGCCGGTCAACGGATGTGTGGGGGTAGGTCTGTGGAGCGAGATAACATGCTACTTCATTCAAGTGCGACTAAGAACTACAGCCTATATACGACCTTCGACGCGGAACTGATTCAGGAAGAACGGGAGGAGGCGAAGAGGGAGGCGGAGAAGGGGAGGCCCGGGCTTGTCATGTTTACGGACGGACGGATGGAAAGTGGAGCTGCAGGATACGCGGTGGCATGGAAGGACGGCCAATCCTGGAAAGGTATTAAGACCCATATAGGGTACAACCAGGAGGCCTGCGACACGGAGTGTGTGGCCCTAGCGCGAGCGCTGGAATCTGCATCAAGAAGAAACGCAATCCGGAACCGAATCACCATCTTCACCGACGCGCAAGCTGCGATCAGACGGATGGCGTCCGATGAACCGGGACCAGGTCAAAAGTACGCGATGGAGGCGAGAAAGAACATCACCGCGCTCTGGAGGGCAGTACCGGACATCGTCATTGAAATCAGTTGGTGCCCAGCGTACGAAGGCATGGAGGGAAATGAGAATGCGGACGAGTGGGCTAAGATCGCGGCAGAGGAGCCCGACGCTCGAGGGATGGAAGGGTTGGAGTGGCTTACCTATTCGGACCGGCCAGAGCAGCGCTCGATGCCGCTCCCCAGATCCCTCGCCAACATCAAACGGGAGATCACCGAGAAGAAATGGGCAGAGGCAAGGAAGTGGGCTGGGCACTGGACCTTTAAGAGGAAGTACAAGATGCCGGAAAGCCAGAGGCCAGACAGCGCGGTTGCTGGGAGCAATAAGAGGCTCGCCTCGCGGTTCTACCAGCTGAAGATGGGGCACTGCCGTACGGGCCAGTACCTGCACTGGGCGAAAGTTCGCCCAACGGCCCAGTGTTGGTGGTGCCGGTGTCCCACACAGACGAGGGATCACCTCCTCAAGGGGTGCCCAAGGTGGAAAGGGCAACAGAAGACCCTTCGGAAGGAGGTGTGGAAGGAGACAGGAAGGGGGACGCGGTGGTGGAAGGCTCATGAGCTTTTCGCCGACTGGAGGTGTGGTGAGGCCGTGCTAGATTTTCTTTCCTCGACGGATGTTGGGAAGATAGTGCCGATTGCGGAAGTTGAAGACAACGCGGGGAGCGAGGCGTCGGAGTGGGAGCTCCGGGAGAGGGGGGAGCGGGAAGAGGAGAGGGCAGCTGAGGTGGGAGCGCTTGGAGTTGGGGACGACGGGGACGCCGGGGAGGAACACTGGTTGTTTCTTCCCACCCCGCCGTTCACGGCATCGGCAGAAGAGGAGTAGGGGACGGATGGGCCTTTCTTTTCCTTTGTTCTTTTTCCTGTGTGATTTCCTTGGTGCGTCTTTATTCCTTCGCGGGACAGGCCTGGGCGGAGGGCAGGGGGATGCTTGCACTGTGCCGTCATGCGTGGTATGCAGCGTGAAAACGGACTGTACATACTTCTCGTCATGATCTACATAGGTAGTCGCACACGAGTAATGAATAAACAAAAAAAAACCAGCCTATATGTGCTCCTCCTCGCCGTAGTAACAAAATTGGTGCCGCCATAGTCTACATGGGCTGGATGGGAGCATGACTGAACAAAAAAAAAGCCGTACCACCCCTGTGGGGCTACCATCCTTCCCACCTATCCAAATACAAGCAAATCATAAAAAACCAGAAGAAGGTGACGTCGCGCATGCCGAAGACTGTGGCCAGCGAGGAGGCTTGGCACGAGCGCCGAGGAAGTGTGAGTTAGTGTGCAGTAGCGGGGGATCCGGTAAGCAGGCCGGTACCGATGCCGTAGCATACAACCGAGAGGTGGAGAGGGAGGTGGAGGTGGTGGTAGCATGAGACCAAGCCCGCAACCACCGAGGAAGTCTGAGGTAGTGGGTACCGTAGCGGCGGACAGGGTAACCAAGCCGACGCCGATGCCGTGGCGCGTACCCGAGACAACGATCTCAACAACACCCAGCGTCACATAGACAAGCGACTGCATCACACTTGCAGAGGAGTGCTTGATAAACCTGTACCGCTCTTCGTCGTCTCTCCACGTAGTGGGAGAATCGGAGTCATGCCTTTCGACTGCGGACTATAGAAAGCGTCCAATTGTTTCTAGCTGGATCTCCTGCTGCTCGAGGAAGGTCTTCCGCTGCGCGAGGATGGTGTCCTGCAGCGCGATGAGTCGGTCTACCTGGATGCTGGGTAGTTGCTCTTCCACCGGAGTGGAGTCCTGACAGTTGTGGTGCGAGATCGTGCGGATGGCGGGGGCAAGGATCCGGTTGAGGGTTCGCCGGCCATGGCGTCAGAGTGATCTTCTTGACAACCGAAGGCTGACTCTTCGGCGGGGGACTCGGGGGACTCGGGGTACGTTGGGTTGGTAGATGGAAAGTAGGTGGTGAGGGAGGTGGTGGTAGTAGAGTGAGACCAAACCCGCGGCCGCCGAGGAGGTATGAGGTAGTTGCTGCCTGATGAAGATTAGGGCCGACCTTGGGTGTTTGCGGTAAAGAATCCGGTCGTGAGCGGCGAGGTAGTCTGCTCACTACAGACACAAGATTAGCACTATGTAATTGGAGACTTGTAGAGACTTATGTGCGAGTGGGCATTGACGGAAATGTCTGTTACAGGAGGAGCCAAGGCGTAACAGGAGCAGGGCTGAGTGTCTCGCAATTGATGTTGTATATAGAAGTAAAGGAGCAAGCACTGACCAAACTCCATCACTTTCCATTGCTGCACCGCGCTATCCCTAATCGGGCGCTGTTACAACTTGGGTCGCCCCGGTGTCCACCTGTCGTCTCTACGCCGTTGCCCAACTCCGGCTTCACACTATTATTCCTGGTGAGGGCGGAACACGTTGGTGTCTAGGGGTTGGTTACAGGGGTCGGGTCACCCATGACGTGGCTGCTGTCCGTCGCCTTACGATCGTGGTGTGGGAGACCTGCTCGCGGATGTATGAAGCAAAATTACCACTTTGAAGAGTTTTAGTTTCACGCTAATTATGACATTCTGCTAGTTTTCGTCGCTGGGTGTGGTAATTGTATACCACTAAACTACACCCCCGACGTGAAAACTAGCGAAATGTCTGAATTAGCGCGAAACTAAATTCCCTCAAAGGGGTTATTTTGCAAAATAGTATGCGCCTCCGACACATGGCGCTTAACATGTTTGGAAAGAACCTTGCCCATGAAGAGCAGGGGGGCCACGGACGCCGCCCCACTTCGACCGACACCCCGTCCTCCCAGAAAGCAGATGGTGGTGCTGCGGAAAGCCAGGCTGGACATCACCATCGAAATCCTATGGTGCCCAGCACACAAGGGGGCCCCAGCAATGATGAGGAAGTCGCAGCTAAACTCTTGGCAGCGGCAGCAGCATCTATCGAGTGGGCAGCACGGAGCGGTGTAGCCTTCGACAAAACTGAGGCCGCACTGTTCCATAGGAAGAAGTCGACCCCCAAGGCAACATTACGACGCGGAATGCACTGCACTGGCCCGCGCGCTGGGGAGGCAGCCAGGAGGAACACGACGCCGGAGCGGGTCACGATCTTCTCCAACGCCCAGGCCGCCATCAAGCGGATGGCATCAGATGAGCCGGGCCCCGGCCAGCAGTACGAACTTCAGGCAAGAAAGCACATCGTTACGCTGCGGAAGGCAAGGCCGGGCATCACCATCGAGATCCGGTGGTGCAGCGCCCACAAGGGAATCGCCGGCAACGAGAAGGTTGATGAATGGGCGAAGATTGCGGCAGAGGAGCCGGACACCAGCGAGCTTTGTTGTTCGGAAGCAGCCTGTCGTCGCTCGTGCTTCCTGGTTCACCAGCAGCTGTAGCTCATTTGCCGGCCAATGGTGCCCCAGGTGTGGTCACCCTTCCCAGCTCTGCTGTTACTGTCTCGTCGCCCCGCTTCAACCGGCCCCCGCCCTCCCCCCCCCCGGCATATGTGAAGAGCAGGGGGAAGGATAATCGTGCTGGAATTCATATATGTACCTCTCCCACACCCTCTGGTGCATACCCTACCATCTCCCACCGAACGTGTACCTATTCCCTCCGGCATCAGTATTCGTCGGTGTATCTTCACACAACCCACGCTACCATTTCAACCAAACCTACTCCCCAGCTTCGAACAATCATGTCTGCCTATAAACTTCGGAGGCAGAAGAAAGCTGAGCAGCGACGACTGGAAGCTCGAGGATACTCCAAGAGTCAATCTGTTCCTGAGCCTGTGACGTTGAAAAAGCTACAACCGGCCAGCGAAGAGAACCTGCAAAGGGCACTGCGATATCTCGACGACTTCTACAAACATGAACAACGCGCAGCGCCCGTCATCGACCAAGTTCATTCTCTTCCCCCCATGGGAGATATTGCCCAATGGGTCAGGTATGTGGTTTGCACGAGACAAGGTCACTCGGCGGATGTCATCCAGGGCGAAACAATGCTACAAATATGGCACGATTTAAGAGGAGCGCTCTACCGAAAGACTCTCAAATTATACAGTAATGCGGAGATCAAAAGGATATCTACGGTAAGAGCACAACCTGTCCAACGCATCTATACTGACCAAGGGGTAGTTTATCACCGATGGTGACCTCGGTTCCCCCGGTGAACCCTTGTACCTCCAGTTCGGAAAACGGAAGCCCAAGATGGTATTCGACCACCTTGATTTGTTCAATACTCTGCAATATCTCTGGTGCCGGGACCAGCACCTGTACGAATGTGAACGCTATAGGGTTCAGTTTGCCCTTCTCCTACAAATTCTTGTCTATTCGTGCAGTTGGCCGGGAGCAGTGGTTGAGTCGTCCTGCCACAAGGGGTCGAATGAGGTTTTGACATACGGTGTAAGGGCCCATCCCTGGTCGTCCCCTCGTCCATCATCTAGTCGGTCGTTAATTGAACCAGGATGTGAAGCTTTCTATCGTGGCGAACGCCGGTCAGAATGTCGTCACGGCCGAAATCACATATCGATATGTTAAGAACCATCGCCAAAAAGAGTCATTCAGATCCACGCTGATTGAGGATCCCAAAGACTACGGCTATGGACTCTGTCCCATTACGCTCTTACTCGCACTAGCCTTCGCGGATGATGCGTTTGAAGCAGTCAGGACTCCTGCAGAATTATTCGCCAAGAAAGCATCGAACGAAGGAATTCTGCACCTGAGATGGAAACGCTCCGTACTCAGCCAGCCTCTGCTCAGGCAGATTGTTCGAGGGGAATGTAGGGCAGTCAGTGCGGAAAGAGGTCTTCGTTACGACGTTCTTCGTCCGCATATTGCTAGAATCATTCAAAGGGCCGGATTTGAGGAGGATTTCAGTCTGTATTCCATCCGCCGTGGCACTGCCAACATAACGGAGGGGAAAATCCCCCGCTAGTCTGGGACTTGTACGGGCACCACCGACCGTCTGGTCGGCTGGTTGTCCAGTGCAAGTTCTTTACATCTTGCCGGCGGCTCTGGTTCGGTTGTGGCAGAGGCTATATTTTGTGTCCCTTATATAAGAGGGGCCCCATTCCAGGAGATCCCCCACACTCGACCATTCAACCAACACACGCTCAACCGCACACACTCGACGTCCTGACCCCGAGGCCGAGAGGCAACAAACCACGAGGGTCGTATGTACCCACCCCCGCGGCCTGGTGAACTCACCCCCTTGTTCGGGAATAGGGCTGCTGCGCTTCAGGACTGAGACCGTGCCGCTATTTAGTAGGAGTCACCCCCTCCTACTCAGTCGATTGGGCTTTTCCCCTTCTCCGCCCCCACTGTCTCCTCCCGTGGTTTATACCCAGGCGAGAACATCTCAGGCCATCCCTACGACCAGGTTGAAAGTGCAGTACCTGGTTGCGGCAAAGTTGTTGGCACGAGCTCTGCCCCGCTAGAGCGCGACAGCCACGCATTGTCACGGTTCGCCGTCCGGTCTCGGCGTTGTATGAGAGAAGTGTGACGTGCAAATGATTTGCGCGGAAGAATAATGTGTGAGTTGCGAATGAGTTGCGCGGAAATGTGACGTGGGAATCGCGCATGAGTGTGCGGAAGTATGACGAAAGGGATTTACTCGGGTATGAGTACGAGCGTGAGTACGCATGTATATAAGGAGGGCTTTCTTCTGTGTGTTGTCTGCTCTTCTTCTTTCAGGCTCATGCAACCTCTTGTTAGCGATCCTACCAATTCGAGTTCTCCCATTTCTCCCGTTTCTCCCGTTTCTCCCGTTCTCCCGTTTCTCCCTGTCCTCCCGTCCTCGGCGTTCGCTTGTCCAGCGTTCGGCTGCCCCTGTCCGGCATCGTGTGTCCGACGTTGCCATCCAGTCCGGCATCATCTGTCCGGTCATTCCGTCATCGGCGATCACTCGTTCTGCGTCCGATCAGCGCTGTCAAGATTATGATGGAATTTTGACGGAACGATGAAGTCTTGTGTGTATTGTCTTGTCTTAGAGAGAAAGGCAGGAAAAGTGAAAAGTCTGAATACACGTATATGACGTGATTCTACACGTGACAAAGCTGAACGAGTGAGATATTGCAAC
>Ga0307516_10008136_pt1 | contig 11913 bp, 13 predicted proteins | sample 19_EM_MG_FD_203310 | JGI IMG/M metagenome (GOLD analysis project Ga0307516, IMG submission 203310) | Populus trichocarpa ectomycorrhiza microbial communities from riparian zone in the Pacific Northwest, United States - 19_EM | ecosystem: Host-associated > Plants > Roots > Unclassified | place...
AGGACAGCTGACCGCCAGGATAGCGCATCTGAAAACCGACAGTTAGTAATTTCCCACGAGAACCTATCCAAGATCTTCTGCGCATATCTCATCCTACACCTTACATCCCAATCCCCATTATACTTGCCGTGCTTGACGTCCGCAATAAGGCTGCTTAACAGCCTAGCATAACCCACATGGAGCTCGTGAGTTGTAGGTAAGGGTAAAGGGATATCGTTGGTTATGGGTGTAGGCAAATGGATATCGTGGGTTGTGGATGCGGGTAAATAGATATTGTGCGGTGGGGGTGTGGGTAAATGTGAGATGGTAATGGTACACGGGCTATCGACCTTGACTGGAAAGGCAAGATCGGGGGAATATGCAAGACTGACAGTATACTGCGGGCTATATAAGGTCGGGTGAGAACTAACTGTAATACAGTATAGAATATTTAATGCTCACGGGTCGTGTGGGACGTTGACCACTGGCACACCCGGGCTGTCTGTAAGATTGTTAGGCTTGCACACCGAGTAGTCAACCTGTGTTGGCCAGGGACGGGGACCGGTCCATGTAATAAATTTGATTGTAGGGTCAATATAATCGTGCCTGTACCAGGGTCGGTTGGCCGCCCAGGGGTAATTAGGCTCTGCGCTAAGCCCATTGGCCCTACTCACGGGGGACACGTGAGGGAGAGGCCTGGTAGATGCAGGAGCGTGGGTGTAGACAGTCGGATCCGGAGAGGTAGGAGTGGTGGTTGGGGAGGTTGCGGTCATAGTAGAACGGGAGGAAGACAAAACGAACACTGTTAGGAGGCAGCGGGAAAGTGCAGGCAAGTGCACCTGTGTAATAGCTTAGGCACGGAACGATCGAAAGAGAGATTGCCATATGATCCATTTATCGCAATTATTAGGAACAACGTGCGCTAAGACGTTATACAGGCGCTACGTCAATGTCATGTCTGATGGAGCGGTTTTCAGAGAATAGCCATGAGACGATATGTGCGTCTATCACATACGTCACATTTCACTGCCGTTAGACCTGGAGGCGCCTCGCCAGCCTTTCGGCCGCTTCCAATTCAATGACTTATTGTCAAAGAAATGCGCGCTAGATTTCGTATTTGTGTGCAAGTCCTGGTGGTGACTGCTCTTGCCACAATGCCCCACATCAGAAAGCCGTGGCAGAATTACACCGAAGTCCCTTATGTATCTCACTGACTTGTGGATGGTCAGTATAGTATATTGTGTTCGTTGGGCACGCTAATGGCCATGCAAATGGCAGGATTCGCTGGGCGAAGGGTTACGCAGCAGTCCGCCGCTGAAAGGACTGAAGGTGCCAAATGTACAACAATTGCGATTCTTTACCCACCTGAGACAATAACATCCAGTTGTCCTAGTTCATCAAATTGCTAAAAATATTCTATGTCTTTCCCTCGTTATGACTGAATACGGATGGAAGTACTGTAAAGGCTACCGTGTCATAGTGGGAGAGGTTAACCAAAGGAGAAGTCAACACACGCAACGGCAGTTCTCATTTCGATGGACGCTTTCCAGAGAATGGGGCTCCAATATGCTATTTGGCTTTTGGTTGTTTCATCCGTTGGCTAAGAATGGATTATCAACTTGGTTCTTTTACTCAATCTGTAGTCCTTGTGGTCGTTCTCAAGTGCCAGCTACTCGCTAGGTGGGGCATGCTATTGGCTTTCACAAGCCACACAGTAGGAGGATTGGATCGTAATCGGAAATGGAAATGGAGGATCTGCTTCCGAGACCTATAACCCTGTCAGCTTGCCGAGTCCCAGTAAGATTTAGAGGTGATAATAATTTTGGGCTCCCCTTTCTGGGAAGCAATCTGCCGAACTGACATTGGCTGTACCATTTTTAATCAGACACGCAGTCTCAGAGTGGTAATCACGGATAGGCTACGTAAAAATGAAACAAAAAAAGCAAAAACCACAGAATCACCCAAGCCCCCAGGGTTCCTAACCGACTGGGGTGTTACTTTGATGGTGCTTTACGTGTATGGAACCTCACTTTCTGTTTGGTGCCATGCCAAAGACATCAAAACGTAACAAGTCGGACCTTAATTCTCATGGGGAACACAGTGGAGTTCATCCAGCCGCTTATGTTCAGTACGTGCTGACCGGGCGCGAACATTGGCAACGCCAGAAATCGCCCAATCTGTCCAGATTTCGACAACGGGGTCTCTTCCAACTTTCCGGCGTTCTGCTGTCCTTCGGCTGTTGGCAATCATTCAAAGATCCCGATCCATCTTCCGTGCTAATGCTTCTGTACACGCACCTAAGATCCGTCTGGTCAGGTACTTGTCAGTCACATTCTGAGGCTTATGTACTGAAAAATGAGCGGCTGAATAAACGACACTGCGTTCCCCCTGACAATTAAGTTCCTACTCGGATTGTTTTGATGTGCACGAGGCTTTGGCGTGGTACCAAACCGAGAGCGAGGTTCACTCCACGTAAAGCACCATCGAGTTAACATAACCCGAGTCGGTGAGGCGACTCCGTGATCTACAATCTACATATAAAAAGCACGGCAGTACGATCCTACTCATATGATTGGCCAACCGAAAGCGTCGTGATTGGCCAACCAAAAGCGGAAACCCCCCCTGAGCGATGACGATCGGAGGGTGCAATGGGAACAGTGTACACCGAAGCTCTTGCATGTTGCGCGCGCCTGGGGCCGCAGGTCCCGGGCGCAATGCCAATAAGCATTGCCCGGCAGCCTCGAATTATAATATAAATTACCCGGCAAGTTCGCGAGTGGCCAGCTAGTATTATCTATAATACAACGGAACACTTTCTTCTCACGCTCTGATTGGCTAGACAAAGCGGCAGCAGTAACGCCTTGTGCTTTCGGTACCTTTAGTTCAGGCGTTGCGCTATAGTTACAGATCCCTCAACCTATACTATATCTGTTGCCGGATGCGAATGCTTTCTCGATATTTCAGGGTGTCTAACGTCTAACATTCGACTGGTCATTCCCTCGAGCTGGAGTGCCGGCCGCGGGCCATCATCCGGTTTCTCACCCTGTAGGTCTGCACCAAACTTTCAGGCCCGAAGTGGCTATCATACGCGCTGACAGCGTTGCAGTACGTTTGCATCCACGAGAGTTATACATTCACATCTCAAACATTACAATCAGGTTACCAGAACCGTGCCATTGGCGGACGGTTGCTCAAGTGTTAAATATTATTGAGTGTTGAGTGTTCGAATCCGCCAACCTGGGCGGATCTATACATGCGCGGTTGCTTGCGTGGCTTTCACAGCCGAGTTCTGTTTGGCCAATTGTCCGGGATGACACCCGCGTCCCATTCTCCATACCATACTGAACCCCATCCAGTTTATCAGCAAATTATAGAAAGTCCGGTATAGCATTGCAACGCTGATGACCAGACCGCTTCCGCGACCAGTGCTTATAATTGAATATATACCGCTTTCTGTTCCCTGGGCGGCAATGATAACCAAATGTATACCCCTACCGGTTTTCCGTGTGAATCATATAATCCAGTATTGCGATCAATTCCAACAACTTACCAGTCCGGGTGCCTAGGTACATTGCCTGAAATATTAGTATTTCAGATGCGAGTCCCATACAACCCTTGGTGACCGTTGACGTTCTGTGACCCATAACCCTATCCCAGCCGAGAGTAGGTTTACAACAAACACATTTATAGTTTGAAAAATCCGTACAGCCAGAAAATGATAAAATTACATATTACAAATCTACCACACTTGGCGACGGCCTTGCGTACGCCAAGGCGAAGCGGGTCCTCAATCCACAAGGGTTATGTATGTCACGAGAGAGCCTCCAAGTCGGGATGCTGGCGCTAGCCCGGGTCTTTTGGGACGACGACATAGCGGATATACATCTTTATGATGAGAGACGGACGACAACGCCCACGGCCTTCCTGCTACTGGAGAAGGGAATCGTCTGGGTGATTTTTCCCGAGTTGCGAGTTCCCTTCCAGTTCTCCCAACCGAGATCCTTGGCAAACTGAAGAAGGGTGGTCTCGGTCTTGGATCCAATAAAAGTGAGCTCTTTGGTCTCTGGGTCGATGTCCTCAAAGGCGGTAGAGTTAATCGTAATTGACTGATTAAACGGTTGGGGCAAAAGGATCGTGTTAATGCTGCCCTGCTCGATCGAGAAGTCGTCGGCGTGTTTCCTATTGGCTTGGGGTTCATCGGTGGCCTCAGTCGCTTCCTGTTCCTGATCAGGCGCATTTGTGCGGGCCTTGTTGTCCTTGAGATTGCAAACGAATTTTGTGTGGATACTAATCGAGCCGGCAATGACACTCATGACGTTTTGAGTGAGGGCCCCAGTCTCATTGGTGCAGACAACGGAAGCGTTGGCCGTGGTCTCACAATAGCCAAGAATGCGGACTAGTATCTCGGTGGTCGTATGTTTTGTGGCGAAGGCGAGGGCAAGGGTTACTGCAAGTGGGAGACCTTTCGGAACAGCAACTACAACCAAGGCGACAGAGATGATCAAGGTGTTTGTGAAGGCGATACCTTTCTTGCTAGGAGTACTACAAGAAGAAAAAAGGATTGTAAAAAAAAACAGAGACGACAAGGGGAAGTCAGCTTACCGTATAGGATCCCCGGTACCCGACCGCACGAAGAAGCGAATTATGAGAGCGGTGAACGATGCCAAACCCACAATATCACTAATCTGGGCAATAAGCTCAGCCGGATCGCTCAGGCTCTCCTGTAATGAGGTAGGATCGGGATCTCCTCGGAGAGCTAGAAACGGGTAGCGCATTCAGTGTCTAGAGATAAAAGGGAATATTTATTGTAGAGTATACCTTTTATAGTACAACCGCTGAAACTCTTCTGACCAACGGTAATGTCACCGATAAGGTGGTAAGGTTTGAATGTGAGTGGGGTGGGGTGGTAAGGCTTGGATGCAAGGGGGGTAAAGTCGAAGTTGGAGGTGGTAGTCTTGAGGGCGGGCGGGTTGGCCCAAGGCTCCAGAAGTCAGATTGGCCGAGGTGGGACCCCCGAGGTCGGGTTGGCAATGCTGGGAGGAGGCGAGGCAGCAAGAAGCCCCCGACACCTGCGCCGTTCATATTTCTGTACTGTATTAAGTCTAACCCTCAATACACATTCCCCTGTCCTCATCGGAGCTCTCCCCGGGGTCCGAGTATTCTCCACCTTCACCATCCTCTTTGCTATCGTCCTCCTCACCACCTTTGTCCTCTTCCTTGCTATCCTTGTCACCTCCACCTTTACCAACACCCCAGTTTCAGGATTGCCGTCTTCGGTATCCTCTTCATATTCATATATGACCCCGCCATCATTGTTAGCTGGAGGGAATTGCTTAAGGTGCCTGATACCTTCCCCACGGTACTGCATGAACATATCGCAATCTACGAAACTGGGAATAATTAGAATCGATATCGTGCTTTGATGGGAAGGGAGTCATACATGTTCACATAAAAGTTCACCCAGTCATCCTTCTCGTTGGCAGAACGTGCAGAGGTGACCCAATCATATGGCATCAGGTTGCAGGTCTGTCCAGAATGAAATGCGGGAATAAGGTGAGAGCCTTGGATGACGAGGTCCGGGTCCAGAAACCCAAAAGCGTCCTCATCCGTGACCTTAACGAAACCAACCTTCGGCAGGCGAGCAACTTGGGAGCCCGACTGGTATCTATCCAGGCTCCGTGCCAAGCCATCGGACCCACAAGAATTGGATCGGCTGAGCATAATGTTTCACGGCCGCTGGGTGGGTTGTCGAAACATACGTGTGATAGATCCCAAGCACTTGTGCATACCAATAGGGGTGTGTATTCTCACTCGCTTCGGGTGACTAAACCATAATGTAGCGACGGCTGGTTGTATTCACCATATCCCGGTTACGGCGGACGTCATATGTTGTATAGTTTACGGAGAACTGTTTTGCGGAGAAGATTGTATTGTTAATGATTCGAACTGAGTTTCGTTTGTCATCTGTGAACAGACAAGGCTTATCGCCATTAAGGCCCTTTCGGAAAAGTCGGCTTAGAAGGTGAACACGAAGCTTGCGAATGAAATTCTGGTAACCATGTCAGAGCACTAGTTTCACCTGGGAGGACCGGAGACTTACCTTCGTGGCCGGATCAGAGGGGTTTGAAAATGAAGACAATAAAATGGGGTCGTTGAGGGATTCCGTAATCATGTGGTGAAGTTCTGGGAAACCGTTGAAACCATCGTCCTCGGGTATGCAAGTTGGCATAAGTGTGGGATCATGAGATTCAGGCAAACCGAACTGAATCTCTCGACAATACCGGCACGCAACTTGCCCTGGTGCGTCCTGCTTGTTTGTCAAACCATACACACGTTTGACCAAACGATAAGCCGGTTCGCTCTGTAAACGGACACCTTAGTACTAAAAGGTGCAATGAACGGCAGACTGACCACGAGTGTTTAGTAGGAGTCGGTAGTCCCAAAGAGCCGAATGGTACCGACGTAATCAACAAGTGCGTAAAATTCGTAGGTGTTAAGATTTAATATTTTCTTCTTGAGGAAACGTGGCCCTCCCTTGCGCGCAGTAGCCCCACGAGGAAGTTTCACCGTGTTGAACTTGTCCGAAATTTTGTCACGAAACTGTCGCACAAGGCAGCCAAACTTCTTTGTAACCACTTCGAGAAGGTTTAGGGTGGTTTCAGCATGTAATTTGAGCTTGGCGAGTACGTGCTATTCCGCAGTCTTGTGCAGCAAACGGAGCAACATCCCATTGAATGGTTTGGGGAGGAGACCTTCAACCACAGGGATTGAGCACTAACCAAGCCGAAATCTGTGTCAGCGCAAGTAAACTGTGGCAAAGGATTCATCCGCACCTGGAGGATATCTTCAAAATTGCAAGCTGCAAGTTTTTTCATCTCCGAGACGTTATTGAAAAATCGGCGGATTGTAAACCGGCCAAAAGTAGGAACCTGTCGGGATCTGCTTTGTATTAACATATATTCCTTTGGCTTTCCTCGATACCTACCTCGCATTCAACTCATCCGCTAGAGTACCTGATCGCTCGGATGCTGCGTGGAGGATGCAGATCAAGTGTGTAAATAGGGTTTTCCAGATACCGAGTTTAGATTCGTGCATGAGGTTGACGACCATCATCTGGGAAATATCAAAATATTCTCCAATCCGCTCGAAGAAGGCATTCTATCTTATATCTGGTCAGACGTTACTAATTGACTGTGGTGAAGAGCGCTTACAACGGTTGGCACCAAGGACGTTGACCTAAGGATACCATTGATGCCTGGACCAGCCACAGCCTGTCCTAAATTGTAGATGATCCTACGCGCCCGTTTTACCTTATCCGAAATGTACCGCCGGACCTCCTTTAGCCTAAAACCAAGATCCCGGTGGGAACCCATTTGGTCAAGCTTCAACTTTGGGGTTAAGCATCGTGGGCATGGACACAGTCCGTTATCGCGAATTATTGCCAAAAGGACCCTGGGAGATGTCAGAATTGCGTCGTTTCAAATAACATTTGGCCCACCTTTCTGGATAATCAGCAGAATAAGTGAATATCCGTGGATAAAATCGCCGTCTGATCCCATCATAGCATGTAACGACAACTTTGTATATTATGGCACGGATGAAGTCGTCGTCTAGCATGTACTTCCAGACTGCTTGCATAAGCTCTCGCCGGCAATGGGCCATGAGCTGGTTGCGCTGGGTTTCCCAATGTGGGTGCCAACTTGCGATCCACCTTTAAAATGAATCTGGGAAGCTGTGGGCAACATTAATGGACGCAATAGACACACAAACTATGAACGGTGGTGAACAAGAGGCCCAACCCAACTGCAACTGACTTTTGCCTCCTCAGCTCATCACTGGCGCAAATTCTGCGAGGAGCGACAATACTTTACGTGTCAAACTGCAGATCGCCGAGTGGGTAGATGTACGCCCAGGGGTAACCAAGCGTCTCTCCCCCCAAACAAGGAAAGGACGTGGTTTGCAACAGGTTGAGGCAGGAAAACCGATCAAGTATGATTGGGACAATCTCACGTGCGTCGCTCCGTGATTACCTTGGGATGCTGTACCACCGTTGACGGTTTCCCATTCCAGTGTTTGCTTGATGATCCACAAGAAAGTTGACAATTACAGCGTGCCAGTTGACTACTGGATCAAGTGCCTTTATAAAGGAGAACAGGGTAATCCAGCGGACGTTGAGAAGGGGTTTCTCAAAGGTAAACTCCTTGTGAAGGTACGTACATGCCCCAGTTTTTATTAACCATTCCCGGCTGTCTCACATGGGTCACTGACCGGTTGTCTTCCAGACTTTCGAACATATATTCACATTGCCATCTTCGGCAGAAGATGACATCGATGAGCCGGACAATCGCACACAAAGATGCAGATCCACCTGTGCAGGCCCACCAAAGTGAGAAAATAATGCGAAGAAACACGGGATGAATGGGAGTGTTACTCCTCGTGCGATTGCGTACGCGACAGCATAGGTATGCATCCCTTGTTATCTCCCACACCCATTGTTCTAACTTTATTCCTATCCCCACCCCCATCGCTGACCAGGGATGTTCCCAGGGCGGTATTTCCAAGGTTCGCGGCTACACGTACGGCCGCCCCAGCTCAACAGGACAAGCTTTGCTTGCAACCCTGCGACAATAGCGCCAGGCTGCCCGGTTGTCCAATGCATCCTAATGGGCTTTTGTAGCATTCCTTATGTTCGTTATTTGATACAAATATCAATGCTTTCATAAACCCTTGCTACCTAATGTGCACACCATAAGACCAGGCTGCCCCGTGTGTAGATACAAATACCAGCTGACACAGGGCTCGATATGGGCTTGCAAACCTTCCCTATCACTACAGCCATATACAATAAGGCTAAGCGTCTAGAAATGCATACATTGCAATTCATTCCCTCCCAGGACTTACATTACATTTACAATCCTATCAGGGTTATGGAAGTCCTAGGTAAATGTACTTTGTCGTAACCGGTTACGAGTGACTTTCCATAGCCTTTTGAACTTTCTAGACGTCGAATATCCTGGCTGGAAAAGGGAACTGTCAGGACCCCAACCGTTGTCTGAGGCTCGAAACAATTCAATTTGTGGTAACTGGCACCCATTATGAATTTATAATCCGTTCTAAATTGGCCACGGCGATTATTGATCATCCTCAGTCCTCTTCCGATAATTCGCCTCGAGCTCTGTCAGCTGTCAGTATGCATGTCTAGATCTTCACAGGGGAATTGCTAACCTTTTCTTTATTCGCATTCGGTTCGCTTTGGATAGTCTGACCGGCATTAGTGGTAGTGCTCCTGGGGGATTGTCCACCATAATTCGATGATTTGTTTCTTCCGTTGGGGCATTTTGGACGACCCAACCGGAAGCCTCCTGTTGGCTGGGGGATTGGGTTGTTGTTGCGCTTGATAATCCAGGTACAGCTCCCTCTACCCTTCCACGATCGTTGTCCTGTTCCTCGTTGGCAGATTCGGGTATGTCGAGTGGAGGGCTGAGCAGGTGCTTCAACGCCCCTTTCTCCGATTGCACCGGCGACCTTTGTCGAGAGGGTTGAGAGGGTCCTCCACCCTCCTGGACAGCAGGTACAAGGGAAATGTGAACACTACCGCTTGAAGAATCCATCGGGATTTCCATTGTTAGATCTTCAGAGCCCTCAGTCGTAGTAGTATTGGGCGACGACCAGCGAAGATCGGTTGCAATTGGAATGGGGTATGGGGTTTGGACAAGGCGATATCCGGGAACCTGGAGAATCTCCTTCATTGTAATTGTGTACCCAACTGGTGGCAGAGGAACCTTGACACGCCTCCTACATCCAGAACACGTTACGTGCGCCCCTTTCCTTACCCCGTTTTTTTTTATAATTCGCACCTTCAGGAACTCATTACACTTGTCGGGGCACACCAATTGTCGACCACCCGGAAAAGTGGCCGATGGCTCCACAAATGTCACATGGTGGAATGTTTTGCTAGAAAAGACGGGCTGGTGTTTCTTGAGGTATTGGGGGGGCATGTAGAGGCCTACAAGTTCTCCAACCGGTGTCGTTGTTGTGAGCAGTTTTGTGAATAGTATAGGCAACTGGCCAATTCTTTCCGCAGGCTCTTGGTCATCGGATGCGAAGGAGAGGATAAAATCGAACTTGTTGCTACATATAATATGAGACGCTGCATCAGCAATAAGGATAGTGTTAATCATACCCAGCAACAAGCCATTGACGATTCTCCTGTACTCCTACCACTGCTCCGGCGGCCATGTTAAGGAGAAAGGTTTGACGAGGGTTCTCAATGTCTTCATTGGAGTCTAAGTGGGCCCACACGCCATCTGACAGAAACCTTTTGAGAACCTTCAAAAACGTGATTTACTGTGCTTCCATAAAGGCTGGCGTGAAGGTACATACCCCAGAGATCCAGTCTCCATACCAAAAGCCGGCCTTTGTATTCCAATACAGGGGCTGGCCATCATGGGTGGTTGGAGTGTCCAGAACGACAAGAATACTTGCTATGGGCCACTCCTCAAGAAATTTCTCAGCCTCCGCCTGTGACTCGCGCTTTGACTCGTTATTGGGTGGTCTGGCGCCAATTGGAACGTCGAGGTGATGAAGCTAAAGACCATCAATTTGGGGAAGGCTAACAGAAACAAATTAGGAAACGAACAGCCGCTAGGTTGCCTGTATACCACCCATGTAGCGCCCTGGAGATCTCTGTAGCAATGCCCGAACCATATTCATGATGAACCAGGGTAACAAGTAGAACGGGAGGATCAAAGCGAAAGTACAAGTCCGATTTAGCAGGAGGCTTCGCGCTAGGAGCGTATGCATACTAGACAGAGGTATTAGTTAATTACATGGTAGAATGTCAGAATACGGCACCTGAAACCGTTGCCGGCGGCGTTTGCAACAAGCCGGGCAGATGAAGACAAGGTCCTTGCGAAAAAAGTCGGGGTAACTTGCCAGGCAGGACACGTGCGGAGAGTCGGTGTCCTGAAAACAGATGGTTGACCTGCAACCACTGCAGAACAAGACATTCTTGTTCCGATCACGACACAGGGTGCACCACTGTAGAGCATGATCTAAGTAAAACGACAAGTATAAATTACAAGGCATAACACGCACAAGGCTATAGTCTTGGGGACGGGGAGACGGTGCCATATCAGTAGCCCGACCAGACGACACTAGGGTAACTTTGTTAATGGGTCTTCTAAGTTAGATTTCGGTCTCCAAGTAACAGTGGCTTTACCTTTGGTAGGAGGACGCGGGCTCCCCTTAGCCAAGATCTCATCATCTGAGATATCCATGTCTGAATCAGACGAACGGGTGGCAGGGTTTAATGGTGCAAGAGTGGCCTGGATGTGATTCTTGGCCGCCTCGGTAAAGAAGATACAGCTATGACCTGCCCCTGGCAGGTCTGCGCCCATGCATAAGTCAAAGAGTTCTAAGTGTTTACAAGGCAAAGGTTTGGAACGTACAACATGGGGCCCGGGCATTGTTTACAGCCGCAATAGTTTGGGCCAAGCGTGGGTGAACGACAGTCAGGCTGTCCCATGAAGTCTGAGTAGGAGACGACGACATAGCCGGCTCCTGGGCTAGATGATGTGGCAAAATGAGAATAATCCGACGGCTATCACGCCGGCTTAGGGCTTTTCCCACGCCTCTGCATCCGCAATGTGTGATGGCTGAGCTAACTCTTATTGTGGACGACAACCTAATGACGAGCGGTTCTGCACCAATACGGTCATTGCGGGTCATTGGGGAGTAGCCAAAGCACTTAAGATAAATCACAACTTTGCGAGGTGTTGTTCTTCATCTACAGCAGTGACGTTGTCGCAAGGCGTGAGTTTTAGGGCAGCACATACAGCACCGCCGGAAAACCTAAGAAAAGATGGCGTGACTGGGAGAACAAATCAGCGGGGTAAAGGGCAGAGTATCGCGCATCTGTACATACCTTAAATG
>Ga0307516_10008137_pt1 | contig 11913 bp, 10 predicted proteins | sample 19_EM_MG_FD_203310 | JGI IMG/M metagenome (GOLD analysis project Ga0307516, IMG submission 203310) | Populus trichocarpa ectomycorrhiza microbial communities from riparian zone in the Pacific Northwest, United States - 19_EM | ecosystem: Host-associated > Plants > Roots > Unclassified | place...
CGTCGGCCCCGGCATGGTGATGAGTGTCCCAGTTGGTGTATAATGAGGGAGGGATCCAATGGGTCCACCGTTGGAAATGGAGGCAGGAGGCCACTGTAATCCAGCGCTTTGCACGTTTAAGCCGGCGCCTGTACCCCCAGTCTGCCAAGGTTTCAAGGGAGGCGTCCAGGGGCTGGTATTGCCACACACTCCGGTAGCCTGCCTAGGGTCCTGCGGCATCCAGCCTTGTTCCAATCCAAGCTGGTAACTCCAGGCTGGTGTCTCTACCTTGCCCGAGCGGGTGGAGTTGCCAATCTTCCACGTCCAGAAGAACCAATTCTGCAAAGCATCCATGGAGGCCATCGCGAACGTCTTGACGTCGTTTTTCATTTGTTGGTCCCAGTTCTGCCAATCCGTCCACTGCGTGCAACTACCCACACGGGGCCATGGTCCATCACGGGTATACGTTCCCTCGTAACGAGTGCCCTCATTGACATCCGTAAGCCACAGACCACAGTCCGTAACAGCGTTCGAGAACTCTCCCGCGGAGGTCATGCCGAAGTTAGTCATAGTGCTGTTCATGGTCTCGCCCCAATCGTTACAGGGACGGGTGGCGTAGCTCGACATCGGAGAGGCAGACTGTGTGCCGAAACAGATATAGGGGTGGTAGTCGAGGGAGATGCGGTCGGCGTTCTCCATAAATCCGGTGTAGTGCCCAAGTCCCTGGAAACCTTCATGGAAGGAGATGATGGGGCCGTTTCCCTCCCCTAGTCCGGTCACCTGACGTATGGTATCATAGACAGCTTTGTAGCTGAACGACGACGGGTTAGTCTCCCAGGAAACAAAGGAAGGGCCAGGTCAGAACATACAATCCTTCCAGCTGGGTTCCGCCAATGATGGGGCTGGCCCTGGGTTCGTTGAGAACACCAAACATGACGACGACATCCTTGTATTGCGGTTGGGAGATGAACTCCGTGATAACCCTGATGTAATCCAGAGTCCTCTGTGCGTTGACAAAGCCCATAGCACCGCGGAGGAAGTTGGTTTCGCCGAGTCGCCCAGAGTGGTTCCATCCGTTCTGGGATCCAGGAACGGCGTGCAGATCTAGATTGATCCGGAGACCATACTTGCGTGCCCATTGGATGGCCTTGAGGAAATACCTGGTCATCGATGGTACGGTCGGTCAGGGTAACGACATAACGAAAAGGGGTACTGACTTCCAGGATACTCTAGGGAGGAACGGTTCGTCACCTTGAACCTCGATGGCCCACCAGGGTATGGGGATTCGCAGGAAGTTGAGACCAGCACCAGCAATCTCCGCGAAATCTTTCTCGGTCTGCAATGGTATGGGCGTCAGGATGTAATGTCCGACCGGGGGGTGCTGCGCAAACATACAATGAAAGTCTTGTAATGGTCTTCCAATTGATTCAGCCCACCACCGGCGGTGTCGGCGGCCATAGCCTGGCTCAACGTCCACTCGTCTACCGCGGGTTGGGCATTATTGAGATACTTCTCGAAAAGGCTCGGAACACTTCGTAGAGAATGAGTGTTAGGAACGCAGAGAACAGCCTATCACACGTACATGAACTACACAGAGGAAGTCAACGCAAGCCCAGTGAGCACAGTCCAGGTTGTTGGAAAACTCACAGGTTCTGGGACAAGCCAACCACCAAGATTGACGCTGCGAACACGAAACGATGAGTACAGTATTTTGAAGCGAACTTTGAGGAACAAACCCAAAGATACGATCTTGGCCCCATTTGAATGACTGGTTCAGGGGCGGGGTCCAGCTCTGCGCCTGAGCATTGTTGGTGAAGGGACTCTGGGGGTCCGAATACCAAGTCCCTCCGAACTTGTTCGAGTAGGTCATCTTTGTCCCATCCTCGAACGTTATAGTGCTCCCATCTCCTCCTGATTTAACGAGATTGTTAGTTGGGTTGCTGTTGTTGCTGCCACCGTTACTGTTGTTGTTATTGTCCCCGCCGTTACTGCTGCCGACTCCGGAAGAGGTCTTGCCATCTTTTTTGATGACGGTGAAGTAGAGAGCGACGACGATGCCAATGGCAGCGATGATCACGCCAACGGCGATCGCACCGATGATCATCTTACGTTTGGACTTGTTGGGAGGAACGTACATGCCACGCTTCTCCTCGAGATATCTGCTCCGCCTGGCCGAGGAGACGTTCCCGGCCACGAAGTCTGAATCATGGGGATCTTCCTGGTATGGGACGGAAGAGTACCCCACAACGGAGTCGCGGTTTGCTCCAATGGGGTTGAGCGCATATACGGAGGACGTTCCTTCGCTCCCGTGGAATGAGGGGGCTGCGAATGAGGAAGCGAGGGATCCACGACTGGCAATGTCGATACTCGCGACGTGACCGAGAAAGCGTGGCCTTGGGACAGCTTCTTCGGAGAAACCATCTGTGCTAAATGGAGGGTCCTGGAGCTGCGTGTGGTCCGGCGAGGGAGGGTTGTCACTGTAGGCTCCCGGATGGTCATCCTGATGACCGTAGCCATCGTCGACTGGCAAGTAAGGCGTATTTGGCTGAGATGTCATTTCAACTGTTGACGGAGAACCTGGGTGAGACCGCGCCGCAGTTGATCAGGGACGAAAGCGGGACGTACGGAGGGGTCAGGAAACGCCCTGAGAGGGGACGGGGATAACAGAGGAGACGGGGCCGACGAACCAAAGCGGGGAGGAGGAGGAAAGAGGGAAGGAGGATGGGGAGGAGGAAGAGGCGTCCCCATTTAGGAGGCTCGTGATATGACGGAACCCTCGCTTCCCACGACCGAGGCTTGTTTGTCGGGAATGGGTGGAAGACGAAAAGACTACAAAGGGAATCTAGTCATGACTACAAATCGCTTTCTTATCTTTCTAGTCCTTGGTGACCATCACAACAAGTCAATTGACCGAACTGACGGCCTCCTCCTAATGTCGCGAGGAACCGAAGAAAGCCTAGAAATTTGAATTTCCGCAAGCCCCTTGTTCCGCCCACGTGACCGCGTCGCGTGCCTTCCCCACACCCTCCATGTCCTCCAGAACAATGCGAACCTACAGCAGAAGGAGCAAATCCACCCCCTCCTCGTCTTCCCCCCCACCAGAGGATCCGGCGCCAGAGCCCCCAACTTCCTCGCCATTTTCAACACCGCCTTCATCCCCAACCGCGAAGAGACCTCTATCCGATGCACTGGGCTTCCCTCCGCCCAAGAAACCGCGTTTGATGAAACCCGACGCGAAAAAATCCAAGCACCCCTCGGCGTCCTCCTCGAAGTGGAAACCAAGTACCAAGAAAAATGCCTTGATCCAACTGCACTTCTCCATAGACGCGTCTGTCTTGCGCACATGTCCGATATGTGATCTCTCCTACACGAAAGGCACGCAAGACGATGAGGCCCTACATAAATCTCACTGCGCTCGCGTCCAGCGCGGTTTGGAATGGACCAAGGACGAGACCAGGGAAAGCTCCAAGCAAGGTGTTGTTGAGATTGAGTCCGGCATCCGACTCAGGGACGGATCGCTCGGCAGGATTTTGGCCGTGAACGCCAACGTTGCCGGGAAAATCGGCTCAAAGGTACTGCCCTTCCATCCGCCCCCTGTCTCGTTAATTCAACCTCTGACACGTTCCTTGCGTCCAAAAAAAACGCGCAGCTCACAACATTATTCGAAACCATCAGCGTTGCACTGTCATCCCCGCCTCTCACCCAACACACCCTGACCGACTCCAAAGCTTACCTCTTCCTCCTCACCCCTTCCGCCTCGAGTACAACCAAATCTACCTTGGTGACCCCGGGGTCTAAGATGAGCGCACGTAAACGCGAGAAGATTGTAGGCTGCGTGATCGCCCAACCAATCGCAACAGCGATGCGCATAATCGAATTCGCCGAGGCCCCCGTTCAAGGGACGCCGACGGAGGCTGAGAACGGTTCAGTTTCACACCACGCACGACAGAACGAGTACCGAGAAACCCATGTGGGCGGAAGTAACGACGACCCACATCAACCATCAACCTCGCATACACCCTCAAGGGGTGATCTGATCACGGTCGATGCATCCACGTCATTGTATTGCTCTCCGGAACCCCTGCCGACACCACTAGGTATCCCACGGATGTTCGTATCCTCTTCTTATCGAAGGTTGGGCATCGCTTCCCGTTTGCTTACCGCTGCCGCCGAGAACTTCATTCATGGCATCCCGCTGGACCCAGCGAAAGGCGAGGTGGCATTTACCCAACCCACCACTTCTGGTAAGGCACTCATGGAGAAGTGGGGCGGGAAGGGTGCTAGAGTTTATCGCGAATAGATCGTTGGATGGTTAGATTCCGGTTGTAGATCTCCAAACACAATGCAGCATGTAGCCCATCTTTACATATGTCACCACGATCTCAGCAGCCAAGGCCCTTGACGTATGAAGTCTGCAAATGACACACTGTTGTTACAATCACGACAAGATCTACTCTCGAGGCGGGGAGGACAGATACAACAAAAAACAACATAAATGAGGTGATAATGATGGCACAGGACATAAGGTGAGGCATATGAGAGGTAGAGCAGCTAGAGTTCGTCAAAGGATCGGTATGCAGGCGGTCCGAGTGACCAAACCTACGCTTGGATGAACCCGAGGAAATAATCAAGACGGCCAAGAGACGAGAAAAACGAGCGAGGGGGAAAGACGGAGCAGAAGGAGCGTAAAATATCCCTAACCGGTGTCCTTAAGGAGACGGGGTATTGAGGCTCAGACTTCAACTTCTTCGACAGCTCTGGGGCTGAGCGTGCTCGGCGGAGGGACGAAATGCTGTGGGATGGGAAAATCGCGGTCAACACGCTGAGGAAACGTAACCAAGAACGTGAAACGGTGCGCTTACCCTGGCCTTGATGCCACCCGCGGCCGGCAACCTCGTCGACTTCTGGAGGTAAGTGTCAACCTCGGCGGCCACAGCACGACCCTCGCTAAAAGTGAAACCAGTCGTCAGTTCCATGTCGGGCCAGAGGGGAGGGGATAATCCTTACTTGATACCCCAGACGATCAAACTCTGACCCCTCCTGCAGTCACCAGCAGCGAAAACTCCCTCAACATTCGTTGAGTACTTCTAAGCGGGGATAATTCTGGTCAGCGGTACCCCACAGCCCCATCATTAATGCAACTCACCTTCAATGGAGTTTGAATGTTTGTCCTTCCGTCCTGCTTGACGCCCAATGCTTTGATCACGGGATTCTCCGGTCCCAAGAATCCCAGGGCGAGGAACACGAGTTCGGCAGGGAAGAACTTGGCAGACCCTGGAACCTCCTCCATCTTCCACCTTCCGGCACTGTCCTTGGTCCATTCGACGCGAACTACAACAGCAGATGAGTGTCCATTCACAATCGTCCCTCGATCGAATATCCACCGCGTACCTGTGTTCAGGCCCTTCAACTTGCCCTCATCATCTAAAACGAACTCCTTGGTCGAGATACAGTACTCCCTCGGGTCAGAACCAAAGTGAGCAGCAACCTCAGTGTGACCGTAATCAGTCCTGAAGATCCTCGGCCACTGTGGCCATGGGTTATCCGGTGCACGACTGGCGGGCGGTTTGGGCAGAAGCTCGAAGTTTGTAACAGATTTGGCCCCGTGTCGCATGGAGGTCCCGATACAGTCGTTCCCGGTGTCCCCACCTCCAATGACTATAACATCCTTGCCCTTCGCACTGATGTAACTTCCGTCCTGGAGCTCGGAATCCAATAAAGACTTGGTGTTAGCCTGCAAGAACTCCATGGCGAAGTGGATACCATCGGCGTCGCGGTTTGGTAACCTCAGGTCTCGTGGCCAGGTCGCACCAGTGCAGACAATTAGAGCATCATTCTCGGTCCTCAAGTCCTCGACATCGACGTCAACGCCAACGTTGGCGTTCGGCACGAACGTCTATCAAATTCAAGAACTTCGTCTCAGCATTTACCCGATGACCTCACGGAAACAAATGACGCACGACTCCTTCAGCCTCCATCAGGTCAAGGCGGCGCTGGACAATACTCTTATCAAGCTTCATGCTGAGTCGTAAGCGGGCACACGATCAGTACGCGTGCCATCAAAACGCGGAACGAGATGAACAACGTACTTAGGGATACCATACATCAACAAGCCACCCATTCGGTCGTTGCGATCATAAACGGTGACCAAATGCCCGGCCTTGTTGAGTTGATCAGCGGCAGCCAATCCAGCAGGACCAGACCCGATAACCGCAATCTTCTTCCCTGTGCGAACTTGCGGAGGATTCGGTTCAATCCAGCCCATTTCAAACCCCTTTAAATCAAGATGCGTTCAGAAATACGCTCTGGCAGACGGTTGAGGCCCAGTGAAACTCACTTTATCGATGATTGCGCATTCAATGCTCTTGATCCCAACGGGCAGTTCATTGATACCCAACACACAGGCGCCTTCACACGGAGCGGGGCAAACCCGGCCCGTGAATTCCGGGAAGTTGTTGGTAAGGAGCAACCTGTTGAGAGCATCCCTCCACTGATCCTTGAACACGAGGTCGTTCCACTTGGGGATGACGTTGGAGATCGGGCACCCGGTTTCGGATTGACAGAAAGGAACACCGCAATCCATGCACCGGGAAGACTGATACTTGAGCTCGTGGTCGCTCAAGCGGTGGGAAATTTCGTTCCAGTCCTTAACACGCTTCCTTGGTGGGCGGTAGGTTTCGTTGAGACGCTTGTACTTCATGAAACCACGCGTCTTGTCGAGCTTCTGTGCGCGCTGCTTCGTCGCGTTCTCATCGACCATCGAATCTTCGAGATCCAACAGAGCAGGCTCTACTCGAGGAGGTTTGACGGTGGTTGGGGTGGTGTTACCAGGAGTACCGGCCTTGGCCAACAGGACATCCTCGACGTCCGAGTGCAAGTTCACGTGACTGGCGGTCCTCGAGGGAATCAAATCAATGACGCTCTGGCGCAACTTCTCTTCTTTAGCGCGTGTAGCCTGTTCCTCCAAAACGCGCTTGTAGTCGTTCGGCATGACCCGGACAAACAAAGGTAGCAGGTGGTGGAAATCCTGGAGGACTCGGTTCGCGACCTCGGATCCAGTGAAGTGGCGGTGGTCCTCAACCATGCCTCGAAGCTCAGCGATCTCCCGCGGGTCAGTGACCTTTCCTAACTCCACCATCTCCAAATTAACCCTCGAAGCGAAGGTATGGGCGGTGTCCAGGACGTAAGCGATACCTCCACTCATGCCAGCAGCGAAGTTTCGGCCCGTGGTTCCGAGAACGACCACGCGACCTCCGGTCATGTATTCACATCCGTGATCGCCACAACCCTCGACGACAGCCCTGGCGCCCGAGTTTCGGACAGCGAACCGCTCAGCAGCGATACCCCGGACGAAAGCCTCACCCTGAGTAGCACCGTAGAGACAGACGTTTCCGATGATGATGTTCTCTTCAGCCTTGAAGGTAGACTGTTTGGGAGGGTATACGATGATGCGGCCACCCGAAAGACCCTTTCCGACATAATCGTTGGCGTCTCCTTCCAGTTCGATCGTGATACCTGGCGCCAGGAAAGCACCACACGACTGTCCGGCGGATCCCTTCATCGAGATATGGATGGTGTCACGAGGAAGTCCCTCTTCACCGTACTGCTTGGAAACCTTGTAAGAAAGCGAAGTTCCGAGAGCGCGGTCGGTGTTGGTGACCTCGCATTCGATGCGAACCGGTAATCCTTGAGAGAGAGCAGGCCCGGATTCATCGATGAATTTGTTGTCAAGCCGGATGTAGAGCTTGTGGTCTTGGGCACGGACACGGTAGGTCGCGGCACCGGGGCGCATCTGCCAGGCGGGCTTGAGAACAGCGGAGAGGTCGAGGTGGGCGGTTTTGATGGTTCGGAGCGTATCGTCAACCTTGAGCATATCAGCCCGACCAACCATCTCGTTGATGGTGCGGAATCCGAGTTTGGCCATAATTTGTCGCAAATCCTCGGCGATGTAGTAGAAAAAGTTTATCACTTGTTCTGGTTGACCGGCGAACTTGGTGCGGAGCTGAGGGTCCTGGGTGGCGATACCCACAGGGCAAGTGTTGACTGGAAATCACTTAGATACATCCACACGAAGTCGAATCAGTACAAACTTACGGTGGCACTTCCTCATCATGATACAACCCATAGCGATAAGCGGAGCGGTAGCGAAACCCCACTCTTCGGCTCCAAGCAGACAGGCGATGGCGATATCACGTCCGGTCCTCAACTGACCATCGGTCTGAACGGTCACACGACCACGTAAATCGTTGAGGACCAACGTCTGGTGAGTCTCGGCGAGACCCAACTCCCAAGGAAGACCGGCATATTTGATACCAGTCCATCGAGATGCACCGGTACCACCATCGTGACCAGAAATAAGGATGTGGTCGGCCTTGGCCTTGGCGACACCGCTGGCAACAATACCGACGCCGACTTCGGAGACGAGCTTGACGGAGACTCGAGAACGGGGATTCGAGCACTTCAAATCGTAGATGAGTTGTTTGAGATCTTCAATCGAGTAGATGTCGTGGTGGGGAGGAGGAGAAATCAAACCGACACCGGTGGTAGAGTGACGAGTACGGGCGATTGAAGTAGAGACCTTGTGACCGGGCAACTCTCCACCCTCGCCGGGCTTAGCGCCTTGGGCCATCTTGATTTGAAGTTCGTCGGCATCAGCGAGGTAGTTCGAAGTGACACCGAATCGACCGGAAGCAACCTGCTTGATAGCGGAACGCATGGTATCACCGTTGGGGAGGATATTCGAACGCTCGGCGTCTTCACCACCCTCGCCGGTATTAGACTTCCCACCCAACCTGTTCATAGCGACGGCCAAGGTTGAGTGAGACTCCATAGATATAGAACCGTAAGACATGGCTCCTGTGACGAATCGGCGGACGATCTCGTTCCAGGGTTCAACCTGGTCGATAGGGATGGGGGTGGCGGTCTCGTATCGGAACTCGAGGAGACCACGGAGATGGACGGCACGGGCTTGCTCGTTCGCGTTCTTCGAGTAAGCATCGAAGGCGGTTTGGTTCTTCTCCCGAACGGCGTCTTGAAGGTTGGCGATCCCACTAGGGTCGTTGATGTGAGCCTCACCGCCGTCGCGCCAATGGTACTCTCCGGACTCGGGCATACCCGGTGGGATGATCGTCTCGCGTGAAGGCCAACCACGTTCGTGCTGTTCGAAAACATCCATAGCAAGAAGGTCGAATGTCGTTCCCTGAACGCGGCTTGCGGTTCCTCTGAAACACTTATCAACGACTTCGGAGTGAAGTCCGAACGCTTCGAAAATCTGGGCACCCTTGTACGACTGGAGGGTAGAGATACCCATCTTCGACATGACTTTGAGGATACCATTGTCGATGGACTTGCGGTAGTTGTTCATGAGATCTTCGACAGTCTTGTCGTTCTTGGTCCTAGAAAACATCAGAAATGTCGTTCGACACGGAGGGATACATGCGCGAGCTCACAATCCCTCACGAGCGACCTTGTAAATGGTTTCCATCATCAACCAGGGACACACGGCATCGGCACCGTACCCAACAAGGACACACAGGTGATGAACTTCACGAGCTTCAGCGGTATCGATCATCAAAGCGGTCTTGGCCCGCATCTTGTGCTCCACAAGATGGTGGTGGACACCGCCGCAGGCCACGAGGGCCGAAAGGGGGATCCTGTCTGCGGAAACTGCCCGATCCGAAAGGATGATAACCTTGATACCGTCCTCGATCGCCTGTAATGCCTCGCTGCAGGTACGTTCGAGAGCTAATTTGTAACCGGGAAGACCTTCTGACTTAGGGAAGGTGATGTCGATCATCCTTGACGGCCACGTTTGGTAGGCGACGCCAAGGTTCTTCATTGCCTCCATCTCTTCGAGGGTGAGGAGGGGGGATGGGAGAATGATACGGTGACACTGCTCTGCCTTCATCTCGAGAAGATTACCCTCAGGTCCGACGTAAGCCTCGAGAGACATAACGATGCTCTCACGGATGGGGTCGATCGGGGGGTTCGTAACCTGGGCGAAAAGCTGGCGGAAGTAATCGTAGATCATCCTCGCCTGGGTGGACATACAGGCAAGGGGGGCATCGTTACCCATTGATCCGAGGGCTTCCTTTCCATCGGCAACCATGGGGAGCATGAGGAGATTGAGTTGTTCGACCGTGTAACCAAAGGCCAACAGGCGAGGATCGGTGCTCAAGGGTTGAGGGTCAATCTCAATCTCGATCGGTTTGGACCGCTCGACCCGCTTGACAATGTTCGGAACGTGAAGTACGTTTGACTCGATCCATGAGCCAAAGTTTTGCTTGCGAGCGGTAGCGCGTTTGAGTTCCTTATCATCGACGATCCTTCCCTCGACTGTGTCGACGAGCAACATACGACCAGGTTTTAACCGACCCTTCGACACGACCTTTTCGGGGGAGATGAAGATGGCGCCAACCTCGGAGGCACAAACCATGATGTCTTCGTTGGTGACGACATATCGGCACGGACGAAGGCCGTTACGATCGAGATTGGCACCACAGTAACGACCGTCACTGAAGGCGAAAAGGGCAGGACCGTCCCAAGGCTCCTGAAGACAGGCCGCCCAGTTGTAAAACGCCTTTTTCTCGGGATCCATGGTATCGTTACCCTGCCATGCTTCTGGGACGAGCATCATGACCGCTTCCGGGAGGGTGATAACGCCATTGACGACGAGCAGTTCCAGAACGTTATCGAACGCGGCAGAGTCTGAACCGCCGGACTCGATAATTGGGTAGAGGAGATCGAGCTGATCTCCAAACAACGAGGAGGAGAGGACGCCCTCACGGGCGTGCATCCAATTCTTGTTGCCTCGGACGGTATTAATTTCACCTGGTGACACGCACATGTAATCTTAATTTTGGCGCCGAACCAACGGAAAATCAATTGAAGCGCGCACCGTTGTGGGCAGCCCACCTCATCGGTTGGGCTCTGTCCCAACTCGGGAAGGTGTTGGTCGAGAATCGTGAATGGACGAGGGAAAAGTGAGACCGATAAAGGACGTGATTCAAGTCGTGGTAATAATTGTAGACTTGAGGAGGGGAGAGTTGTCCCTTATAGACGATATTTTTGGACGAAAGGGAGCAGATGTAGAAACCCTTTGCAAGGGTGCTTTACGCGGAGGGAAATGAGATAAGGGTTTCATCAATCAAGGTGGAAAAGCTTAAAATGACTTACATGCTGTGGGTGGCATACTTGCGCAGAACGTATAGCTGACGTTCGAACCGCTTATCGTCAAAGGAGCCGTTATCGCTGGAGGATCCATCCCCATAATGGGCACGGAGGACGACGAACGGTTGAAGGATCGCAGGCTCCTTGCTGCTCGCGGCAGGACCGAGGATTGTGCCGTCAGTGGGAACTTCTCTCCAGCCGAGGACACGCAGACCAAGATCGCTGGCCAACTTTGTGAAGATCGCCTGTTGTTTCTGTAACAAGACCGGGTCGTTGGCCCTGAAGAAGATGTTTCCGACGGCGTACTGGCCGGGTTCCGGAAGGATGCAGCCGATGTCCCTCTCAGCCTCCCGTTTGAATAGGAGATGGGGGATGCCCGTCATCACGCCGGCGCCGTCTCCGTCCCGGCTGTCCGCACCGGTGGCACCGCGGTGGGTCATCGCGCATAGGAGCTGGCGAGCATCCGAGACGATTTTGTGGGAGTCTTGACCCTTGATGTGGCAGATAAAGCCGACACCGCAGGAATCTTTTTCGAGTTCGTTGAGGTAAAGTCCCTGGGAGGCGGGCAAGGCCCCGGACCAGGAATCAGGATCGCGTTCTACTTCATCAAAACCGATAAGGGCGTGTTCGAGATCAGCATCTGGCGTCCTAGATAAGAATTCCGAAGCGAGGCTACTGGCCATAGAAGTCTCTCTCGCGTTGTACAACTTCGCGGGAGGAGGACGTCGAGGAGGTGGAGGTAGAGATGCGAGAACGAAAAAAAAA
>Ga0307516_10008138_pt1 | contig 11913 bp, 8 predicted proteins | sample 19_EM_MG_FD_203310 | JGI IMG/M metagenome (GOLD analysis project Ga0307516, IMG submission 203310) | Populus trichocarpa ectomycorrhiza microbial communities from riparian zone in the Pacific Northwest, United States - 19_EM | ecosystem: Host-associated > Plants > Roots > Unclassified | place...
GCTGCTTGTTCAGCACCTCGTCGTACTTGAGGACGTTCTTGCGGATCTCCGCGTTCTGGCCCTCGATCTGGGTCTGCGCGCTGCGGATCTGCCGGGTGACCATCTTCGACTCGATGGGCACGTCCTCGGGGATGTTGAAGCGGTCCATGACCGCCTCGACCGCGCCCGCGCGGAACCGCTTCATCAGGTCGTCCTGCAGCGACAGGTAGAACCGGGACTCGCCCGGGTCGCCCTGGCGGCCGGAGCGGCCGCGGAGCTGGTTGTCGATGCGGCGCGAGTCGTGCCGCTCGGTGCCCAGGACGTAAAGCCCACCGGCGGAGGTGACCTCGTTGGCCTCGGCCTCGCAGGCTTCCTTCCACGCCGGCATGACCTCTTCGAGGGCCTTGGCGTATTCCTCGGCGTCCTCGATCGGGTCGAGGCCGCGCTGGCGCAGCTCGCTGGCGGCGAGGAACTCGGGGTTGCCGCCGAGCAGGATGTCGGTGCCGCGGCCGGCCATGTTGGTGGCCACCGTGACGCCGCCCTTGCGGCCGGCCTGCGCGATGATCGTGGCTTCCTGCGCGTGGAACTTGGCGTTCAGCACGCTGTGCGGGATGCCGCGCTTGCGCAGCAGGGTCGAGAGGATCTCGGAATTCTCCACCGAGACCGTGCCGACCAGCACCGGCTGGCCGGTCGCGTGCCGCTCGGCGATGTCCTCGATGACCGCGTTGAACTTGGCCTTCTCGGTCTTGTAGATGACGTCCGGGTGGTCGATGCGGATCATCGGCCGGTGCGTCGGGATGGACACCACGCCGACCTTGTAGACCTGGTTGAACTCGCCTGCCTCGGTCTGCGCCGTACCGGTCATGCCGCCGAGCTTGTTGTAGAGCCGGAAGTAGTTCTGCAGCGTGATGGTCGCCAGGGTCTGGTTCTCCTGCTTGACCTCGACGCCTTCCTTGGCCTCGATGGCCTGGTGCATGCCCTCGTTGTAGCGGCGGCCGTGCAGGATGCGCCCGGTGAACTCGTCGACGATCAGGACCTCGCCGTTCTCGTCGACGATGTAGTCCTTGTCCTTGCGGTACAGCTCCTTGGCCTTGATCGCGTTGTTGAGGTAGCCGACCAGCGGGGTGTTCACCGACTCGTACAGGTTGTCGATGCCGAGGCGGTCCTCGACCCGCGAGACGCCGCGCTCGGTGACCGCGACGGTGCGCTTGGCCTCGTCGACCTCGTAGTCGCCCTCGCCGTCCTTGCCCTTCTGCAGGCGGCCGACCAGGGCGGCGAACTCGCCGTACCAGCGGGCGGAGTGCTCGCCGGGGCCGGAGATGATCAGCGGGGTGCGGGCCTCGTCGATGAGGATCGAGTCGACCTCGTCGACGATGGCGAAGTTGTGGCCGCGCTGGACCAGCTCGGCCGCCGACCACGCCATGTTGTCGCGCAGGTAGTCGAAGCCGAACTCGTTGTTGGTGCCGTACGTGATGTCGCACTCGTAGGCGGCCCGGTGCTCGGCGGACGGCCTGTTCGGCATGATCACGCCGACGGTCAGCCCGAGGAACACGTGCACCCGGCCGACCCACTCGGCGTCGCGCTGGGCCAGGTAGTCGTTGACCGTGATGATGTGCACACCCTCGCCGCTGAGCGCGTTGAGGTAGGCCGGGAACACGCCGGTCAGCGTCTTGCCCTCACCGGTCTTCATCTCCGGGATGTTGCCGAAGTGCAGCGCGGCGCCGCCCATGAGCTGGACGTCGTACGCACGCTGCCCCAGCACCCGGCGGGCACCCTCGCGGGCCACTGCGAACGCCTCCACCAGCAGCTCGTCGAGCGCCTCGCCGTCGGCGACACGCTCCTTGAACTGCTCAGTGCACTCGCGCAACTCGTCGTCGGTGAGGTCGGTGTAGTCGTCCTCGATCGAGTTGACGGCGTTAGCGATCGCCTTGAGCCGACGCACCATGCGGCCTTCGCCGGCGCGCAGGAATTTTTCCAAAATCGACACGGGTCAACGCTCCCCTAGACGGTCTGCCGAACCATCGTAGGCGTCTTGTCTGGGCGGCCGTGACCCGAGCCTCCGGTTAACCTCGCAAAGAGGGCTAAACAGGCCGGTAAGTTCGCTGACAGCGCATCGGGCCGGGCACCGCAACCTTTTGGCGGCCTGGGGCGTGTCGGGCAGGATGTCCGCGTGAGAACGGTCCGGATCCGCGCCGACGAGTTGCTCCTGCGCCCGTGGCTGCCCGCCGACGCCGAGGCCGTGTGCCGGGCGTGTCAGGACCCGGTGCTGCACCGCTGGGTCTCCGGCCTGCCGTGGCCGTACCGGATCTCGGATGCCGCCGCCTTCGTCGGCGAGCTCGCGCCGCGCTGGCTCGCCGACGGCGGCGCCCTGCACCTGGGTGTGTTCGCCGGTGAAAAGGGCGAGGAGTTGGTCGGCAGCGTCGCGCTCAACACGATCGACCGGGCCGCCGGCACGGCCGAGATCGGCTATTGGACGGCACCGTGGGCGCGAGGGCGCCGGGTCGCCGAGCGCGCCGGCCGGGCCCTGCTGGAGTGGGCCTTCGGCGACGGACTGGGCCTGTCCCGGGTCGACTGGCGGGCCACCGTCGGCAACCACGCCTCCCGGCTGACCGCGCTGCGGCTCGGCTTCACGATCATCGGCGAGCGGCCCGGCGCCGGGCCCACGGGCCCGGACCGCTGGCTCGCCTACCTGCTCCCCGGCGATCTCACGGCTGCCGGCACGGACGTCCCCGATCCGGTACGCCGGACCGCCCACACGTTCGCCGGCGACCACCCGACGCTGCCCGCCGCCGGGGTCACCCTGCGCCCGCCGACCCGCGAGGACGTGCCCGGCATCGTCGAATGCCGCCGGGATCCGGAGACCGCCCGCTGGTTCAGGGTGCCGCAGCCCTACACGCGTCAGCAGGCGCTCGTCCACGTGGAGCACAACGTGCCGCGCCGGTGGGCCCGGGGCGCCGAGGCGGTCTTCGCGATCGCCGGCCCCGGGGACGCGTACGTGGGCTCGGTCGATCTCCGGGTCCGGCCCGCCGACGCCGGGGTGGGTGAGATCGGTTTCGCGGTCGCGCCGCGCTCGCGCGGGCACGGCTACGCGGGCGCCGCGGTCCGTGAGATCTGCCGCTGGGGCTTCGCCGAGCTGGGACTGAGCAGAATCGAGTGGCGCGCCGAGGTGGGCAACGATGCGTCGCGGCGGGTGGCGGAGAAGGCAGGCTTCACGGTGGAAGGGCTGCTGCGGCAAGCCCTGACTGCCGGCGGTGGACGGCGGGACTGCTGGGTGGGCTCGCTGCTGAAAGGTGAATTGTCATGATCGTTCCTACCCTGGCGGGTGCCGGCGTCCGGCTGCGCGACCTGCGCCCGCGCGACGTCGAGGACCTGGTCACCGGTTACGCCGACCCGGTGCTGCAACGCTTCATGCCGCCGTTGCCCGTGCCGTTCACGCACGCGCAGGCCCGGGAATACGTCAGCGACGTGGCGCCGGGCATGTTCGCCGACGGCGGCGGCCTGTGGGCGATCGCCGACCCGGTCACCGACCGCCTGCTCGGCGGGATCGGCCTGGACAAGGTGGTGCCGCACCGGGGCCAGTGCGAGGTCGGCTACTGGGTCGGTCCGTGGGCCCGCGGCCGGGGCGTGGCGACGGCGGCGGTGCGCGCGGTGACCGAGCACGCGTTCCACACCGGCATGGCCCGGATCGAGCTGCTCACCCACCGGGAGAACGCGGCCAGCCAGCGGGTCGCGCTGGCGGTCGGCTACCGGCTGGAGGGGGTACGCCGCTCGGTGCTGCCAAACCGCGACGGCGGCCGCGACGATCTGCTCGCCTACGCCCGGCTGGCCGGCGACGAGCCCGGAGCGACCGAGCGCCTGCTGCCCGACCTGCCGGGCGGCGAGCTGACCGACGGCGTGGTGACGCTGCGCCCGCTGGCCCCCGATGACATCGGCTTCTACGCCGAGCTGCACAACGTGCCGGACGTCGTGGCCACCAGCGTGCCGCCGGTTCCGCCCTCCGCGGAGGACCTGACCCGGCGGTGCGCGTGGGCAGAGTCGCAGTGGCTCGCGGGCGACCGCGCCGACATGATCATCGTGGATGCCGCCACCGGGACGAACGCCGGCGAGATCGGGTTGTACTACCAGGAGCCACGCACCGGGCAGGCGATGATCGGTTACAGCATGCTGCCGGGCTGGCGGGGGCGCGGCTTCCCCACCCGGGCGGCGCAGCTGGTTTCGTTGTGGGCCTTCGCCGAGACGGGCATCGCGCGGCTGATCGCCGGCACCCTGCCCACCAACCTCGGCTCGCAGCGGGTGCTGGAGAAGGCGGGCTTCAAGCGGGAGGCGTACCTGCGCTCCCGGTTGCCGGGCAACGACGGCCGGCGCTCCGACGACGTGCAGTTCGCGCTGCTCGCGGAGGATCTGCTGGCGGAAGCGGCGCGCCTGGACGGCTGACGCACGGGATCGCCGCACGCCAGCCGGAGGGCTTGCTCAGCTCAGGCCGTTGCTTCCAGGCTGAGAATGCCGTAGTCGTACCCACGGCGCCGATATACGACGCTGGGCCGGCCGCTCTCCTTGTCGTGGAAGAGATAAAAGTCGTGGCCGACGAGCTCCATCTGGAAGAGGGCGTCGTCGACGGTCATCGGGTCGGCCGGGTGCTCTTTCTCCCGCACGATGCGCCACGGCTGGTTGTCGTCGTGTTCCAGCAGGTCGGTCGCCACCGCGGACTCCTGGTCCTGCGGCGTCAGGCTCGGCAGATCGGTCGGAAGTTTGGCGGTGGCTTCGGCGACGGACACCGGCGCGTGCCGGCCACGGTGCACGCGGCGGCGGTCTGCCGCGCGGCGCAGGCGGCCGTCGAGTTTGGTGATCGCGCTGTCCAGCGCGGCATAGAAGTCCTTGGCGCACGCTTCGGCGCGAATCACCGGTCCCCTGGTCACCACGGTGATCTCGACGCGCTGGCAGATGTCGGCCTGCCGGGGATTGCGTTCGTGGAACAGCTCCACGTCGACTCTGATCAGCTTCTGGTCGTAGCGTTCGACCTTTGCCAGCTTGTCTGCGACATGTTCCCGGTAGTGGTCGGGAACCTCTACGTTGCGGCCCTTGACGACAATGTCCACTCGTGACCTCCCCCAACATTTCGTACCTGCGGGCGCCCTGCGACGGGGTGCCGGGGGCGCCGTACTACGACGCGGTGTGCTGGCTTCGGCGAATGCCCGGGATCACGGAGCGAACCCACGCGAATCACCGAATCGGCTAACGAGGACGCTCCTTTCCGGTGCGGCGGGCCGTGCCCGTATCGACGGGCTCTCGACTTCGCTCCGGTGGCGGGTAAGTTGCGGACGCTTACCCTCGTCACCAAGACGCTAACCTGCGGATGGCCGCTCGTCACCCCTCGTTCGGGGAACGAACCCACGGACTTTCGGCCCTGGCGGGCCCGGTGTGGGTGCCCGGACCCGGATCGGGGAGCGTGCCGAGCGCAGTCTGGTGGCGGCCAGCACCGCGGCGCCCGTGACCTGCATGTCCGCCTCCCGGAGACGACGCGCCACCGCGGCCAGCGTGGCCCCCGTCGTGACGATGTCGTCGACCACTATCAGGGTGCCTCTCATCGTCGGTCGGCGTCGCGAAATCGGGATCCGGGAACCCTTGATTCGCAGCGAACTCTCAGCCGCCGTTGCACGACCGGTAACATCGAGTGACACAGAGTCAGGTCGGGGGAGCGCCCGCAGCGGCTGACTGACGTCAGCGTTCCAGCCGGCCGCCCGCAGCCGCCGCACGGCGTGTGTGGCCATGCGCGCCATGTGATCGCCATGCCGCTCCCGCGCGGCCGCCGACGTTGACGGCACGGGGATCAGCCGCACCGGCGTGCCCGGCCCGGCGCCGCCGCGCCGGGCGGCTTCGGCGACCGCCACGGCGAGCAGGCTGCCCAGCGGCCGGGCGAGCCGGTGCCGGCCCTTTTCCTTGTACGCCAGCAGCACACCCCGCAACGGCCCCCCGTACGGCCCGACAGCCGTGCAGGAGGGCATCCCGGGTGGCGGTGGCACCGGCGCCGTCTCGTAGGGCACCAGCGCCTCCAGGGATGCCGCGCAGCCGGCACACGTCCCGAAGCGCAGCGGCACCCGCTCGGCGCCGCAGCCGGCGCAGGCGCTCGGCAGCACCAGGTCGGCCAGGTCGGCGCACAGACCGGACAACCGTGCCGTCGCCATACCCACCGCTCAGCGCAGGAAGAACGGGGCGGTGGGCTTCACCCCGGACGGCGGGTTCGGCACCGGGTCGGCCAGCTCCGCCACCCCGATCCGGACCGGTCCGGACAGCACGTCGAAGGCCTCATCGTTGGCCACGTACGCGATCGTGTTGGAGCTGTCGGTGCCGCTGACCGGGCTGACCGGATACGCCGCGAGGTAGCTGACACCCTCCGTACCGATGTCGCCGAGCCGTTCCACGACGGAGGTGCCGTCGATGGTCATCTCGATGATCGCCATCCGGTTCTTGTCGGCCCGGGTGCCGGCCACCGCCAGCCCGGTCTCACCGCTCCAGTCGACCGCGCTGACCTGGCGCAGCGGCGCCGTCAGCACCTGCCTGGGCGTCAGCAGCCGCACGCCGTCACCGCTGGTGGACAGCGCCGCGATGGCGAGCCGGCCGCCGGAGACCAGCGCGAGCCGCCGGCCGTCGGGCGCGACCGCCACCGCCGAGATGCCGGCGCTCGCCCCGTCGACCTCGCTCAGCACCTTGCTCTCCGTGCTGAAGCTGTAGAGCCGGCCGCCGACCGTGATCAGGCCGACTGCGGGGTCGCCCGGGTCGGCCGAGGTGATCGCCCAGACGGGCTGGCCGGTCGCGCCCTTCGGCAGCGGCACCCTGGTGAGGCTGCCCTTCTCCTCGGCCGGGGCGGCGCCGACCCGCAGCTCCTGCTTGCCGGCCGCGGTGACCACCATGGCGGCGAAGCGGAGGCCGCCGGCGCCGGCCAGGGCCGCGGCCCGCACATTGCGGTTGTCCTCGGGGCGGAGCACCGGCAGGGCCTCGGTGGCGTTCGGCCAGCGTGACATCCGGCGGATCTGACTGTTGTAGATCAGGAACCGCTCCGGGGTCGTCGCCAGGGCATAGGCCGCGTTGCTCGTGTAGTAGTCGGTGTCGCCGTACTCGATGGCGTCCTGGCTGCCGACCTTGAGCTCAAGGGTGCTCCACTCGCTGGACCGCAGCGACCACATGAGCTGGCGCCGGAGCTGGTCCACCCCGGCGGGATCGTCCGGGGGCTGCACCGCCTGACCGCTGAGGTTGATCAGCAGCTTCTCGTCGCTGGGCGCGGGCACGTTGCCGTCCAGCAGGGTGCCCTCGGGCAGCGTGTCCACCGCGTCCTCGAGCAGGGGCGACGGCCCCGCGATCAGCCAATTGATGATCACGCTGGGCTCCTGCTCGGACGGCAGGTCCTTGGGCAGGTAGCGCACGTCGGGCACCAGCGCGGTGCGCTCGCGGTTCCAGAAGTAGATCTTGCGACGCTCGTAGTACGTGGTCAGGGCGTCGTCCGTGATCAGCAGGGCCTGGGGGGCCTTGGCAACCACCAGGCCGGCCGCGCCGACCGCATCCGAGACCGTGAACGGGTAGTCCTCCGGGGCGGCGTCGGCGGCCGGGTTGAGGATGCCGTTGCTGTTCAGCACTCCGACCGTCATGGCCTTCACCTTCACCTGGTCGCTGCCGGGATTGACCAGCGGGGTGTCGACGAGGTGGATGACCCTGACCTCCGGCGCAGCGTGGAAAAGCCCGGCGGCCTGCGGCCCGAGGAACTGCTTGACGCGGTCAATCGCGCCCTTCGGGTCGCCGGCCGCGGCCTCCAGGTAGTAGCGCACGAAGACCGCCGGATCCAGGGTGGCCTGGCGGTCGTGCCGGGTGGGCGGGACGTTCTCACCGGTGGACGCGCCGGTCGACGGGCCCGGACCGACCCGCTGCGCCTTCGTGCTCTCCGGGATGCCGCAGCCGCCGGCCAGCAGCGCGGCCGCCAGCGGCACGGCGAGCAGCAACCGCAGCCGGCGCCTCACCGGGCCACCTCGGCGGCCTCGGCGGCCTGCTCCCCGGTAGCCCCGCCGGAGGCCGGCGGCGCCTCGATGGCGAGCGGCATCGCGTCCACCGCGCGGTCTCGCGGGATCAGCGGCAGTGGCGCGGCGACCAGGCGGTCGCCGGAACGCACCGGCACCGTCAGCCGGAACTGCGCGCCCCCGCCGGGCTCACCCCACGCCTCCAGCCAGCCGCCGTGCAGCCGGGCGTCCTCGACGGAGATGGACAGGCCCAGCCCGGTGCCGCCGGTCTGCCGGGCCCGGGACGGGTCGGCTCGCCAGAACCTGTTGAACACCAGGCGCTCCTCCCCCGGTTTGAGACCGACGCCGTGGTCTCGCACGGTGACGGCGACGGCGGCCTCGTCGGTGGCGAGCGTGACCTCGACCGGCCGGCCCTCGCCGTGCTCGACGGCGTTGCCGACCAGGTTGCGCAGCACCCGCTCGATGCGGCGCGGGTCGACCTCGGCGATGACCGGGGCCTCCGGCAGGCGCAGCTCGATGACCACGCCGACCCGCTCGGCCAGCCCGGACAGCCGGTCGGCGACCCGTTCGATGATCGGCACCAGGTCGCTGTGCTCGGCGTCCAGGGCGGCGAAGCCCGCGTCGAATCGGCTGATCTCCAGCAGGTCGGTGAGCAGGCTCTCGAAGCGGTCCAGCTCCGTCTGCAGCAACTCGGCGCTGCGGGCCACCGCCGGGTCGAACTCCTCGCGCTCGGAGAAGATCAGGTCGGCGGCCATCCGGACGGTGGTCAGCGGGGTGCGCAACTCGTGCGACACGTCCGAGGTGAAGCGCCGCTGCAGCCGCGACATCTCCTCCAGCCGGACGATCTGGCGCTGCAGGTTGGCCGCCATCTGGTTGAAGGAGGCGGCCAGCAGGGCCAGGTCGTCCTCGCCGTCGACCTTCATGCGCTGGTCGAGCAGGCCCGCGGAGAGGCGCTGGGCGGTGCGGGCGGCGACCCGCACCGGCGTGACGACCATCCGGGTGACCAGGCCGGCGACGACCCCGAGCAGGATGACCAGGGCCAGGCCGGTGACCAGCACCGTGGTGCGGATCTGGTTGGACGCCCGGTCCTCGGTGGTCAGCGGGGCCAGGTAGTAGAGCTCGACGTGACCGAAACTGGTCGGCACCGGGGAGCCGTACACCAGGTATTTGGTCTGCACGCCGCCCATCTCGGCGGTGCGGATCTGCCAAGCCACCTGGCCGGAGTCCGCCACCAGGTGGATCATGTCGGCGGTGATCAGCGGAGTGGTGTCGATCTTGACCGAGGTGACCGGCCTGAGCTCCGGGATGGTGTCGGCGCGCATCGAGACGATCGCGCCGCCGCTCTCGGCGGAGTCGCCGTCGGCGAGCCGGTCGACCGTGTCGCTGATGGTCGTCGGCAGCCGCTGGTCGCGCGCCTGAGGATGGACGGAGAGCTGCGCGAAGGCATACTCCACCTTGCCGTGCATCTGCGCCGTGACCTCGTCCTCGGCGCGGTCCAGCAGGATCTGGGTGCTGCGGTCGGCGATGAACCAGCCGAAGCCGCCGACCAGCAGGCTGGACGCCACCAGGGTCAGGGTCACCACGCGCAGGTGCAGCGAGCGGCGCCAGGCCCGGCGGGCGGGCGCGGACAGCCGGCGGCCGTGGCGCAGGCCGATGCGCCATTGCCGCCGCACCACCCTCAGGGTGCGGCGGACGGGCATCGGAAGCCAGGAGGGAGCATGCATCTCGGGGGCAAGGTTAGCCCCTGGAGTCTCCTACCCGGTGCCCGCCTTGTAACCGACGCCCCGCACCGTAAGGATGATCTCCGGGCGTTCCGGGTCCGGCTCGATCTTCGCGCGCAGCCGCTGGACGTGCACGTTGACCAGCCGGGTGTCGGCGGCGTGCCGGTAGCCCCAGACCTGCTCGAGCAGCACCTCGCGGGTGAAGACCTGGCGCGGCTTCCGGGCGAGCGCGACCAGCAGGTCGAACTCGAGCGGCGTCAGCTTCACTTCCTCGCCGTCGCGGGAGACGGTGTGCGCCGGCACGTCGATGGTGATCTGGTTGCCGGGCGGCCCGATGGTGAGCATTTCCGGCGCCGCGTCCTCACCCCGGCGCAGCCGGGCACGCATCCGCGCGACCAGCTCCTTGGGCTTGAACGGCTTGACCACGTAGTCGTCGGCGCCGGACTCGAGGCCGAGCACCACGTCGACCGTGTCGCTCTTGGCCGTCAGCATGACGATCGGGATGCCGGACTCGGTGCGGATCGCCCGGGCCACGTCGATGCCGCTCATCCCGGGCAGCATCAGGTCGAGCAGGACGATGTCGGGCCGGCTCTCCCGGAAGGCGGCGAGGGCACGCTCGCCGTCGGCGACGAAGGACGGAAGGAAACCTTCACTGCGCAGGACGATGCCGAGCATCTCGGCCAGCGCTGGGTCGTCATCGACGACGAGTACCCGGGCTCTCATGCGATCCAATATTGCACTGTCCCCTTCAGGCCCGTGTGACCGCCCGGCGATCTTGCACCACCGGGTGTTGCTGATCATGGACCGACGGGGCCCAAAAATCCAGGCTACGAGAAGAGCGCGCGGCCCCAGTGGTCCTCCGGGCCGGTCACGCCCGGCGGGCAGGCGAACAGGGCCTGGGAGACCGGCTTGAGGTACTCGTTCATGTCGTCGGTCCGCGACAGATTACGCTGGATCGGCACGAACTGCTTGCGGGGATCGCGCTGGTAGGCGATGAAGAACAGGCCCGCGTTGAGCCGGCCCAGGCCGTCCGAGCCGTCGACGAAGTTGTAGCCACGGCGCAACAGCCGGGCGCCGCCGTTCACCGTCGGGTGGGCCAGCCGGACATGCGAGGTGGTGGCCAGCAGCGGCTCGCCGTCGGCGCCCTTGGCCTGCAGATCCGGCTCGTCGAACTCGCCGGTCTTGCCCAGCGGCGCACCGGAGCCCTTGCTCCGGCCGACGATGGCCTCCTGCTCGGCCAGCGACGTGCGGTCCCAGGTCTCGACGAGCATCCGGATCTTGCGGCTGACCAGGTACGAGCCGCCCGTCATCCACTCAGGCCCGTCGCCCGGCTGCACCCACAGGTGGTCGCGCAGCCGGTCGGTCTGCTCCTGCTTGAGGTTGGCAGTGCCGTCCTTGAAGCCGAACAGGTTGCGCGCGGTGGCCTGCGTCGTCGAGGTGGACGACGTACGCCCGAAGCCGAGCTGCGACCAGCGCACGCTGACCACGCCCATGCCGATCCGGGCCAGGTTGCGGATCGCGTGCACGGCCACCTGCGGGTCGTTGGCGCAGGCCTGCACGCACAGGTCGCCGCCCGAGATGGCGGCCTCCAGCCGGTCGCCCGGGAAGTGCGGCAGGTCGGCCAGCGCCTCGGGCCGCTTGCCGGCGATGCCGAAGCGGTCCTTGCCGGTCGCGTCGCGGAACAACGTCGGGCCGAAGCCGACCGTGATGGTCAGCCCCGACGGCGGCAGCCCCAGCGCCTCGCCGGTGTCGTCCGGCGGCGCCTCCGGGATGCCGCCGACCGCGCCGATCTCGCCGGCGTCCTGCCCCGCGGTCATCCGGGCGGCGGCCGCTGTCCAGGCCTTCAGGAGGCCGACCAGCCGCTCGCGGTCCTTGGTGATGACGTCGAACGCGACGAAGTGCAGCCGGTCCTGGGCCGGCGTGACGATGCCGGCCTGATGCGCGCCGGTGAACGGCACGGCGCCCTCGACACCGGGCACCTCGTCGGCGAACGCGTTCTTGACCAGGGCGCCACCGACGGCGGCCGCACCGGCCACCCCCGCCACGCCGACGCCGGCGAGCGCGATGGCCCGCCGCCGCGAAAGGGTGTTCTCTGACATCTCCACGTCCCCCTAGACGAGTAATTCCTAACTCGGCCTACTAGTCATGCGCCAACTGCCAGATCCCGCACTTGGCGCGTGTAGTAGTTGACCCATGTACAAGGGAAGGGT
>Ga0307516_10008139_pt1 | contig 11909 bp, 11 predicted proteins | sample 19_EM_MG_FD_203310 | JGI IMG/M metagenome (GOLD analysis project Ga0307516, IMG submission 203310) | Populus trichocarpa ectomycorrhiza microbial communities from riparian zone in the Pacific Northwest, United States - 19_EM | ecosystem: Host-associated > Plants > Roots > Unclassified | place...
CATCTAGACCGGAGGTGACAAGTTGCTACCCAGGGCATCTGGGCGAGTCGGTGATGGGTAATGGGCTTTCTTCTGCATGTATATATAGAGAGCGGTCCTCGCTATGGTGACATGATCAAGCAACGGAATTCCTACACACCCTATCACTCGAATATTTTGACAGAAGTCATACTCCCACCCAAAATCCTACCGGCCGATCTCGCTGAAGTCCTGTTTCGGGAAGTTTTTGGAGTCAATTGTGGCAAAACGGCTATCTCACGCTGCGAGGATGTGTGGGGGGACCCACCCTTCACAGATGGGAGCCCAGCCGGAAAACTCTGCAGTGGATGCACTTCTCCGAACTATAACCCCCATTGCTAACTCCATCAGTAAGAAGAAGACTACCAATAAAAATCCTACACGGCCAGCAGTCCTCACACACGATATCGAGGGGGCATTCAACCAGGTTCATCCGGAGACCCTCCAAGCAATTATGCATCAACGATGGATGCCGGTGTACTTCACAAACTGGGTTGCTGCTTTCAACACGGCACGGAAAATGGCGTTTGGTTTTGACCGGCAATCTGAACCACCACAGCCGTACCGTTGTGGCCTCCCACAAGGTTCACCAATCTCCACGATCCTTTTCCTCATCTACAGCAACGCCATGATGGAAAACCAGAACGATACGACAGATGCCATCAACACCTCCTACGTGGACAATGTGTGCATGGTACAGCTATCACGTACAGTACCCAAAGCCAACGCGCAGCTCGAGGAATGGACCGAACAGCACTTGGAGAATGGCAGTCACCTTGGGCTTACTTTTGCAACACCTAAGACCGAACTACTTTACTGTCTTCCGCTTACCAGTAAGGATAAAAACAAGAGTCTGACATCACACCCCCCGCTTCGAGTGCTTGGGGTCACCATGCTAGCCAAACGGCAAATCAAGTAGCTGGGTGTTTTCATCGATGAATCGCTGACATTCAAGTACCACGCTTCGATGGCAGCTGCGAGAGCAAGCAAAGTTCTCGGGAGCCTGAACTTTCTTCGACACCGATAACGTAGCATCCCTGCCCGCATTGCACACCATCTTGCGATGACTGCAGTTCTTCCTGCCATGTTCTGGGCATCACCAGCATGGTGGACTGATACCCCCAGGGTTGCCGCCACGCTTAAAGTGGTGTACAACACTGTGGCTCGATGGATTACCGGACTTCCACTCAACACTAGGACGACGAACCTGACCACTCTAGCCCACCTACCACCTATGGAAGCATATCTTGACTACCTGTCATTGCGGTATGCTATCCGGTTGCACTTCCTTCCTACCCACCATGCCCTTGGACCTCCACGCGACCTGCCGGATACACGCACCAACCTCCCAGGGCTACACCGTCTTTACAATCTAAGCAAACACCTCGTGCAAGGCAAACTAGAGGACCGTACAGCAACGTCGACAGCGCCTGGAGTAGCGAAAACCACATCTCCAAACCCCGACAAAACAATGCAACCCAGACAACTCCACGAAAAATGGCTACAAACACTCACTGAATCAACCATCGTCATTTACACTGACGGCTCCAAACTGGAAAATGGCGACGCCGGGTGTGGTTGGACGATCCACTACTCCAGGAACCAGCAACTCCACTTTCAGAGTGATGGTTGCTGCCACCTTGGCAGGAGGGCCGAGGTGTACGATGCCGAACTCCACGCGGTGCAAGAGGCCGTCACCAGTCTCCTTATTACCACAGCTTCACGCGCCCCAGTATTCATCTGCATTGACAACCAGGCCGCTGCAGATGCTCTTCGATTCAACGCATCCAACCATGAACATGCACGCCACACCCTCAATGTCATCAACAACCTCCAGCACCTGGGCTGGCACGTCTCTACCGTCTGGTGCCCCACGCACTGTGGCATCCGTGGCAATGAGAAGGCCGACTTTCTTGCCAAATCAGGGGCGTCTGGCACAGTCCCCTGCCGCTTCGCGCTCACCATTAAAACATGGGTTCTGGCCCAAGCACGAAAGGAATTCCTCAAGCGATGGAAAGATGAGCTTCCCCTCTCCCGCCCCTCCTTCAAATTTCCAGACCATTTACACGGGGTCGACTGGGCTGATACCCGCACCATGTGGAGAGTTTTCTGCAATCGATCGCCTTTGGATTCACCACCCAACATCACCGCTGACCCATGCCCATGTGGGCTGAGTCTGAATTCATCGCACCACCTTCTTCGCGACTGCTCCCTCCTGGCAACAGAACGTGCAACGCTCCTCCGGTCCACCACCGGCGACATCCAAACTGCCAGCTTCATTATAGCACCTAAGAACACCCAACTGATCCGCCGCTTCCTCCGAGCGACCGGCTTAGGCCACTCCACCCATCTCTGCATTGACAAAGCTGACGACTCCACGATAGATGGTGCCGGCGACCCTAGTTCAGGCTCACCTGAACCGGACTTTGACGCTTTCGAACCTTAAAAATGACACGATGTCTGCCAAGAGGGGGAAGGGCTCGTTTTGCCTGTGTGATTCCCCTTCACTGCATTTTTCCTCATGCCTGACTTGTTTGTTTGTTGCTTTGTTGCCGATTTTCTCGGCGCGATTTGCTCTGTTTGATTGTTTCTGGGCAGTTGGGAAAGATGGGAACCCCACGGGGGTGGTATGGCGTGGAGGAGTGTATGTAGCCTGTAGCGCTAAACACAATGGATTGAAGTTGCATATTCTCTCTGACAACCCCCCCACGTTTTTGAAAAGAACTTTTCTCCCCAACCATCAATCTCGATAAAAACCTCCTCAAAACATTCCCTGCGTCGCGGGCTACAGTCTCATTAGTTGGAAATCCGATTCGCTTGAGTTTTGTTTTCGACCCTCACCGCGACCCTCCCTCCGTGATCGCGGACTCTGTGTATCTGCCCATCACCAACACCGCCACAGCCTCCCTCATGCTCTCCTCAGGCCCTGGCCAGGGATTAAAAGACACCGTTCTGGTTCCTCATTCTCTTAAAGCTTCAGGTAGTTACGCTCGCGCGTCTACCAAGCGACTCCGTGAGGACAGCGACCCTGATTCCGACTCTGAGAGTGAAGATAACGATAAAGCAGATATGGAACAGATGGACTTCCAATCTACCGCCACTCAGTACATAACCGAGACCCAGGCAATAGGAGATGTTGACGATGAACTCCCTAGCTTCAATCCTACGATGGCTTCTCCCCTCAGCTCCGAACATGCAGCCATTCGGGCAGACTTCGAAATCATCATGGCTACCGCTATGGAGCAACTGTATGCACGAATTACAGACGAAATCACCATGTCTGTTACTGCAACATTCCAGAAGACCACCAGCCAACTCAATCAGCAAATTGGCTTGCTAAACGCGCGTATCACTCAAATGCAGCAGCAACTTCTTACAAACCAGAAGTCGACCATCCCTCCTCAAACTACGCCGACTGCAGCCCCAACCAAGAAGATTCTCAAGATGAAATTAGAGAAGAAGAACACCAGCGAGGACCAGACCAGGGCCAGCACTGCCAGTGCTATTTCTGGCATCACTGAATCTTCGACTACACCACCAACACCAGTCACAAACAACCGAGGTTGGGAGACTGTGAAGAGTACTGGCCAGCAAAAGCAGAAGAACCCCACTCCAGCGAAACTCATCCCGACGATCTACCCACAAGTGGAGCGTGAAGTGTCCTGTCACTTCCGCGAGCAAAAAGACAATGACACACCAGGAAACGACTATGTTGCACGACAAAACGTTGCTGATACAGCACTCCGCCATGTCAACTCTGCTCTTGTCAACAACAAAGATGTCATTGCGCCACCGTTAATTCGTGCAGATGTCACGGTACGGGGTACGATCATCTTCACCACCAGTACCGCCCAGAACAACATTGTCTACGAGGACTACAAAACAATAATCGCTGACGCTCTTACCTACTATGGGAAGTGCGAGACAGTGGAAATCGGAAAACGCTTCAGCCAGTTTCTCCTTCACGGTGTTCCCACTCACCTCTCCCTACCCGAAATCTCTAACAGCATTGCCACTAACTATCCCCAACTTGTCCAAGGCCAGACGCCACGGTGGCTGACTCCAGCCAACCGATGAGAAAACAAAACAAACTCGACAATCGTCATGACACTTACCGGGAATGTCAAAAAGTCAAGCATTGGTCGCATGAACCTCATTGTCTGCAACCGTCAATGTCAGCTGGGAGACTATATTGCATACGGTCGGAGCACGCAATGTCACAACTGCCAGGCCTATGGACACCCTGCCACTCTGTGCCGAAACACCTATTGCTGTGCCATCTGAGCAAGCCCCCACGAAACCAAAGAGCATCCGTGCACCCTCCCGACATGCAAGAAAGGCCCGGCATGCAGACACCCTCCGATCCGCTGTGCAAACTGCAATGCACCACATAAGGCCAGTGACCCGAATTGCCCCGAACGAATCAAAATACGCATCCTCTCCAAATCGACTACAAACAACCAGGGAGACACCCCCATGGCGGGAGTAGCCGATTAAATGGCCCTACACGCGGTCGGGTCCGTAGAGCTACTGAACTGTGCGAGGGGCCAAGCGACTACAATTTCAGTATTGCAAGATTTCGCCAAAAAACCAGAAAACCTTATCTGCCTTCTTCAAGAACCATGGTGTGACAGACATGGACAACCACCCTCCTTACCAGGATTCAATACCTTTACTCCCACTCCAATTAAACCCAAATGCGTTGCATACGTTCGACAAATACCTGGATTGACCGCTTCAATATTCTTCACTTCAAAGGACTCATTTCTAGCTACCACCATCACTTCCTCATGGAATGGACAAACGAATACCTTCACTCTTTTCAACCTTTACTCACCAGGACGCCCAGAGCCAGTGGCTGCCCTTCTCCCAGCACTCACATTACCAGCAGACTGTCTCCTGATGGGAGACTTAAACGCACACCACCCATGGTGGCAGGGCCCTCTCCCACGGATCACACGAACCTCCCCTGCAAGCCACACCATTGCGAACTGGCTTGAAGAAAACAACTTTCACCTCCAAAATGAACCAGCAATACCGACCCACGATCCCAGAAATGGAGGCAGCCCTTCAACAATCGACCTCTGCCTCTCCCGTGTAGCAACAACTCGATCTATCCTATCACTGGCAGTTGATCACGATACCACCTCCGATCACAGCACCATCACGGTCACACTGGCACTACCATCCGCCGAAGCACGAACATCCCCCTGTCGATGCTGGTATAAGGCTGACTGGAGAATCTTTGACACAAAGATTCAGTCAACAAAGATGGACCTCTCACAACTCCAAGGACCAGAAGATACCCTCTGTGCAGTTACAAACGTCACCAAGCTTAACCACCAAGCAGTCGATGCTGCGGTTCCCATGAAGATGCTGTGGAAATCAGAAGCACCCTGGTGGAATCACAGCCTCACAGTGGCAAAGCAGAGTGTCAAACGTGCTGATAGAAGAGCCCGATTGCAACCTACCGATATGAACCTCAAGGACAGTCAATGGAAACGCCATAAGTGGACAACAATGGTACGCAACGCCAAAACGGCATATCGAATCCACCAACTCGAAGCCACATCAACTCGAACAGTCTGGAAAATGATCCAACATCACAATACGCACCACAAACCAATTCCACCACTGGATGGACAGTCGAACTTCAAGGGAAAGTGTGACGTCCTACGAAACGCACTTTTCCCAACAGTCAACACTGTACTGCGACCTTCACTTCCACCAAATCTCCTTACCTCCTCAAAAGACCTACGCCAACAGACAAGACAAGTCACCAGAGCAGAGACTCACTTGGCCATTATTCACCTGAAGTATGGCACCTCAGTTGGACCAGACAAGATCACTTACGACACACTGCAACGTTTCAACGAAGTGGTGCCACAACTTGTCCCGCACCTCTTCACTGCATGTCTTGCATATGCTGTGCATCCACCGGAATGGAAAACTGCCAACTGTGTTGTTATCCCCAAACCTGGAAAGAAGTCCTACTCACATCCGAAATCATACCGCCCAATTTCACTCCTGTCATGCTTTGGAAAACTCCTGGAATCAAATTATTTTTTTTTTTTTTTTTTATTTAATCATTACTCACGTGCGACCTATGGAGATCATGGCGAGGTTATGTAGAGTCCGGTTCCTGTCTGCTGTCCACGCAGTGGCGGCACGTTGCAAGCACCCCTTTGCCCTCTGCCCAGGCCTGTCCCCTGAAAGCGTGAAATGACAAAAGAAAGAAGAACTAGTGTGAGAGACAAAGGAAAGAGCAATGGAAAGCAAAAACCCCTCCCGCGCGCGGCCTACTCCGTTTCTGCGGGCGCCATGAAGTCGGGCATGGGGAGGAAAAGTAATGTCCCCCGCGGGGGGCGTGGCGGTGGCTGCTGGCATGGCGTTCCAGGCGCTCGCCCCGCTCCCTGCTCCTCCAGCCACTCCCGCACCTCCAGCTCTGACACCGCGCTCACAGCGTCATCCTGCTCCACCTGCGGCACCCGCCTGCCCATGTCCGTGGATGAGAGGAAGCCCAGCACCACCCGGCTGCACCTCCCATCAGCCAGTAGGTCCCGCACCTTCCACCGGTCCTTCCACCTCCCAGTCTCCTTCTTCACCTCCGCCCACAGCATCTTCTGCTGCGGCTTCCATTCTGGGCACTCCTTGAAGAGGTGATCTCGGGTCTGTGTTCGGTACCGGCACCACCAGCATTGCGGTGTAGGGTGGCTTTTTGTCCAGTTCAGGTATTGCCAAGTCAGGCAGTGCCCCGTCTTGAGCTGGTAGAACCGCGAGGCTAGCCTTTTGGTGCTGCCAGCTACCGCGCCATCGGGCCATTGGCTCTCAGGCAACCGGTACTTTCTCTTGGAGGTTCGGCCCCCTGCCCATTGGCGTGCTTCCACCCACTTCTTCTCTGAGATTTCCCGCTTGAGGTTGGCGAGTGATCGTGGAATGGGCCTGTGGTTGCCTCACTGCTCCGCTGCCGCCTTGGCCCACTCGTCCGCTTTTTCGTTGCCGGCAACACCCTTGTGCGCTGGGCACCACCGGATTTCAACGACGATACCTGGTCTGGCCCTGCGCAGCGTGGCGACATGTTTCCGTGCCTTCCTGGAACCAATTGTGGCAAAGCAACTGTCCCAAATGGCCCTGATGTGTGGGGCAACACATCCATCACAGATGGGAGCCCAACCTGAGAATTCTGCAATTGATGCTCTTCTTCGAACAATTACACCTATTGCCGACTGCATCAGCAAGAAGAAAACCACCAACAGGAAACCCCCACGACCAGCAGTCCTGACACACGATATCGAGGGTGCGTTCAACCAGGTCCACCCTTCAACCCTCATAGAGGTAATGGAACAACGCTGTATGCCATTATATCTCACGAAATGGGTGGCAGCATTCAATACCGATCGAAAAATTGCCTTTGGATTTGATCAGCAATCTGAAGAACCCCAGCCATACCGATGTGGCCTCCCACAAGAATCACCAATCTCACCTATCCTCTTCCTCATATACAGCAATGCGATGCTAGAAAAAGACAACTACCACTCCGATGCCGTGGATACCTCCTATGTGGATGATGTGTGTATGGTGCAAATGTCGCAGAGAATTTCAAACGTCAACACACTCCTCGAAGAACGAACGGAACAACATCTGGCGAAAGGAGCACACCTTGGACTCACCTTTGCAACCTCTAAAACGGAACTACTCTACTGTCTCCCACTGACCAGCAAAGACAAACGCCAGAGTCTTGCATTGTAACCCTTGGGTGTTTCACCAATGGCACAATCGCCCAGGTGGTCACCAACAGTCTATCACCCTTGAGCGGGCAACACTTGTATGATGTCAGCGGAGCGACTGTGTAGTTCCGAAGGATTGGCACAGGAGCGGGTGGGAAAATTCACTAAGAGATTCACGTTCAAAATATCACTAGAGAGTTGATCCCAGAAACATTGTAATATTGTTAAGGCTCAACTTCCGACTGATCGTTGCTGATGCCTCTTTATGTAGGAAACTGGCGCTCTTTAAATGTCGGGCCGACTCTTTGGCCGTCCTCGCTTGGGCTGACTCGGAAAGCGCAATACCTCGGTATTACGCAGCAGTATCTCTCCTTGTCCGAGAGAGATATGGTTGAGTGGGACGTGGCACTGATTGATAGGTATGGACCCAGAAGATCTTCGATCTGAGCGCATGCGAACAATCTTCGTTTGCACCCCCTTGTAGGCGTCGTCACCCTTGTGCTCCTGATCGCAGCCCTTACTGGCTAAATGCTTCTCAGGTGCATCTGTGGATGCAATCTTTGAGTCTAGATGCTTCCAGGAATGTCTGGTGATGTCGGTACAAGTGCCGCAGCAATCGCAGTTAACTGGAGAATACGTTTCTGTAACTTAACAAGTTAAGGTCCGATCTTCTTCAAACAGCTGAAAGATGGTCTGGCTCCCCTCATATACGCACCGGACCCGTTCCGCCTCGCGCGTCTTGCACGACCGTTCGTGAGTTATATTGTACCCAGAAAAAGTTGACATTTTTGCTGGTATACGGCAACTAGTAGCTTTTAGTATGGGTCTCGCGGAGGATAACCTTGACACCTCCCAGGGATGTGACCAGACCCCCATCTGAGGCTGCCACTCATCCCCTTTCCCTTTGGTAACCTTGAGTTACCACCTGGCTGCTGTTGGGCCGATAATACTCCTCTCTTTTGGAGCTCGCCCCAGCCTGTGACTTTCACTCATGAAATCCCAATTGGCCTCAATCCTCAGATTGAGTCCGGCTAGTCATACTAATTGCATGTCTTGGGGTGTCACCAGCGCACTGGGTGTAACATGCATCACACCCGCCACTCCGAATACTCAACACCACTATTACTGCCAAACGACAAATTAAATACCTGGGGATATTTATCGACGAATCTCTTTCATTCTCATACCATGCTACAATGGCCGCCGCTCGTGGAAACAAGAGCCTGGGAAGCCTCAACCTTTCACGACACCGATCACGTGGCATTCCAGCCCACATCGCCCACCATCTCGCAATGACAGCGATCCTTCCTCCCATGTTCTGGGCATCACCAGCCTGGTGAACTGGCACTCCGACAGTAACGGCAACACTTCAAACAACCTACAATGCTGTTGCACGATGGATTACCGGATTGCCACTGAACACAAGAACCACCAACCTCATCACCCTTTCTCATCTACCACCAATGGAGGTATATCTGGATTATCTCTCACTACGATATGCCATTCGACTTCACTTTCTCCCAACCCACCATGCTCTTGGCCCTCCATGAGCTGAACCGAATACCCATGAAAACCTCCCAGGACTTCACCGTCTCTACAGTCTGAGCAAGCATCTTGTGCTTGGCAAGCTGGAGGATCGTACAACAACTACAACTGCAGAAGGGGCCGCAACTATCACATCTCCAAATCCCGACAAAACAACAAAGCCGAAACAACTACACGACAGATGGCTGGAAACACTACCCGACCACACGATTACCATATATACAGATGGTTCCAAACTCGACAATGGAGCTGTTGGCTGTGGATGGGCAATCTACCATTCTGGAGACCAACAACTGCACCGGCTAACTGAAGCAAGATGTCATCTTGGAAGTCGAGCTGAGGTATACGATGCTGAACTTCATGCAGTTCAAGAGGCAGTTACCACTCTCCTTATGGCTGCGGTACCACCCACAACAGTATTCATCTGTATTGACAATCAGGCAGCTATCGATACGCTCAGATTCAACAAGCACAACCACAAATACATACGGCGATCACTCGAAATCATCGAATCCCTTCAACTCCTCAGTTGGAAGATCTTCACTATGTGGTGCCCTTCACACTGCAACATCCGTGGCAATGAGAGGGCTGATACACTTGCCAAACTTGGAGCATCCTCGAAGACACCCTGCCAATTTGCACTGACTATGAAAACCTGGCTGCTGACACAGGCGCGAGCTGAATTTCTTGCATGCTGGAAGAACGAACTACCCCTTTCCAACCCATCCTTCAAGTTCCCTACAAACCTACATGGGGTTGACTGGGCCGACACCCGAGCGATATGGAGGGTTTTCTGCAACCGCTCACCTACCGACTCACCACCCAACATCACTGCAGACCCATGTCCGTGTGGGCTCGACCTCAACTCCTCACACCATCTCCTACAGGACTGTCCACTGCTGGCAAGACAGTGAGCTACCCTGCTCCTTTCTACCACTGGTGATATCCAGACCCCAGCCTTCCTCACCACACCTCAAAACATTCAACCACTGCGCCAATTCCTGCGGAAAACTGGCCTCGGCTATTCCTCTCATCTGCGATTCGACAACAACAACAACAACCTCTCAGATTGCAGTGACACCTCCGACTCAGACTCGTCTGAGCCTGACTTCAATGCCTTCAAGCCTTGATATACCACAATTTGTATGCATGAATGGGGAAGGGCTGGTGGAGAAGATTTGCTTTACCGTTGTCTCACTCCCCTTCTATGCTTCTATGTCGCGCTACCTGCTTGATTGATTCGCAAAAATTTCCTTTGTATGTTTACTTTGTTGGTGGTTTGGGAAAGATGGGAGCCCCATGGGGGTGGTATGGTGAGGAGGAGCGCAGATAGCCTGTAGTGCTGAGCGTAATAGATTGAAGTTGCATATTATCTCTCTGCAGACACTTGCCCAGCGGATGAACGAGTTCTACTACATGGACCAACAGCAACTCGAGCAGATCACCAACACCCTGGGAGCCATCATCACCGAACAACAGTGAATGAACGAACAACTCCAAGCCCGGCAGCAGGCTTACTGGCCCGTCCGCATCTACCGCACCCCCATCCGCCGCCGGACCCTGACGACCCGACATGACCTTGCTGGAGCTTCGGTCGGGACAGGGGACGTACTGTCACGAACCTGGCGCGACAGGCTCCTTGGCCCCAGCGCCGGTGCCACTCTCACCCTTGTCGCCTTGTGGCTCGTCCTCGTTTCCGCTGCCGCAGCCGCGGTCATCCTCCGCGCTTAGGTGCCTCGACCAATCTCCGCCATATCGCTCTGGTAGCGATATCCCCGACTGCTGGCCGGTCTAGACCTCTCTCCTTCGTCTCCGTTATGTTACTTGCACGTCCTTTCTCCTGTCCGCTACATTTGTTGTCTCCCATTGCTTGAGCTTGCGTGTCCTTCTCCCATGTTCATTACGAGTATTATTTTCCCTTGATTAAGTTGTACGTCAGTCTTCCTTTCCTTTACTGTTACTGCTGGCGCGTCCTTTCTCCTGTTGCCGCGAGTAGAGTGTTGGCCGCGTGGCGGCCGAGTGCGATCATGTGTTTTCCTTGGGCACGGCGATGGAGTCATGATGTTAGATGGAGGAACTGTGTCAGTCTTGCGGGCAAGCTGTGATTCCACAGAGGGAAGGAAAAGTATCAAGGAAGGGCGCGGTAGCTAGTCTGGAGATTCTTCTCCACGCAATCTATTCTCTTCGACAACCCCCCCACATTTTCGAAAAGAACTTCTTTCTCCCACCATCAATCTCGATAAAAACCTTCTCAAAAACGTTCCCTGCGTCTCGGTCTACAGTCTCATTAGCTGGAAAGCCGATTTGCTCGAGTTTCGTTTTCGACCCCCTCCATACCGACCCTCCCACAGTGATTGCGGACCGCGTACCCGCTGATCACCACCTTGGTCCCCACCTCTGAAGATAACTCCAGACCTTCCTCTTATTTGGAAAAAAAGCTTGCTGGTAGTGACGCTCTGCGTCTCAGCCAAAGCCTCCCCGTGAGGAGAGCAATCCAGTCCCAGACACACTCTCAAAAGAGCAGAGATAACGCTGTACAGATCCAGCCCCATGCCGTTCGAGACCCAACCACATCTGCCGATCAAACGCACCCGTGAGGAGAGCGACCCTGAATCAGAC
>Ga0307516_10008140_pt1 | contig 11907 bp, 7 predicted proteins | sample 19_EM_MG_FD_203310 | JGI IMG/M metagenome (GOLD analysis project Ga0307516, IMG submission 203310) | Populus trichocarpa ectomycorrhiza microbial communities from riparian zone in the Pacific Northwest, United States - 19_EM | ecosystem: Host-associated > Plants > Roots > Unclassified | place...
GGTGTTGTGGGCATGAGCGCTCAGGGAGTGGAACTTGTGGATTGGAGGGGCATGGTACCTGAACGGTACAAGGAGTTCATTGATCTGTTTGATCCAGAAGGAACTACAGCCGAACTACCTCCACATAGGTCGTTTGATCACGCCATTGACCTCAAGGAAGGAGCACAACCCCCATGGGGTCCTATCTACGCGTTATCAGAAGTAGAACTGGAAGCCCTAAAAGAATACCTGGAGGGGATGCTTCGAACGGGCAAGATCAGACCTAGCAAGTCTCCAGCTGGTGCCCCAATACTGTTTGTACCAAAGCCTCATGGTCGTGGCCTTAGGCTCTGTGTGGATTATCGCGGGCTAAATAAAGTCACGATAATGAACCGCTACCCATTACCCCTGATGAACGAGTTACGTGATCGAGTACAAGGTGCCAAAATCTTCACCAAGATTGACTTGAAATGGGGCTATAACTTGATCCGTATCAAAGAGGGTGATGAATGGAAAACGGCATTCCGAACAAGATATGGTCTCTATGAGTACCTCGTGATGCCGTTTGGGCTTGCTAACGCGCCCGCAACGTTCCAGAATATGATTAATGAGGTCTTGAGGGACTTAATTGATCAAGGGGTAGTGGCATACATGGATGACATCCTCATCTACTCACCTACAGAGGACGAGCATGTTCACATAGTGACGAGTGTATTACGGCTTTTGCAAGAAAATGGCTTAGCAGTAGCACTGGAGAAGTGTGAATGGCATACCTCAAAGGTTGAGTTCTTGGGATACATCATCTCAGCTGATGCATCAGGAAAAAAAAAATTTGCGTCCTTAGCGTCCGGACGCACTAGACGCTCTGGACATTTCAGATGCAACCTGCTTAACTCGGACACAGATCGCCACGGCACTGTGCGTCCGAACGCAGTACACCATGGCATTTGCTTACCGGACGGAGCGTGGCAGGGCATTTTCGCTCTGGACGCACGGTGTCAGGGCATTCTCCTTCTGGACGCAGCCGTGTCAGGGCATTTTCCTTCTGGACGCAGCCGTGTCAGGGCATTTTCCTTCTGGACGCAGCCGTTTCAGGGCATTTTCCTTCTGGACGCAGCCGTATCAGGGCATTTTCCTTCTGGATGCAGCCGTGTCAGGGCAAATGGCATCCGGACGATACGTGTCATGGCACCGTGGTTACGCTGGCTGTCAAGGCACGGAACATCGCAGCAAATACTCGCGTCGCATTCACAAACACGCAGCGGGTTCCAGGCATAGTGACTCAGTCCAGTTCTATTCTCTATATCTAATGTACATCTATATATGCTACTACCACACTTCGCGTTTCCAGCACAAGCACCCAGCGTCACATCCATCGCCACTGTTTTTGACGCGTGTAGCATTGCTGAGTGTCGGAAACAAAGGAAAGTTGGCAAATACGACACGACGTGATGAGCCCGACGCGATGAGTATTACACTGGAGAATCACGGGCAGGTACGTACTCTTAGAGAAGTATGTACAGAAGAGGAGAGATACGTACCGGCAGCTAGCTATTCTCTTCCAAGGGATCTTAGAGAGTCTAGGCGGGAGATAAGAGGGGGTTAAAGGTTACGGCCGTAAGACGGACGTAAGGATTAACTCCGGGAAAAGAGGGCAACGGCAACTAGACACATGAGAGGGAAGGTGTTAGGACGAGACTCTTCAGAGAGCTCGGTCGAGACTCTTCCGAGAGCTCGTTTGTCGCAACCCCCAGCTCCAGATGTCGATGGGTCGCAGGAAAAGAACTCAGTCTAGAACTGAGGGAATTCTGCGGTGCCAGTTGGAACCCTGGACTCCACCTTATCGCCAGTACCGACCAGGACCAATAAGAATCTCAGACGAGCCCACGCTCAGGTGGGGGCACGCCGACCTCGGAGGAATAGATAGCCCGAGTCACCCGCTCTCACTCCACCGCACACGTATATATGCCACATCTTCTTTCCCGTGAGAAAGAAACGACAGAATGAATATCCTCACCTACACCACCGAAACCCACCCACAAGATCTAAGATTATTCCGTTGTGAATTATCGAAAGTAGCCTGATTACCTTTGATTTTCCCCGCACTCTGGTTTACTACTTAACCCCAGTGTCACACTATAATCTTGATCTCAAATCACCCTACTTTCATGACTTGCTTTGACGACACCTACTTCGAAGACCACCTCTATCTACTCGAACTATCTACCTTCTTGGAGCCCAAGTCCCAATACTCCTTCGACTACACCTTTCAGTCAATCGACAACGAAATCTCAAAAACACGAGGAGTGGGAGGAGTTCTTCGACGGACCTAAGCTGATCCACGAAAAAATCGAGTGCGCACCTTATAACTGGTCCACGTAGCGGTGGTGGAACTGCGCAGTAAACGGACAAGCCGCGGATTTAGACGAAGACGAACTCTTCGACCTGTTTGACTACGCATTCGACTACGACGAAACGATCTACACCAACGACTTTCTCGACCTTTACTAAGAAATGTCGACATCCGATTTCAACATGCTCCGTCTCGAAGCGCCTCGGGACCTAATCCAGATCACCGACGGGACAACCTCGCAGGAACAAGCGGTAGAACTGGCAAACCCAGCTGTTTGGGTCCGAACCTTGGTGCGCCAGCAGAAACAAGCCGAAGAGGACATGAGGGAGCTTGTTGGGCTCTGCGGCAACACCGTCGACCGCACCGACCAGCGGATCCAGCGAATCGAGCATGCCTACCACACCCTGGCAGAAGGAACCCAGTATGTATATGACCGATTAAATGCCAACCAAGAAATAGAGGAAGCATGGGTGCGCAGCGAACTAGCTGTGGCCGCAAACGCCTACCAGACCTTCACCAGAAACCTTTGGCAGGCTATTATCGAACGAACCAACGAAAGTACGGAGAGGCAGGTATGCCAGGCAACACAACTGGCCAGGGTCAACGACGCACTGGCCTTCTTGGGAGAAGCCAATACAGCCCGCAACCAACATCTGACCACCTTTCAAGGTAATGTAGAGCTCTGAGCCGCTCACCATCAGCAGAAAGTAGCAGAACTACAACAGGAGCTGCCGCAAGTATGGGACGACATACAAAAATTGGCCGTACGAATTCCGCTGCCACCCATGTCGCCAAGCCCACCACCACCTCCGCTACCCCCGCTACCGGTCTAACGGACCCCAGCTCAGCAATGGAGAAGCCCCGTTCACCCCTCCAGTACAAGTGAGCCGGACCTACTCCTTCGGCAACCTTCCACGCCCCCTGGCCAACCCCCATACCCGCCATTGAGAAGTCCGATCCAGCTCAATCTCCCAGCAGCAACCCAGCGAATACGGCCCCCAGCGGTCCCACCTATTCCGGCAGGACACGCCACACTGCCACTCTGGAGAAATCCCCACCCGGGAGGAAATAACGGACCCCCATCAAGGCCACCCACACGGCCAATGACCCCACCGCTGCCACCAACACCGACCCCGCCCCCGGAGGCAGGAGCAGGGGGAACGCGACCAATGTTGACAACGCAGGACCTTATCCTGCTAGTCGCGGAAGGAGTGGCTAGGGCCCAGTCTCACCAACCGCCAAAGAAGGAGCGGGTCCGCACGTCGCGTCTCAAGATGGTGAACCCAGAGCCCTTTGACGGAAAACCAACGACTCCATTCAACATCTGGTGGCAGTCGGTCGTTAAGTATCTAGGGTTCTACCCAGAAACAAGTGACCAACAAAAAATCACTTGGGTGGGGACGCTTCTCACCGGAACTGCGAAGGCCTGGGATCTACACTGATACACTACGCTGGGTGATAACGACACCTGGGCAAACTACTCCACCGACATCCATACGGAATATTTCGACAGCCGAGAAGCCGCGAACGCCCAGCTGAAGCTAAACCAACTCAAGTACATGGGGGACATCCGAGCCTATATGACAGAGCTCCGAGCTCTCAACAACTATGCCCGAGCAACGGGAGAAGGATTACAGGAGAAGGTCGATATGGCGATGCCAGACACCATACTCGACATGCGCTTCGCCCACTATATGGGAGAATTTGCGGATGATGAAGGATTCCTACAAGCCACCTACCAGGCGGCCCTACAGGTAGAAAAGAAGAAAGCCCTGAAACAAGCCAAGGAACAACTCAGGGGGCAATCCGGAGGAACCGGAAAAACCGACGAAAGGAAGAAGGAGGATAGAAGAACAGAGAACGTGGCCCGTCGCAAGGAAGAAAAAAAGGAAACCGGCAGGATGGACCACCCGAGCCCGTGGGGCCAACCAGGCCGCTGGGCCACGAAAGAAGCCGCCCTAAAAGGAGTACCGGCAAAGGAGAACGAAGAATTCTGTAAGGACCCAGAAGGATGTTGGCGCTGTGGGCAAAGGGGACACCGCACCTACGAATGTTTCGCATGGACCACCCGACATGGAACCACGCTCCCAAGGGCGCCATGGAAAGCAGCAGGAGCAACCACTGTGGAAACAGGAAAGCGGAAACGCTCGGAAGAAACCGACGAAACCCCTGGGGCTAAGCAGCAGAAAATCGCCGCTGTCGAAACCATGGAAAACGGGCCTAGGGCCTTGCCAATATGGGCCGACGATAGCGATCAATCGGATTTTTAAAAGGCCCGCCAACGCCGCAGGCGCAGGCCTTTACAATAATCTGTGGAACTTCTCGCAAACGAAAAACGGAGGAACCAAGTGCTGGAACCCCAACCAAGAAAGCGAAGTCACCCATAGGCGGCCACCAACCCATAATTGAGATGGTACTACACATCGGGCCCCGAAAAAACAAAGTCAAGGTCCTGCTGGACACAGGTTGCTCGATATCATTGATAAACCAAGAAACCGCTAGACGATTGGGTGTCCGATGCATACCGCATGCCGACCCAATCCGGATCGAAAATTACACAGGAAATGCGGTGCCAGACACCGGACAACATCACACTCCGCCCGTGCACCTACAGCACCGGGACCATTACACCACGGAAGAATTTGAGATATCCCCAATGGATCTGGAGATCGACATATTCCTCCCATTCGATTGGATTACCAAACACCCCCCCCAGGGAAGATGGACCTCGGAGGAGGTGCAATTCAACAGTCCCGCCTGTGTCCAGAACTGCACCAAGCACGAAACAGCGGAATTCTCCTTAACCTGGGACGAGGACGTATGCAACTTGAAGCAGGCGCCCAACTCATCGGATACGTCTCGGCGGTGGCCTCCGAGAACCCCCTCGACCGGGTACCAGAAGAATTCCATGAATATGTGGGAGTGATGGGAAAGGAGTTAGCAGACGCCCTGCCAGAACACCGACCGTACGACTGCAAAATCGACCTAAGAGAAGGGGAAACGGCGCCCTGGGGACCCATCTACCCCCTATCAGAAGCAGAGCTACAGGCCCTCAGAGAATGGCTTAAGGAGATGGAAAGAACAGGGAAAATACGACGATCCACCTCGCCGGCCGGATCACCCATCCTGTTCGTCCCAAAACCTAATGGAAAGGGACTGCACCTCTGCGTGGACTACCGGGGGCTTAATAAAATAACAATCCCCAACCGTTATCCGCTACCACTGATGCAAGAGCTCCAGGATCGAGTCCAGGGCGCCCAGTACTTCACGAAAATGGATCTCAAGAACGGATTCAATCTAATCAGGATGCGAGCAGGGGACGAATGGAAAACGGTGTTTCGAACTCGTTACGGCCTATACGAATTCAACGTAATGCCCTTCGGACTAACTAATGCCCCCTCCACGTTCTAGGACATGATGAACCACATTTTCTCTGACATGTTGGATCTCGGGCTAATCATCTACATGGACGACATCCTGATATACGCAAAAACACAAGGGGAACATGACAAAATAGTCCGAAATACCTTGAAAAGGCTACAAGAGAACGGCCTAGCGGTATCAGCGGACAAATACGTATGGAGATCAACAGAAGTAGAATTTCTGGGCTACGTCCTGGGCCGAAACGGGGTCCAAATGTCACAGGAGAAAGTGAAGGCAGTGCTTGATTGGGAAACCCCCCGCTCGCTAACGGAAGTCCAGTTATTCCTAGGCTTTGCCAACTTCTACCGCAGGTTCATCCAAGACTACTACTCCCGAGTGGCTCGACCCCTCACCGAACTAACCAAGAAAACGGACAAATGGACCTGGAATGAAGAGGCGGAAACAGCCTTCAAGGATCTCAAACAACGATTTACCAACGCACCGATACTAGCCCACTTCGACGCTCAGCGACCGGTGCTAATTGAAACTGATGCTTCGGATTTCGCTATCGGAGCGGTCCTGTCTCAACGGAACGATGAAGGAAGATTACACCCGGTGGCCTTTTACTCCAGGAAGTTTCAACCAGCGGAAATCAACTATGAAATCCACGACAAGGAGCTCCTGGCAATCGTCGACGCCTTCAAGCACTGGAGGCGCTACTGCGAGGGAGCTACGCACCAAATTCAAGTCTTTTCGGATCACCAAAACCTGGAGTACTTTACAACGACCAAAGTACTCAACCGAAGACAGGCTAGATGGGCGCAGGAACTAGCGGGAATCGACTTCAGAATCTACTACCAACCCGGAACGCAAAACGGAAAGCCGGACGCACTATCGAGGCGTTTGGAGTACCGCCCCGAAAAGGGGGGGGTAGAAAACCAGCCGATAACGACGGTCTTACAGGGGAGACATCTAGCAAACCGACAAACCCGCACGTTCATAGCCTCGTCAGCAAGACTAGCGTCACTCCCAGCGCGAGGATGGAATCCGGAATTTATGAAAAAAGTATACCAGGAAGGGCAAAAGGACGGAGCCTATGAACAGGCGCGGAAAGAAGCGGGAAAACAGACGAGTCAGACGAATAAAAGCACGCTGAGAATCCAGGACGTGCTGCTCTACCGGAAGGACATGCTCTGGGTACCAGAGGGACTGATACGAGAAATCATGGAATCGGAACATGATACCAAGGTGGCAGGTCATATGGGACAGGACAAGACAATCGAACTCATTCGGCGAAATTTCTGGTGGCCAAAAATGAACGAACGAATAATCGATTTCGTCCAAAGCTGCCCGGAATGTCAGCGGAATAAAGCATCCAGACACCGGCCTTATGGGTTATCCTCGCCATTAGAACTTCCTTACGCCCCCTGGCAGTCGATGGCAATGGACTTCATCACGGACCTACCCCTCTCGAACAAATGCGACCAACTATGGATAATCATAGACCGATTCACCAAGATGGCTCACTTTGTGCCGCTACAGGAAAAAACCTCCGCAGACCTGGCGGTCATCTTCACCAAAGAAATATGGAGGCTTCATGGGTTACCAACTGACATAGTATCAGACCGAGATTCCAGGTTTACGTCAGAAACCTGGAAGGAATTCCTAAGTCTACTCGGAATCCGGCCTCGTATGTCGACAGCCTTCCACCCCCAGACCGACGGGCAGACAGAGTGGCTCAACCAGACGATTGAGACGTAGCTACGAGCATTCGTCAGCAAGGAACAGGACAACTGGATGTCACTGCTATCAATGGCGGAGTTTGCGTACAACAATTCAGTCACGACGGGTAACGGAGTAACACCCTTCTACGCAAACTACGGGTTCCATCCAGCAACCATGAACCCACCGGCAGAAGGATCGTTCAACCCAGCTAGCACGGTATACGCTCACTGGATGCAGACGGTGCACGAGGAATCCCGACGGGGTCTGGAAGCCGCACAGGACCGAATGAGGCGATACACTGATCCGGCGCGAGCGAAACCTCCAGCATACAAAGTAGGACACTTGGTAATGCTCAACGGTCGCAACATCAAAACCCGACGCCCCACAAGGAAGCTGGACCACAAAAACCATAGCCCCTTTCAAATCGAAAAGATTGTCTCCCCACTTGCAGTCCGCCTCACGCTACCGAGAAAATGGAGAATTCACAACGTCTTCCACGTCTCGCTCCTCGAACCATACAAAACCAGCGAACACCAAGCAGCGCCGGACCCATCAAAAGTACTCCGGGAGGCCGACGACATCGAGCAGAACGAGGAATACGATGTGGAGGAAGTTATGTCATCGGTCGAACGAGGCCGAGGAAATAACAAACGAATTCTCTACCTAGTCCGTTGGCTCGACTACCCGGAACACAAGGACTAGACAGAGGAGCCATTCGACAACTTCTCGGAAGGCGGTTTGGAGAAACTCCAGGAGTTTCATCGGCGAAATCCCGATGCGCCGTGGGACTACCGGCTCACGGACGCCTAAGGCAGGATAGCCACAGAGAAGGATTGACAAAAGCCCTGCCCACGCAGGCCAACCAAGAAGACCTCCTGAGGCATGCCTCTGCAAGGTGGTGGGAACTCCGAAAAGGACGCAAAAACAGTCTCGTCACCCGATTGATCTTTGAGCACGTGGACGAACAAGCGCGGTTAAGAATGACAACCGGACCAGCCGCGGACACGTGCCATGAGACCGCCCCCTGGAGAAAAGACTCCCAACGATGGTACCCAGAAGACCTCTCAACGAAAACATGGAGCCGGGCACGTTTGCGACTAATGTTTGGGCCTCTGCCTGGCGGCCAGACGAGATGCGCCACGTCCCTCTCGACCGCGGAGTCTTGCTCTTTCTCTCCGGATGGTGGAACATGCGAACCCAAAGACAGGAATCGGCATACCTTGCAGCGGCGCTCCCCAGTACGAACCTAGGCGATGGCGAGAGCACGCAAACGGCTTGTTCTCGCACGACCCAGCACGAAAAGTATGAGTACGCACCGGCCTACTCAGAGGGCCCAGTTGTTCCGACGGATTACAGATGGCCCTCGGGGGCATGCCCTGATCCGACGACTGGGAGGGATGCAGGGGAGGAGGACTACATTCAGCGGACAGCCCCATGTCCAGCAACATAAGCACAGGACGCTAGGAAGGAATCGGGCTACTGGAAAGAGAAAAATGCTTCGGGACGAAGCTAGGGGGAGGAGGAGGTAGTGTTACACTGGAGAATCACGGGCAGGTACGTACTCTTAGAGAAGTATGTACAGAAGAGGAGAGATACGTACCGGCAGCTAGCTATTCTCTTCCGAGGGATCTTAGAGAGTCTAGGCAGAAGATAAGACGGGGTTAAAGATTACGGCCGTAAGACGGACGTAAGGATTAACTCCGGGAAAAGAGGGCAACGGCAACTAGAGACATGAGAGGGAAGGTGTTAGGACGAGACTCTTCAGAGAGCTCGGTCGAGACTCTTCCAAGAGCTCGTTTGTCGTAACCCCCAGCTCCAGATGTCGATGGGCCACAGGAAAAGAACTCAGTCTAGAACTGAGGGAATTCCGCGGTGCCAGTTGGAACCCTGGACTCCACCTTATCGCCAGTACCGACCAGGACCAATAAGAATCTCAGACGAGCCCACGCTCAGGTGGGGGCACGCCGACCTCGGAGGAATAGATAGCCCGAGTCACCGGCTCTCACTCCACCGCACACGTATATATGCCACGTCTTCTTTCCCGTGAGAAAGAAACGACAGAATGAACATCCTCACCTACACCACCGAAACCCACCCACAAGATCTAAGATTATTCCGTTGTGAATTATCGAAAGTAGCCTGATTACCTTTGATTTTCCCCACACTCCGGTTTACGTCTTAACCCCAGTGTCACAATGAGCCCGACGCGATGAGGACGACGTGATGAACACGACGCGATGAGCACGACGCGATGAGCACGACGCGATGAGCACGACACGATGAGCACGACGCGATGAGCACGACGTGATGAGCACGACGACTATGAGGAGGATGGCATTGAGGACGCCGGCGGCGTGGACGATAGCGAGTAGGACACGGCGAGTATGAGAGCGAGTAAGACGTGACGAGTATGGGAGCGAGTAGGACGCGACGAGTATGAGAGCGAGTAGGACGCGACGAGTATGAGAGCGAGTAGGACGCGGCGAGGACGATAGCGAGTAAGACGCGGTGAGGACGATAGCGAGTACGACGCGGCGAGTATGATGGCGAGCTTTATGGCATGGTTAGCACAGCTCTCAGAGTGACAGAGACACCGGGAAGTTGTAGAATACACAGTGACGAGTCGATGTCAATGAGGGTGCCGGCGGCGAGGACGATAGCTAGTAGGAGGCGGCGAGCACGATGGCGAGCTTTGTGGCATGGTTAGCACAGCTCTCCGAGTGACAGGAACAGCGGTGGGAGCTGGTACAATATGATGTGACGAGTATAATGTCGTTGAGGAAGATGTCGATGTGTTTGATGGCAGTGAGGAATGGCGGCGAGTAACGTAGCAAGAATGGCGCGACGAGTAAGATGTTGATGAGGAAAATGTCGATGAGGAAAATGTTGACGAATAAGATATCATTAATTTGATGGCGGCGAGTATGATGGCAATGCGAAGGACGACGACGAGTATTTAGGATGAGGTGAAAGGAGAAGAAAAAAGGGGTCTAGGAGCGATGAGGACGCCGAACCTTACGCAAGCGCAAGTGTTGGTAATGGCTTGGCGCTTTGCATTGACATCATACACACCGCGTCCTACTCGCTATCTATCGTTCTCGCTGCCAGCAATCTCATTGACATCGTACTCCTCACCTCGTATTGTACCACTCCCCGCTGCTGTTCCTGTCACTCGGAGAGCTGTGCTAACCATGCCACAAAGCTCGCCATCGTGGTCGCCACCTCCTACTAGCTATCATCCTCGCCGCCGGCACCCTCATTGACATCGACTCGTCACTGTGTATTCTACAACTTCCCGGTGTCTCTGTCACTCTGAGAGCTGTGCTAACCATGCCATAAAGCTCGCCATCATACTCGCCGCGTCGTACTCGCTATCGTCCTCGCCGCGTCCTACTCGCTCTCATACTCGTCGCGTCCTACTCGCTCCCATACTCGTCATGTCTTACTCGCTCTCATACTCGCCGTGTCCTACTCGCTACCGTCCACGCCACCGGTGTCCTCATTGCCATCCTCCTCATAGTCGTCGTGCTCCTCGCATCGTGCTCATCGCGTCGTGCTCATCGCGTCGTACTCATCGTGTCGTGCTCATCGTGTCGTGCTCATCGTGTCGTGTTCATCGCGTCATGCTCATCGCGTCGTGCTCATCGCGTCGTGCTCATCGCGTCGGGCTCATCGCGTCGTGTCGTATTTGCCAACTTTCCTTTGTTTCCGACACTCAGAGCAATGCTACGCGCGTCAAAAACAGCGGCGATGGATGTGATGCTGGGTGCTTGTGCTGGAAACGCGAAGTGTGGTAGTAGCATATATAGATGTACATTAGATATAAAGAATAGAACTGGACTGAGTCACTATGCCTGGAACCCACTGCGTGTTTGTGAATGCGACGCGAGTATTTGCTGCGATGTTCCGTGCCTTGACAGCCAGTGTAACCACGGTGCCATGACACGCGTCGTCCAGATGCCATTTGCCCTGACACGGCTGCGTCCAGAAGGAAAATGCCCTGACACGGCTGCGTCCAGAAGGAAAATGCCCTAACACGGCTGCGTCCAGAAGGAAAATGCCCTGACACGGCTGCGTCCAGAAGGAAAATGCCCTGATACCGTGCGTCCAGAAGGAAAATGCCCTGACACCGTGCGTCCAGAACGAAAATGCCCTGCCACGCTCTGTCCGGTAAGCAGATGCCGTGGCGAGCTGCATCCGGGCGCATGGTGCCGTGGCGAGCTGCGTCCGAATTCACATTGCCTGTGCGTTTTGCGTTGGGAGCGGTATGTGCGCTGCCAGGGTGCGTCCAGAGCGTCCCGAGCGCCTGGTGCGTCAGGACGCAGCCTGTGCGTCCAGACGCACATTTTTTTTCCTGATGTGGAGTCAGTATGGCTGAGGATAAAGTGCAGACCCTGTTGGAGTGGGCTCCACCTACGAATGTAATGGCAGTGCAATCCTTCCTAGGATTTGCTAACTTCTACCGAAGGTTCATCGAGGGGTTCTCT
>Ga0307516_10008141_pt1 | contig 11907 bp, 8 predicted proteins | sample 19_EM_MG_FD_203310 | JGI IMG/M metagenome (GOLD analysis project Ga0307516, IMG submission 203310) | Populus trichocarpa ectomycorrhiza microbial communities from riparian zone in the Pacific Northwest, United States - 19_EM | ecosystem: Host-associated > Plants > Roots > Unclassified | place...
AGAAGCCGCGGACCACCAGCTTGCGGGCCTCGGCCTCGGGGATGCCGCGGGCCATCAGGTAGAAGAGCTGCTCGTCGTCGAAGCGGCCGGTGGCACTGGCGTGCCCGGCGCTGACCACCTCGCCGGTCTCGATCTCCAGGTTGGGCACCGAGTCGGCCCGGGCGCCGTCGGTGAGCAGCAGGTTCCGGTTGATCTCGTACGTCTCGGTGCCGGTCGCGGCGGCCCGGATGAGCACGTCGCCGACCCAGACGGTGTGCGACGAGTCGCCCTGCAGCGCGCCGCGGTAGCCCACGTAGCTGCGGCAGTCGGGCACGCCGTGGTCGACCAGCTGCCGGTGCTCGAAGTGCTGGCCGGCGCCCGCGAAGTACAGGCCCCAGAGCTCGGCCTCGCCGCCCCGGCCGGTGTATTCGACGCTGGTGAACTGGCGGACCAGGCTGCCGCCGAGGGTGACCTGGACGTGGCTGACCCGGGAGTCCCGGCCGACCTGGAACTTGACGTGCTGGGCCTGCACCGCGTCGGCGTCCCACCCGGCGATCGTGACGAAGGTCAGCTGGGCGCTGTCGCCGAGCACCACCTCGATGTTGTCCGCGAGGGTGGCCGCGCCGACCTGGTCGAGCACGACGGTGACCTTGGCGAAGTTGCCCACCTTGAGGTAGGTGCGGGCCGCCGACGCGGCGCTGCCCTGCCCGACCACCCGGATCACGACCGGCTCGGCCGCGACCGTCTCGGCCGCGACGTCGATCAGGGTCACGGCCGCCGCCGAGCCGTACGCCAGCGCGCTGACCCGGTCGAACGGCGTCAGCACCGAGTCGACCTTGCCCGCGTCGACCTGCGTCACGGAGACACCCGCCGGCAGATCGCCCGGTGCGACACCCGGCGCCGCCCCGGTGAGCGTGGTCGCGGTGACCAGCTCGCCGAGACGCTTCAGCGGGGTGAAACGCCACTCCTCCTCCAGCCCCTTGAGGGCGGGGAAGTCGGCGACGTCGAAGGAACGCAGCACCTGCGACTTGGTGCTCGGCGGTGCCATGGCCTCGGTAGTCATCTCGTCCTTGCTCTGGTGGGTCTTTACCTGGACCGGAAAGCTGGGGGTTGCTAGCCCACAGCCCCTTCCATCTGGAGTTCGATCAGGCGGTTCAGCTCGAGGGCGTACTCCATCGGGAGCTCCTTGGCGATCGGCTCGATGAAGCCGCGCACGATCATCGCCATCGCCTCGTCCTCGGTCAGGCCCCGGCTCATCAGGTAGAAGAGCTGGTCGTCACTGATCTTGGAAACGGTGGCCTCGTGCCCCATCGACACGTCGTCCTCGCGGATGTCGACGTACGGGTACGTGTCCGAGCGGGAGATCGTGTCGACCAGCAGCGCGTCGCACTTGACCGTGCTGGCGCTGTGGTGCGAACCCTCCATGACCTGCACCAGGCCGCGGTACGAGGTGCGGCCGCCGCCCCGGGCGATCGACTTGCTGATGATCGTCGACGAGGTGTGCGGCGCGGCGTGCACCATCTTGGCGCCGGCGTCCTGGTGCTGGCCCTCGCCGGCCATCGCGACCGAGAGCACCTCGCCCTTGGCGTGCGCGCCGGTCATGTAGACGGCCGGGTACTTCATCGTCACCTTGGAGCCGATGTTGCCGTCGACCCACTCCATGGTCGCGCCCTCGTGGCACACCGCGCGCTTGGTGACCAGGTTGTAGACGTTGTTCGACCAGTTCTGGATCGTCGTGTAGCGGCAGCGGCCGCCCTTCTTCACGATGATCTCGACGACGGCGCTGTGCAGCGAGTCGGACGAGTAGATCGGCGCGGTGCAACCCTCGACGTAGTGCACGTACGCGTCCTCGTCGACGATGATCAGGGTCCGCTCGAACTGGCCCATGTTCTCCGTGTTGATCCGGAAGTAGGCCTGCAGCGGGATGTCGACCTTGACGCCCTTGGGCACGTAGATGAACGAGCCGCCGGACCAGACCGAGGTGTTCAGCGCGGCGAACTTGTTGTCGCCCACCGGGATGACGGTGCCGAAGTACTCCTTGAAGACGTCCTCGTGCTCGCGCAGCGCGGTGTCGGTGTCCAGGAACAGCACGCCCTGGGCCTCAAGGTCCTCGCGGATCGCGTGGTAGACGACCTCGGACTCGTACTGCGCCGCGACGCCGGCGACGAGGCGCTGCTTCTCCGCCTCGGGGATGCCCAGCCGGTCGTAGGTCGCCTTGATGTCCTCGGGCAGGTCTTCCCAGCTCGTCGCCTGCTTCTCGGTCGAGCGCACGAAGTACTTGATGTTCTGGAAGTCGATGCCGGTGAGGTCGGCGCCCCAGTTCGGCATGGGCTTGCGGTCGAACAGGCGCAGGCCCTTGAGCCGCAGGTCGAGCATCCACTGCGGCTCGTTCTTGAGCGCCGAGATGTTGCGCACCACGGCCTCGGACAGGCCGCGCTGGGCGTCTGCCCCGGCGATGTCGGCGTCGGCCCAGCCATATTCGTACTTGCCCAGGGCTGCGAGGTGCTCTTCCTGGGTCGTGACGGGCTGGACGATCTGCTCGGTCATCTATCTGTCCTCACAGTGGTGGCGGTCGTAGCGGTCTTATCGGCAGCGCGCGGCGGGGAAGGAATGTGCGTGGTGCACACCCCGTCGCCGTGCGCGATGGTGGCAAGGCGCTGAACGTGGGTGCCGATGAGCCGCGAAATGACCGCGGTCTCGGCGTCGCACAGCTGGGGGAACTCGGCGGCCACGTGCGCCACCGGGCAGTGGTGCTGGCACAGCTGCCCGCCGGACGCGATCACGGTCGAGTTGGCAGCGTAACCCTCGGCGGTGAGCGCCTCAGCAAGTGCCTCCGCCCGCGCGATCGGATCGTCACCGGCCTCGAGCAGCGCGGCGCGGCAGCGCTCCTCCAGGGCCGAGACCTGCGCGGTGGCGAAGGCGCTGACGGCCTCGGGGCCGCCGTGCTCGGCGATCCAGCGCACGGCGGCGGTGGCGATGCCGTCGTAGAAGTGCGGGAAGCCGTCCCGGGCGGTCGCGGTGAGCACGAAGGCCTTGGCGGGCCGGCCTCGGCCACGCGGGCCGTGCGGCCGGGTCTCGCGGGCCTCGACGAGCTGGTCGGCCAGCATCGCGTCGAGATGCTTGCGGATGGCCGCGGGACTCAGCCCGAGCTGGGCGCCGAGCTCGGCGGCGGTGGCGGCGCCGCTCTCGAAGAGCAGCTGCGCGACCCTGTCCCGGGTGCGCCCATCGGCGGTCCTACCCTCGGCGGAGGGCGCGCGCGAGCCGGGCGCCGGGCCGGCGACCCCACTGGTCCGCGATAGCACTCCGTATTTCACTACGCCAACGTTACGTATTTCATGGCGAGGCCGCAAACCGCTGCGCCGGTGATCCGCGACACCGGGCGTCCGAGCCGCCCAAAACAAGATCAAATTCCCGCGTACGATGCCCGAGGTGAGCAAAAGCACCCGCCTGCGCCAGCTGGCCCTAGCGTCCCTGATCGCCAACATTGGCCTGGTCGTCACGGGTGCGGCGGTCCGGCTGACCGGCTCGGGCCTGGGCTGCCCGACGTGGCCGAGATGCACGGACGACTCATACACGACCACGACGGCCATGGGCATTCACGGCGCGATCGAATTCGGCAACCGGCTGCTCACCTTCGTGCTGGTGCTGATCGCGCTGGCCTGCTTCATCGCGGCGCTGATGGAATATCCCCGCCGCAAGTCGCTGATCGTCCTCGCGCTCGCCGGCGGCCTGGGCATCCCGGGCCAGGGCGTGGTGGGCGGCCTGACGGTGCTGACAAACCTGAACCCGTGGGTGGTCGGGCTGCACTTCCTGCTCTCGATGACGCTGATCGCCCTGGCGTACGCGCTCTGGAAGCGCACGAGGGAGGGCGACCGCCCCCGCCGCAGCCTGGTGCCGGCGCCGCTGCCGGCCCTGGCCCGGCTGACCGCACTGGTCAGCGCGGCGGTCATCGTGCTCGGCGTGATCGTGACGGGCAGCGGCCCGCACGCCGGCGACGAGCAGGCGAAGCGCAACAACCTGGACCCGGAGCTCGTCGCGCAGGCCCACGCGGACCTGGTCTTCCTGCTGATCGGCCTGTCGGTGGCCCTGTGGTTCGCCCTCCGCGCGACCAAGGCGCGGGCGGCGGCGATCCGGGCGGCGGGGGCGCTGATCGTGGTCGAGCTGGCGCAGGGCCTGATCGGCTTCGTCCAGTACTTCACCCACCTGCCGGTCGTCCTGGTCGCCGCCCACATGCTCGGCGCCTGCCTGGTCTGGGTGGCCACGCTGAACGTCCTCTGGAGCCTCCGCGAACGCCCCACCGACGAGGCGCTCCCCACACCGGCGACCGAGCCGGCACAAGCCGACCTGCAGCTCTTGAACTAGACCTGCCAGCGCCGACAGAAAACAGGAGCGACCCGGGATTGCTCCCGGGTCGCTGGGGACAGGGTCAGCGCGCCATGCTTCGTCGTGACATTGAGCGCCACAGATCGTTGCTGGGGCGCATCTGCTCCATCAGCTCGCGCTCCCATTCGTTCTCCACCTCGACGCCCGCCGTTTCGCATGCCTTGCGGGCCACGTCGGTGCTGCCGGCCGCGAACTGGTCCGTCCACTCGCCGTCCTCGCCGACCAGGACGATGCGGGCGCCCCGCTTGCCGACGTATTCGATGACCGCCTTCGCGCCGCCGTGGCCGGTGGCGAATGACTTGATGTCAGCGGTCAGTGTCGTATCGGAACCTTCTGCCATGGTCGCAGCCTAGGCAGACTTGCTATGAGAGCAAGCAGTGCTGGGCGGGAATTGTGATGGCAATTACCTGCGTGTTTACTCGGACGACTTCGTGGTATCGCCCGATTTTGTCCGAAATGCCCCGCCGCCGACTTTCCCTCTAAAGCGTTACCGCGATAACCCCGATTTCGGGCATTCTGTGCGACGAGTGTGAATGTCGTCACGCCTCAAATGAGGGCGTCCACCGCCACCGCGATGAACAGAATCGTCAGGTAGGTGTATGACCAGTGGAACAGGCGCATCGGCTTCAGCGGCTCGCCGCGGCGCGAGCGACCCACCAGTCGCAGCGCCTCCACCAGGAAGATCGTTCCGGACAGCAGGGCCGTCACGCCGTAGATCGGGCCCAGGCCCAGCGGCCAGGCCGCCAGCGAGGCCGCCAGCATCAGGACGGTGAAGATCAGGATCTCGGCGTTGACCCGGCCGGCCGAGCGCACGACCGGCAGCATCGGGATGCCCGCGCGGGCGTAGTCGTCCTTGTACTTGATGGCCAACGCGTAGAAATGCGGCATCTGCCAAAAGAACACAACCGCAAAAAGCGCCCAGCCCAGCGGGGCTATCGAGCCGGTCACCGCGGCCCAGCCGATCAGCACCGGCGCCGCGCCGCAGATCCCGCCCCAGAAGGTGTTCGCCGGGGTTCTGCGCTTGAGCCACAGCGTGTAGATCACGTCGTAATAGAAGATCGAGGCCGCCGTCATCGCCGTGGCGAGCCAGTTCGTGAACGCGCCCATCAGGACGACCGACACGACGGCGAGCACCAGGCCGAAGATCAGCGCCGACCGCGGTGTCACGTCGTGGGACGGCAGCGGGCGGCGCTTGGTGCGCCGCATCAGCTGGTCGATGTCGCGGTCGATGTAGCAGTTCAGCGCGCTCGCCGCGCCCGCGGCCAGCGATCCGCCGACCAGCACGATCGCGACCAGGCCCAGGTCGGGCCAGCCACCGGCGGCGAGCATCATCGCCGGCACGGTCGTCACCAGGAGCAACTCGACGATGCGCGGCTTGGTGAGCGACACGTACGCCCGGATGACGGCGCCGACATCCCGACGACCCGCGGCCCGCGGTGCGGCCGGAACCGCCTCCCGGAGACCGGTCGCCCCCCGGAGATTGGGCGACCGCCCCTGGTCGGGACGCTCGGTGATCATGCTCACGGACAGCCACCTTCCGGCATCGGCGCGGGCTCAACAGGGCCGGTGCCGGTGGGGACCGGCTGGCACGCTCGGACAGACTACGCGCAGCCCGGGGCGCTGCTTGGCCGACCCGTCACGGGTGCACGGCAGCACAGCGCGTCACCACTGTCCGCTCTCAGCGTATGGGCCTGCGGCGTTCCCCGGGCGGCGGTTTACGGGGACTGGATAGGGTCAAGCCAAAAGGGTTCCCACACCATGCCCGAGGAGCACAACCGACGTGGCTGCCAAAGACGCATTGAATTGGTCCGACCTCGACCGCCGGGCGGTCGATACCGTCCGGGTGCTGGCCATGGACGCCGTAGAGAAATCCGGCAATGGCCACCCCGGCACGGCGATGAGCCTGGCGCCGGCCGCCTACCTGCTGTTCAACCGGGTCATGCGGCATGACCCGACGGACCCACAGTGGGCCGGGCGCGACCGCTTCGTGCTCTCCTGTGGCCACTCCAGCCTTACCCTGTACATCCAGCTCTACCTCTCCGGCTACGGCCTGGCCCTGGACGACCTCGCCGCGCTGCGGCAGTGGGGCTCGCTGACCCCCGGCCACCCGGAGTACGGCCACACCCCCGGCGTCGAGGTCACCACCGGCCCGCTCGGCCAGGGCATCGGCAACGCGGTCGGCATGGCGATGGCCGCCCGCCGCGAGCGCGGCCTGTTCGACCCGGAGGCCGGCCCCGACGCCTCGCCGTTCGACCACCACGTCTACACCATCTGCTCCGACGGCGACATCGAAGAGGGCGTCAGCCACGAGTCGAGCGCGCTGGCCTCGGTGCAGAAGCTCGGCAACCTGACGGTGATCTACGACGACAACCAGATCTCCATCGAGGACGACACCCGGATCGCCAAGAGCGAGGACGTCGGCGCCCGGTACGCGGCCTACGGCTGGGACGTGCACACCGTCGACTGGCGCAAGGGCGACGCCGACGAGGGCGCCTACCACGAGGACGTCGAGGCGCTCTACGCCGCGATCCAGGCCGCCCAGGCGGTCTCCGACAAGCCGTCGTTCATCGTGCTGCGCACCATCATCGGCTGGCCCGCGCCGAACAAGCAGAACACCGGCAAGATCCACGGTTCGGCGCTCGGCGCGGACGAGGTCCGGGCGACCAAGGAGGTCCTCGGCTTCGACCCGAACGAGTCGTTCGCCGTCGCCGACGAGGTGCTGGAGCACGCCCGCCAGGCCGCCACCCGGGGCCGCGCGGCGCACGCCGAGTGGACCAAGACCTTCGAGTCCTGGGCCGCCGGCAACGCCGAGGGCAAGCTGCTCTTCGACCGGCTGAGCACCCGCTCGCTGCCCGACGGCTGGTTCAAGGCGCTGCCCGAGTTCCCGGCCGACCCGAAGGGCCTGGCCACCCGCGCCGCCTCCGGCAAGGTGCTGGACGCCCTCGCGCCGGTGCTGCCCGAGCTCTGGGGCGGCTCCGCCGACCTGGCGGAGAGCAACAACACCACCATGAAGGGCGAGCCGTCCTTCATCCCGAGCGAGTTCGCCACCAAGGCGTTCCCGGGCCACGAGTACGGCCGCACGCTGCACTTCGGCATCCGCGAGCACGGCATGGGCTCGATCCTCAACGGCATCGTGACGCACGGCGGCACCCGCCCGTACGGCGGCACGTTCCTCGTCTTCAGCGACTACATGCGCGGCGCCGTGCGGCTGTCGGCGCTGATGAAGCTGCCGGTCGTCTACGTGTGGACGCACGACTCGATCGGCCTGGGCGAGGACGGCCCGACGCACCAGCCGGTCGAGACGCTGTCCGCGCTGCGCGCCATCATCGGCCTCGACGTGGTCCGCCCGGCGGACGCCAACGAGACCGCCTGGGCCTGGCGCGGCGCGCTGGAGCACACCGACCGGCCGACCGCGCTGGCGCTGTCCCGGCAGAACCTCCCGGTCATCGACCGCGACAAGTACGCGTCGGCCGAGGGCGTGCTCAAGGGCGGCTACATCCTCTCCGAGGCGACCGGCGGCACCCCGCAGGTGATCCTCATCGGCACCGGCTCCGAGGTGCAGTACTGCCTGGCCGCGCAGGAGCGGCTGGAGGCCGAGGGCACCCCGACCCGGGTCGTGTCGATGCCGTGCCAGGAATGGTTCTACGAGCAGGACACGGCATACCAGCAGCAGGTGCTGCCGCGCGGGGTCAAGGCGCGGGTCACCGTCGAGGCCGGCATCCGGATGAGCTGGGACCGCATCCTCGGTGACGCCGGCGAGCCGGTCAGCATCGAGCACTACGGCGCCAGCGCCCCGGCGAAGATCCTGTTCGAGCAGTTCGGTTTCACCGCGGACAACGTGGTGGCCAAGGCCAACGCCGCCCTCGCCAAGGTCGGCGAAATCACCGGTCACCCGACCGGAAACTGAGCTACCGAGGCGGCTTCGCCGCACTGCAAGGTAGAGAAATTTGAGGAGTAGCGATGACCGACAGGCTGGCAGAGCTTTCCGCCGCAGGTGTGGCGGTATGGCTCGATGATCTCTCCCGCGTCCGCCTGCAGAGTGGCTCGCTGGACAAGATGCGCCGCGAGCAGCACGTGGTCGGCGTGACCACGAACCCGACCATCTTCGCCAAGGCGCTCGCCGACGCCGACGCGTACGACTCGCAGCTCAAGGACCTGGCCGCGCAGGGCGTCACGGTCGAGGAGGCGGTGCGGCTGCTGACCTCGTACGACGTGCGCTGGGCGTGCGACGTGATGAAGCCGGCGTACGACGCGTCGGCCGGCGTCGACGGCCGGGTGTCCATCGAGGTGGACCCGCGCAGCGCGCACCTGACCGCGAAGACGCAGTCCGAGGCGAAGACGCTGTGGTGGCTGGTCGACCGGCCGAACCTCTTCATCAAGATCCCGGCGACCCAGGCGGGCCTGCCGGCGATCACCGCGACGCTGGCCGAGGGCATCAGCGTCAACGTGACCCTGATCTTCTCCCTGGAGCGGTACCGGGCCGTGATGGACGCCTTCCTCGCGGGCCTGGAGCAGGCCAAGGCCAACGGCCACGACCTGACCCAGATCGGCTCGGTCGCCTCGTTCTTCGTGTCCCGGGTGGACACCGAGATCGACAAGCGGCTCGACAAGATCGGCACCGAGGAGGCCAAGGCGCTCAAGGGCCGGGCCGGCGTCGCCAACGCCCAGCTCGCCTACCAGGCGTACGCCGAGGTGTTCGGCTCCGACCGCTGGCAGGCCCTCGCCGACGCGGGTGCCCACCCGCAGCGCCCGCTGTGGGCGTCGACCGGCACCAAGAACCCGGCCTACAAGGACACCATCTACGTCGAGGAGCTGATCGCGCCCGGCACGGTCAACACCATGCCGGAGCCGGTCATCCGGGCGTTCGAGGACCACGGCGACACCCGCGGCGACACCGTGACCGGCTCGTACGCGAAGGCCGAGCAGGTGATGGCCGACATCGCCGGCGCCGGCGTCAACCTCGACGACGTGTTCAAGGTGCTGGAGGAGGAAGGCGTCGAGAAGTTCGAGGCCAGCTGGGCCGAGCTGCTCGAAGACGTCAAGAAGTCGCTCGACGCCGCGAAGTAGCCGGCGACCTTCTCGTGGGCGTGGAAGCCGCCGTACCTGCCGTCCCTGGCAGCCCGGCGGCGGCTTCCCGCCGCGAGCCCTCGGCGACCGTTAAAAGCTGGCAGGATGGGACACGTGGGTAATCCGCTGCGTACCGCACAGGACCGACGGCTCCCCAGGATCCCGGAGCCCTGCGCTCTGGTGATCTTCGGAGTCACCGGCGACCTGTCCCGAAAGAAACTGATCCCGGCCGTGTACGACCTCGCCAACCGAGGCCTGCTGCCGCCGGGCTTCGTGGTCCTGGGCTTCGCCCGCCGTGACTGGGGCGACGGCGACTTCGAGTCGCTGGCCTACGAGGCCGCCAAGAAGGGCGCGCGGACGCCGTGGCGGGAGGAGGTCTGGCAGCGGCTCGCCAGCCAGTTCCAGTTCGTGCCCGGCTCGTTCGACGACGACGCCGCGTTCGACCACCTGGCCGGCCAGCTGGACGAGTTGCGCGAGCGCAACGGCATCCCCGGCAACGCCGCCTTCTACTTCTCCATCCCGCCGGCCGCGTTCCCGCTGGTGCTCAACCAGCTCGCCCGCACCGGGATGGCCGACAACGCCAAGTCCGGCGGCTGGCGCCGGGTCGTGGTGGAGAAGCCGTTCGGCAACGACCTGAAGACGGCGAAGTCGCTGAACCAGCTGGTCGACGAGGTCTTCACGCCGGCCGACGTGTTCCGCATCGACCACTACCTGGGCAAGGAGACGGTCCAGAACATCCTGGCGCTGCGCTTCGCGAACAACCTCTTCGAGCCGGTGTGGAATTCCAAGTACGTCGACTCGGTGCAGATCACCATGGCCGAGGACGTCGGCATCGGCACCCGGGCCGCGTTCTACGACGCCTCCGGCGCGGCCCGCGACGTGCTGCAGAACCACCTGCTGCAGCTGCTCGCGCTGGTCGGGATGGAGGAGCCGACGAGCTTCGACCCCGACGACGTACGCGCCGAGAAGCTCAAGGTGCTCAAGGCCATCAGCCTGCCCCGCAACATCGCGGAGGGCTCGGTCCGGGGCCAGTACCTCCCCGGTTGGGTCGCGGGCGAACGCGCGGTCGGCTACCTGGAGGAGAAGGGCGTGCCGCCGGAATCCAAGACGGAGACCTATGTGGCCGTCCGGCTCGGCATTCAGAACAGGCGCTGGGCCGAGGTGCCGTTCTTCGTCCGGGTGGGCAAGCGGATGCCGCGCCGGGTCACCGAGATCGCGATCATGTTCAAGAAGGCCCCGCACCTGCCGTTCGACCCGGCCGACATCGAGATGCTCGGCAACAACCAGCTGGTCATCCGGGTGCAGCCGGACGAGGGCGTGGTGCTCAAGTTCGGCTCCAAGGTGCCGGGCACCACGATGGAGGTCCGCGACATCGCGATGGACTTCCAGTACGGCGAGGCGTTCACCGAGTCCAGCCCGGAGGCGTACGAGCGGCTCGTGCTCGACGTGCTGGTCGGCGACCGGACGCTGTTCCCGGACGCGGCCGAGATCGAGCAGAGCTGGCGGGTCATCGACCCGCTGGAGGCGGCCTGGGCGGGCACCAAGCCGGAGCCGTACCGCTCCGGCGAGTGGGGACCCCGCGCGTCCGACGAGATGCTGGCCCGCGAGGGCCGCGCGTGGAGGCGAGCATGATCGGGCTGTGGGACACGACCGGCAATGAGGTCGTCAAGGCGCTCGCGGCCGAGCGGCGCAGCGCCGGCGGCGTGGCCAGCGGCCTGGCGCTGACGCTGGTCGCGGTCGTGGAGGAGAAGAAGGTCCGCGAGGCCGAGGCCGCCGCGACCATCGCGGCGTCCGCGCACCCGTGCCGGCTGCTCATCGTGGTCCGCTCGGACCTGGAGGGCCGCAGCCGGCTGGACGCGGAGATCGTGGTGGGCGGCCGGCTGGGCCCGGCCGAGGCCGTCGTGATGCGCATGTACGGCCGCCTGGCCCTGCACGCGGAGTCCGTCGTGATGCCGCTGCTGGCCCCGGACGTGCCGGTGGTGACGTGGTGGCACAGCGAGCCGCCGGACATCATCGCGAACGACTTCCTCGGCGTGGTCGCCGACCGCCGCATCACCGACTGCAAGTTGGCGCCGGATCCGGTGGGTGCGCTGCGCCGGCGGGCCATGGACTACGCCCCGGGCGACACCGACCTGACCTGGACCCGGATCACCCTGTGGCGCACCCTGGTCGCGGGCGCGTTCGACACCACCGAGGAACGCGTCATCGGCGCGACGATCGTGGCACCGCTCAACGACCCGACGGCCGCGCTGATGAAGGGCTGGCTGAAGTCGCGCCTGGGCATCGAGCCGGTCTGGGAGCACACCGACCGTTCGCCGCGGATGCACTCGGTGGAGCTGCAGTGCGCGAACGGCGACTGCGTGCGGGTCACCCGGGAGGAGGGTACGGCGCTGTTCAGCCGTACCGGCCAGGAGGACCGCTACATGCCGCTGCCGAAACGGACCGTGGGTGACGAGTTGGCGGAGGAGTTGCGCCGGC
>Ga0307516_10008142_pt1 | contig 11907 bp, 13 predicted proteins | sample 19_EM_MG_FD_203310 | JGI IMG/M metagenome (GOLD analysis project Ga0307516, IMG submission 203310) | Populus trichocarpa ectomycorrhiza microbial communities from riparian zone in the Pacific Northwest, United States - 19_EM | ecosystem: Host-associated > Plants > Roots > Unclassified | place...
CGAGTGGTATACGTTGTTGGGGAGGGGGCTGGTTTTGTTAAGAGGGGAGTGGTTGTAGGAGGAGGATTCCGGCCGCTGCGGGCGCTGCGGACGCTACGCCCAGCGGGGTGTCTAGAGTTCGGGTGATACGGACAGTGCTACGGGAGTGTGATATAGGGCTACATAGGACAGTCACAGTAGACAGTCACAGGCGGCACATGGACACTCGTATATAGTGTCCGGCACTCGCCTCTCTAGAATGGACATACTTCTTGTTACCCCTCAGAAGGGCCCCGTTTCGTGCCGGGTGCATCTTCTCATACATTCCGCGCTGTTGAACCGTACTTCTTCATTTGTCCAAGCCCCTTGCAGTGGGTGCTGCTCTATCCAACTAAACGGAAGGAAGATGTCGATAGCTGCTTCCATTGGAGTTACTTTGAAGGTTTCCTCTGAGAAGTGCTTCCGGTGTTGCAGGCGCATTATCCTCGTGTAGCTCTGTCCAACCCCTCCAACCACTTCCCCAGTGAAGTTCTCAATGGTTCGAGGGTTTTTGTGTGTTTTGGTCCGAATTCCTAGTCGCTCAATCGTTTGTTGGTTGATCAGGGTGACTGAGCATCCTGTGTCTAGCAGTACCTTTACCGGGTGCTGGCTTTCATTCCAGCGGAGCATCATGGAGATTATTGGTCGATCGTTCTTCTTACTTTTCTTCCCTGGTGCACCCAGATGGGACTGGTGTGTAAGCATATTCCTTACCTTATCCTACCCATCAGGCAGTTGTCGTATGAGCCGTTTAGCAGTCGCCGAAGTGTCCGACAATCGGCCGAACCAGACCGATACGAGTGAGTCACCAGGCAAACTGCCAGGCCCATCTCGAATCATCCACCGAAACACCACGAGCGAGCTGTCGGGCAGTATGCTTGGCCTGTCTTGATCCAAACAATCCGCCAAAGCGCCACAAGGGAGCTGTGTCACCCTAATCCGGTTCTGCGAGGCATCATCCTTAATTATCGCCCTTAGGCAATAACCTCAGAATAGTACTGCACGGGTAACCGCAGTACGTGATGGTGTTTGTCGCCCACCACGCTCTAGGCAGGGCCAGGCTGCACTGTGCTCTAGGCTGCACCCTGGCTGATATGGCCTGGAAGGCTAAAAGGGAAGTTTGACGGAGTATCATACTCCAGTGACATGACGTACAGTTTGATGATTAAGCAGGAGGCGAGCAGGGTATATAAAGCAGATAGCTCTCCCGCTCTTAGGAATGGCAACTCTCTTCTCTTCTTTTCTTTTCCTATCTCCTCTCGTGTCTCCACTCCTTGCGTTCGTCGTAATAATTGGTAGCAACACCAACACCAGTCGGAGGCCTTCGTCCTCCTGACGAGCCAACCAATTCCTCCTCGTCCCCAGTCTGATATCTCGGCCCACCCCCACCACCCAGTCTTCCGCTGCCCCCGCTGCTGTCAGACAAGCCACTTTCTCCTCATCCCCAGTCTGACCTCTTGGCTCTCTCCCACCACCTATCTTCCACTGCCCCCCAGCTGAAGAAACCGAAAACCACTTCCTCCTAGTCCCTGGCCTGACCTCTCGGCCCTCCCACACCAATGCTGCTCGGCGCCTGCCACCGCTGCTTGGCGCCTCTCACACTTCGAGGCCTTCTGGTCCCTTCCTTTTTCTCTTTATTCTCTTTTGTCCTCTTTATTCTCTTTATCCTCTGTATTTCTCAACTATTGTGGCGTTTCCTGCTCCATGAGCGAGCGCCATCAACAGCGTCACCAGCGTCTGTCCCACTCTGAGTGTCAGCAGAGGCGTATCTCGACTCAGCTGAATCTGATTGCAAACCAGCTGCGGGAAGTCAACCAAGATTTCCTCAACCTAGCGCGAAGCCAACTGGAAGCGTTCAATGAACTTCAGCAAAGCCATCAATCTGCCCAGCCTTCACTGCATTCCCGTTCCCGCTCTCCCCCTCCTTCCTGTCCTCACCCCCCTTCCCAGCATTTCCACTCACAATCCCCTCCCCCCTACACGAATTACAGACGGCGGACACCCCCTGCCTCCGCTGCACATCCAAGGACTCCTCCCACCCCCTACTGTCCCATCACCCCACAAGAACCGCTCACCGAGGACTCCGGAACCTTACTGGATGCACCCAACCGCTCGCCCACCCCGTCGGTACTTGGTTGGGACACCTACATTGGCAACTGTTAGCTAGCCTAAGGTGCTAATCTGTTGGCCCGGTTGGCCAATCCGTTCGTATCCACTCGCCCTCACCCCGCCACAATCACATCCACTCGCCCAGATCCCACCACGATCACACCCGCTCACCCTCGTACTACCACCACCGAGGGAACCTAGCAAACGGTGGTGACCGGAGGAGACGGGGTGTACAGGCTCACTCACACTCTCCTCACGACAGACCAAGTAACCTGACACGACGCAGCACCCGGGCTAGGCAGGGTACACAAGGCACTCAACAATGGAACGCCGTACAGGACTCTACCCTCGAGCAAGGCAACAGAAGTGGAGCCAACGGAGGAAGAGGCCAGAGGCAGCGCCCTCATCCCTTACACAAGCGGATCCGCTTTTAGCCCCTCACCGTTACGGCCTACGTCAGCCAGCTCCGCCAAACAACGGACCCAGCTGCTCTATATTCCCCCGGCCGTCAAGCGGAGTTTCTTACTCCTCGCTCGTTACTACAATTTGTCTGAGTCCCCTCCACCTTCTCCAATCACCGCCTCCATCTTGAACTTTCTGCATTCTTTCATACAAGTTAACAGCAACAGTCCCTTGTTGCTGGTCGCACCCTGTGCTGATATTGAGGAATGCCTGCTGATCAATACCATCCACTGGGCGTCCGCGTGAGGTCTTCCGTTTGCAGATCCCAGACAGGCCCTTGTCCTACAGTCACTACAATCTGTACATCAGGCAGCGCCACTGCACTCCCAACCTGTTCATCAGGCCAACCAGCAGTCGCTACCACCTGTACACCAGGCAGCGCCACTGCACTCCCAACCTGTCCATCAGGCCCTCGTCCTGCAGTCACTATTGCCTGTCCACCAGGCAGCGCCACTGCACTCCCAACCTGTTCATCAGGCCAACCAGCAGTCGCTACCACCTGTACACCAGGCAGCGCTACTGCCTTCACAACCTGTTCATCAGGCACTTGTCCTGCAGTCGCTCCAACCTGTTCATCAGGCAGCTGATCATCGGAGCGTCCGATGTTTGCAGGTCCAGTACAATCTCCCCGCTGGTGTTGACGCAATTCCTAGCTCACCTGGGGCAGTGCTGATTCCAGTTCAGGTAGAGAATTCTAGTAAGAAGCGGAAAGTCAGGCTTCAACTAGCTGCAGCCAGACCATCTGGGACCAATTATATCAGAAACCCCTCGCCGGAGTCTGTTTCCGAACCAGTTGCCGTCTCTGAGTTCGGAGAACTGCCGGACACCCCTTCAGCAAGTCTCAACCTTCACAGTGATCCTACCACCTTGGCATTCCCCACCTTTCCGGCACCGGAAGGTAGTATTCCACACAAGAGTCCACCTGAACTTGCCATTGATCATTTTAAGCTTCTGTCATTAAACGACGAAATGGCTGAGAACACTCTTGAGCAGCAGCCAATCAGTCCCGCTGGCTCTCTTGACGAATTCGATGACACTCGCCAGGAGTTTTCTAGGCCCCCTCTTTCAATTGGAGGAATGTCAGAAGCAGCTCACAGTAAACAACCAGCATATCCTCCGCATATGCATCTTGCCCGGCACGGGTACAGACATCTCTCAGTTATCCCAGAGTCAGAGGAAGTTGACCCTATGGATGAGAATCAAGGGTTACCACCACCGCTACACCAGCAGTCATCCCAGGAACCACATCAGCCACTTCAGCAACAACCGCCGCAGCAGCCTTACCAGCCATGTCAACGGTATCAGCTGCAGCAACAGCAGCCTCCACAGCGGTCATACCAGGTGCAGCAGCCGTTTCAGCAGTACGATGCTGCTGCCAGCATCGCTCAGGCTACTGCAGCCATGAATGCCATGGCTGCGCAAATGGCGAATCTTGCAACGGTACTGGTGCAGAATCAGAACGCAGTACAAGCAGGTAATAATGGTATGTGCGGAGTAGCTGCAGGTCCTCCGGATGACAACCACAGTCCTACCCTTAAACCTAGTGACGTAGCCACGTTCGAGCCACAGTTGCAGTCAGATGCAGATTCAGCCTCACACTTTATCGATTGCATCCGAGACGCTGTGGCCCATTACGGTGAGCCACGTATACGTACTGTCCTGCGTCGCTGCTGCAAGGGTTCCATTGCAGAGGATTGGATTGCTGGAGTGTCAGACCACAATAGAATACTACTTCGTATGAACTGCAGCAACTGGACTTCTATTCTTGAGTGTGACTTTATGCCATACCTCGCATCCAGACTCTCAACGGCTCGTGCAGAGACTTTCTGCTGGAACCAGGGTTGGACTCCTGCTGAGTATATTGCAAAGAAGCTTCGTTTACTGCGAATGGCAAATGTTGTGTGGGACGACGAGGTAGTTGAGGAGCTTCATCGAGGATATGCAGCTGCACCCAACCTCCATCTACACCTTGACAAATACGTCACAGAAGTCGGGAACTCTATTTCTGAGTACCGACGTGCAGTCGTTCGCCTTCAGGACTCCGCTAGACATGATGGTGACAGTATACTACCACAGCCACATGTTGGTACGCACCGTCCCCCTTTCCGCAAGTCTTCTGGAAATTGGTCCTCTAATACCAGCCAGCCCCACATGCCGGTTGCTCGCAACGGTATAGGAGCTGCCTGTGACACTGGGGTTGTATTCGTAACCAGAGTGTGGAGAGAATCAAAGGTAATCAGGCTACTTTCGATAATTCACAGCGGAATAATCTTAGATCTTGTGTGTGGGTTCGGTGTGGTTTCGGTGGTAGTGTTGGTGAGGGTGTTCGTGCTGATTTTCTCCCGTCGAGGCGAGAAATCTCTTTCTTTTTATTGGCGAGCGCCCGAGTGAGCAGTGGTGATCCGGACCGTTCTTTCTCTCGAGGCAGCTGCGTGCCCTTGGAGAGATACGGGTGAGTCGGACTGGGATTTCCCCGAGGTGTCTGCACCTCTCGAGGGAACGTGGGTGGGTTCATTGGTCATGGTTGGGGTGTAGATAAGATAGATGAGGTTCCGTTTGTTTCGCTGCATGTGTGATGCGGCCGAGCGGGGTGTGCAGCTGTGTCAAGAGGCTGTCTGCTCCGATCGTGGAGAGTGTTTCTCCGATCGTGGTGGAGAGACGTGGTCGCCTAGCTGTGCCCGCTCCTTTGCACAAATTGCTTTCCTTCATCTCCGGAGTTCTAACTCCTTCGGCCGGTGTCTTGACCGAGGGCTAGACTCCGTTCCTTATCTCCCGCCTAGACTCTCTGATCCTTTAGCCACGGCCTGAGCCTCCTCGTCCTCAGCCACTGGATCTTTTTCTATCTAGGCTACGTACTCGTGATATAACGTCCAGGTGTAACACTACCTCCCCTCCCCCTTAGCCTCGTCCCGAGGGCTAATCCTTTTTCTATCTAAGTAGCCCGTCTCTTTTCTGACCATAGGTTTCTTTCAACGCCGAAGCTCCTTCAGTGTCACGGACTGCACTCCTCCTCCCCTGCAGCCCTCCCAGTCACCGGATCAGAGTTCTTCCCTCAGAACGTATCTGTAATCCGTCGGTATGACTGGGCCCTCAGAGTAGGCCGGTGCGTACTCTTACTTGTCGTGTCATATTGAGTCGTACTCGCCGCCGTGCTGCGTCAAGGCTCGGCCAGCTTGGTGGGGTTCCGGGGTCGCAGTTGGCACAGGGAATCGGGAGAGGAATGGTGTCCTTCGTGCTAGTAATCTGTATGTCTGGCAGTGACCGCGCCCACGTCCTTCCGGGGGGAGACTAGTGTGCTGGGACAGTGACAGCGCTGTCGGGGACTCGCTTCACCGCTTATGTGCCTTCTGCGCCGGTTCCGCCGGTCCAAGTCGGTCGCCGAGAGGTCGATACGTCTGTTCTGAACGGTTTTCCTGACTCTCAACGGTTTCGGCCGCGCGCACTCCTCGTCGGGCGCCAGGTCGGTGGCTTTGTCGGGGTTGCCCAAGAAGCGGGTCTTTTTCCTTCATTCTTGCAACTTGTCGGGCCTCCGAGAAGTGACCGCGCTTTCGGGGACGGGATGCATCGGTGTATTGGCTCGAGCCGTTGGTTCGATATCCCGAGAGTTCGTGTGAGTTGTATGGGCATGAGTATGAGTATGAGTATGAGTATGAGTATGAGTATGAGTATGAGTATGAGTATGAGTATGAGTATGATGGGCGAAGACGGCGCGCCGGGCGAGGTCCTTCTTCGTGGTCTATCCTGTACGGTTTCAGCGCTTGATTCCGTCGGACCTGTTTTCGATGTTTTTCATTCTAGGCTTCAGTGAGCCTGTAGTCCTTCGGGGCGTCGGGGTTTCGTTGATGGAAGTCTCAAAGTTTCTCCAGTCCTCCTTCCGAGAAGTTGTCGAAGGGTTCTTCTGTCCAGTCTTTTTGTTCCGGATAGTCGAGCCATTTGACGAGGTATAGGAATCGCTTGTTATTCCCTCGGCCGCGCTCAACTGAGGACATAACTTCTTCCACATCGTATTCCTCTGACTGCTCGATGTTGTCTGCTTCTCATAGCACCTTTGATGGGTCCGGGGGTGCTCGGTGTTCGCTGGTTCGATAGGGTTCGAGTAGCGAAACGTGAAAAACGTTATGGATTTTCCATTTGCGGGGGAGCATGAGTCGGACGGCCAGTGGAGAAACGATCTTCTCGATTTGGAAGGGGGCCGTGATTCTTGTGGTCCAGTTTCTTCGATGGACGGTACGTTTTAATGTTACATCCGTTGAGCATAACTAAATCCCCTACTTGGTATGTTTGGGGTTCTTTTCGGGCTGGGTCGGCGTATCGGCGCATTCATTCTTGCGCTGCTTCTAGCCCTTTTTGGGATTCGTCATGTACCGTCTGCATCCAGTGGGCGTACACCGTACTGGCCGGGTTCTTTGGTTCTGAGGACGGTGAATCGATTGTGGCGGGGTGATATCCGTAATTAGCGTAAAACGGGGATACCCCGTTTCCCATCATGACCGAATTGTTGTACGCAAACTCAGCCATAGGCAGGAGAGATACCCAATTGTTTTGCTCTCGTTCAACGAAAGCCCGGAGGTATGCCTCGATTGTTTGGTTGAGGCGTTCCGTCTGTCCGTCCGTTTGTGGGTGGAAGGCTGTTGACATCCATGGCCGGATTGCTAGTAGTCCAAGGAACTCCTTCCAGGTTTCCGAGGTGAACCGTGAATCCCGGTCTGACACGATGTCAGTAGGCGATCTGTGGAATCTCCATACTTCCCGGGCGAATATCTTCGTTAGGTCTGACGCTGACTTTTCTCAGAGTGGAATGAAGTGTGCCATCTTGGTGAATCTATCGATGATTACCCAGAGTTGGTTGCATCCGTCTGACAGTGGTAACTCCGTGATGAAGTCCATGGCGATAGACTGCCACGGGGCATAGGGTAGTTCCAGGGGCGAGGATAGCCCGTACAGCTGATGTCATGAGGACTTGTTTTGTTGACATTCCGGGCAGCTTCTGACAAAGTTGAGGATTCGTTCGTTCATCTTTGGCCACCAGAAGTTTCGTCGAACCAGCTCAATTGTTTTGTCCTACCCCATGTGTCCGGCTACCTTAGTATCATGCTCTGATCGTAGTATCTGGTCGACCAGTCTTTCTGGGACCCATAGCCTGTCTTTTCTGTAGAGCAGCCCCCCGTGGATTTCCAGTATTCCTTTCTTGACCTTCCGGTCCTTTGGCCCCGCTTCCATGAGTGCCGCTTCCTGTTCTGTCTGATCCTGGATTTGGCTGTAAACGGAGTTGTTTGTTGCCGCTTTCTTGACTTCCTCCACAAAGCCTGGGTTCCATTTCCGTACGGGGAGTGATATTAGTCGGGCCGAGGAGCAGACAAAGGTTCGTTTCTGCCTGTCTGGTTCCGCGAAGCCTGTTTCTACAAGGTATCTTTTTCCTAAAACCGTCGTGATCGGCTGGTTTTCTACCCCCCCCTTTTCAGGGCGGTACTCCGAATGCCTGGATAGTGCGTCTGGTTTGCCATTCTGTGTTCCTGGTCTGTAATAGATTCGGAAATCTATTCCAGCTAGTTCTTGTGCCCAGCGCGCTTGTCTTCGGTTGAGTACCTTGGTTGTCGTGAAGTATTCGAGATTCTGGTGATCCGAGAATAGTTGGATTTGGTGGGTTGCTCCTTCGCAGTAACGTCGCCAGTGTTTGAAGGAGTCGACGATGGCCAGAAGCTCTTTGTCGTGGATCTCGTAGTTGATTTCCGCAGGTTGGAACTTCCTTGAGTGAAACGCTACTGGGTGTAGGCGCCCTTCTTCGCGTCGGGACAGGACTGCCCCCAGCGCAAAGTCTGAGGTGTCGGTTTCGATGATGACTGGCTTTGTTGCACCAAAGTGCGCTAGGATCGGTGCCATGGTAAAACGCTGTTTTAGTTCCTGAAAGGCCTTTTCCGCTTCTGGGCTCCAGGTCCATCCCTTTGGTTGCTCCTTTTTTGTCAATTCTGTGAGTGGTCGGGCTACCCGGGAGTAGTCCTGGATGAACCGTCTGTAGAAATTGGCGAAGCCTAGGAACGACTGGACTTCTGTCAGCGACTTCGGCATTTTCCAGTTCAGTACTGTGTCCACTTTTTCGTTTGACATTTTGATCCCGCTTCGTCCGATGACGTAACCCAGAAACTCGACTTCCTGAGCTCTCCAGACGCATTTTTCCGGGGAGACTGCTAATCCGTTATTTTGCAGTCTCTGTAGGACTTCTGATACAATATGATCGTGTTTTTCCTGGGTCTCTGCATAGATCAGGATGTCGTCCATGTAAGCCAGTACCCCGAGGTCGAGCAAGTCTGAAAAGATATGATTCATCATGTCTTGGAATGTCGATAGTGCGTTGGTTAGCCCAAAGGGCATGACTTGGAACTCATATAGCCCATAGCGAGTGCGGAAGGCGGATTTCCATTCGTCTCCCTCCTTCATCCGAATTAAGTGGAATCCGTTCTTTAAGTCCATCTTGGTAAACCATTGAGCTCCTTGGACTCGGTCCTGCAGTTCTTACATTAGAGGCAGCGGATACCGGTTAGGAATCGTGATGCGGTTTAGGGCTCGGTAGTCAACGCATAGGCGGAGTCCGCGTCCATGGGGTTTTGGTACGAAGAGGATCGGTGATCCTGCCGATAACGTGGAACGCTTGATTTTCCCCATTCGTTCCATCTCTTTCAGCCACTCTCTGAGAGTCTGGAGCTCAGTTTCTGATAACGGGTATATGGGTCCCCACGGCGCGGTGCTTCCTTCCTGGAGGTCGATTCTGCAGTCGTACGAGCGGTGCTCTGGTAGCGCATCTGCTGCCTCTTTACCCATTATTCCTAAGTATTGGCGGAATTCCGCTGGTACCGTTTTCAGCAGGTCTTCGTTTGTCACCGCCGAGGCATATCCTATGAGGCGGGCCGTCAGGTCTAGGCATACTGCCTCGTCCCATGTCAGCGGGAACTCTGCTTCTTCAAACTTGGTGCATTGTTCCAGGCACCCGGTGCTGTTAAACCATATTTCCTGGCTTGTCCAGGCGCCTTGTGGCGGATGTCTCGATATCCAGTCAAATGGTAAGAATATGTCGATTTCTGGGTCCATTGGGGATAGTTCGAAACTTTCTGTGGTGTAGTGCCTTTGGTGCTGCATTCGGAGGGGCTTCGTATAGAATTGGCCTGCACCTTGGACAGCTTCGCCTGTGTAGCTTTCGATGCTGTGGGGTTTTCGATGTTTTAGTCGTTCCAGGCCGAGTTTTTCCGCCGTTTTTTCGTTGATTAGCGCTATCGAGCATCCTGTGTCTAGCAACGCTTTGACCCGGTGCCTCTCTTTGTCGTGGTGTAGTACCATGTCGATCACCGGTTGGGTGCCACAGATGGGCTCCTTCGGTTGCTTCTGTTTCCGAGTGAGCCCGCATATTATTGTGGAGGTCCTGGGCTGCAGCTGTTCCCGACCTCTTAAAAATCCGAGTCGGATTCTTCCCACAGCGGGGCAACAGTGTCGGTGTTTATGGTTTCGACCGCTGCCACCTTCTGCTGTTTGCTGGGGGGGTGGTTCTCCTCAGGTTCTTCTGAGCGCCTTCGTTTTTCTTGCACTGCGGCCGACACCTTCCACGGAGCTGGTGGCAGGGCCATGCCGTTTTTTGTGTTAAACGAAAAGCATTCGTACGTTCGGTGGCCGGGCCTACCACATCTCCAGCAGTCGTCCCGGTTGCAGAAGTACTCCTCTCGTTCTCTGGCGGGGACGCCCACAAGTGCGGCGTCCTTGGTGGCCCATCTTCCCGCCTTGCGGTATTGGCTTCTTGGGTCGGTGGTTTTTCCGTCCCTGGTGGCCTCTGTCCTCACTTCCTTCCCTTTTTGAGTGGTGTCCGAGCTTCCCTTACTCGGTCCGTCTCTTCGTTTGTCGTCTTTCCGTCTGTCATCTTTTGGCGCTGGTGCTGCCGAGCGCATGGTTTCTTTGGCTTGTTTGAGCGCCTTCTTCTTCTCCACCTGTACTCCCGCATGGTAGGTAGCTTGGAGGAAACCTTCGTCGTCGATGGGGTCTTCCTCGTTTTGATTGAACCTCATGTCCAGTATGCTATCGGGTATAGCCATGTCGATCTTTTCCCTAAGTCCCTCCCCGGTTGCCCGAGCGAAGTTGTTGAGGGCCTGGAATTCCGTCATGTATGCACGGGTGGACCCTTGGTACCTTAGCTGACCTAACTTTAGCTGAGCATCGGCCGCCTCTCTCTCGTTCCGGTATTCGGCTCGGATGGCCGCCACGTAATTTACCCAGGTGTTGGCGTCACCTAGGTCTCGATACCGGTTGAGGTGCTATGCTTTGGCCATGTCGGTCAGGAGCGTTCCCAACCACGCGATTTTCTGGCGGTCGTTTGTTTTGGGGTAGAATCCCAGGAACATGGTAACGGCTTCCCACCACTGATTGAAGGAGGTCGATCCCTTCCCGTCGAAGGTTTCTGGGTTTTTCATTTTTAGTCTGGCAATATTGCCTTGTTCGGGTCGGGCCGGTCGGTCCTGTCGAGCCCGTTCCACTCCTTCGGCCACTAGCCGTACGAGGTCCTGCGTGGTAATCGTAGGTGCAGGATTCCTGGGCGGCCACGGGGAGCGGGGGTGTCTGGAGGGTGGTCGAGGCGGTTCGGATGGCAGACCCAAGGGGGGTCCTGCTGACGATCCGGGTGGTGTTGAGGGGGGGTTCCCTCCTTGTCCTGCCGTGGGCTCAGGCGCTGGTGGCCTCGGGGATATGTAGCGCCTGAGTTGCTCCAATCGCTGCCTCATCTCAGGTGTTGTGGGTAGTGCCAGGGGTCTCTGCCGTCGGGTCCTCATTTCCGGGTTCAGATGTAGCGGGCTTCCCAACGCTGGTGGTGAGTGGGCTGAGGGAGCGCTAGTGCTGGTTTGCCAGATGGGGCTCCTCCATGCGGGTGGTCCTACTGGCACTGGTGGCGTTGTAGGTAACGTACTGTAGGGGTTACCCGGCTACTACCCATTAGTCGGACACTATCAGAAATGAGAAAAAACGACGATACTCAACAACCATAGATCGGAGAGACACAAAATTTTGCAGACCGCATGTTTGGAGCTAGGTGAGATTCTATTAGGGTTGCTGTTGTGATATGTATGTCTGGTAAGTCACACTCACTACCTGCAGTGGTAGCCGGCCGTCTGGGTACGGCAGAGTGCCAGCTGCGTCATATCGTCCTGGTAGGACTGCTCCGGTGGCAAGATGTCCTACTTACTCATAGTAACGGGCTTTTGGGGTTCAGTACTGTTCCCGTAACTCTCGGTGTGGTGGTCTGGATTATTGGGTTTATTTAGCGACTAGTTACCGGTAAACTAGTGTACG
>Ga0307516_10008143_pt1 | contig 11906 bp, 13 predicted proteins | sample 19_EM_MG_FD_203310 | JGI IMG/M metagenome (GOLD analysis project Ga0307516, IMG submission 203310) | Populus trichocarpa ectomycorrhiza microbial communities from riparian zone in the Pacific Northwest, United States - 19_EM | ecosystem: Host-associated > Plants > Roots > Unclassified | place...
TTGAGAACAGCCCAGCTGCACCTGCCATGAAATCACTCACTTCCTGTCAAGCCAACAGGACCAGAGTGGGAGTGAAGGCAGTGAGAACAGGCCCAGCTGCACCTGCCATGAAATCACTCACCAACTGTCAAGCCAACAGGACCAGAGTGGGAGTGAAGGCAGTGAGAACAGGCCCAGCTGCACCTGCCATGAAATCACTCACAAACTGTCAAGCCAACAGGACCAGAGTGGGAGTGAAGGCAGTGAGAACAGGCCCAGCTGCACCTGCCATGAAATCACTCACTTCCTGTCAAGCCAACAGGACCAGAGTGGGAGTGAGGGCAGTGAGAACAGGCCCAGCTGCACCTGCCATGAAATCACTCACATCCTGTCAAGCCAACAGGACCAGAGTGGGAGTGAATGCAGTGAGAACAGGCCCAGCTGCACCTGCCATGAAATCACTCACCAACTGTTAAGCCAACAGGACCAGAGTGGGAGTGAAGGCAGTGAGAACAGGCCCAGCTGCACCTGCCATGAAATCACTCACATACTGTCAAGCCAACAGGACCAGAGTGGGAGTGAATGCAGTGAGAACAGGCCCAGCTGCACCTGCTATGAAATCACTCACCAACTGTCAAGCCAACAGGACCAGAGTGGGAGTGAAGGCAGTGAGAACAGGCCCCACTGCACCTGCCATGAAATCACTCACTTCCTGTCAAGCCAACAGGACCAGAGTGGGAGTGAAGGCAGTGAGAACAGGCCCAGCTGCACCTGCCATGAAATCACTCACCCACTGTCAAGCCAACAGGACCAGAGTGGGAGTGAAGGCAGTGAGAACAGGCCCAGCTGCACCTGCCATGAAATCACTCACAAACTGTCAAGCCAACACAACCAGAGCAATGATTCATGTACCATAATGTGCTTAGACTGAATAGAGCACCAAAATGTAGTGAATTGATTACCTATAAAATATCATGTGACATTAATGGCACCACCTGGCATCACCATCTTACCTTTTTGAATGGCATCCATTGGAGTATTTCAAGTTCCAGAAATCTTTTGTTAAAATGATTTGTGCTTGCCAATCTCATGATGTTTCTGCAAACCATTAAAATATCATCTACCTTCCACCACATCAAACAGTCCTCTCACCTAACAGCAAATTCAATATTCAGATCAAAATTGACTTGTTGTGCTGATACCACCAGCTTCTGTAGTTCAACCTCATCAAGTGCATTTGTGGTGCATGTGATGAGTGGACCACAATCTGCAGCTTCTTCATTCATACCTACATAAAGCAGCACTGTTAGCACACTTACATGAAAGGTCCAGGCCATGGTAACTCACCACCCAGTGACAAATAGTCCTTTGGTGGGTACTTGCACTCATCCAATTGGTTTTTGATTTTTCTTCTAACCTCACTCAAAATTTGTGGTGCCAAGCTCCCAGCCTTGAGCATTGCCTCTTCCATTTGCATACCTTCATCCCTAAGCCTCCCAATTGCCTGCCCCTCCATTGCATCAGCCTTTGTCAACAGCACAATTACTGGCACTACCCAATCATTATTCAGAACCTTTCATTATGAATCATAATAGATATTTTTACCATGTTCAGTATTGCACTCATTGAAGAACTGTTCTTCTGCAGCAACAATTGGCCTCTCGGACTCGCACATTGGAATACAAAACCTGGATCCTGATTTTTAGCTACTTAAGTAGATTCAGTAATGTAGTCTCACCAGACAGCATGGATCCGCTCCGCCAACCACTTTTTCGTCGCTCGGTCTGCGATGAATTTCTCCATCAGCTCTAATTCACTCACAGAGCCTGACTCGAATCCTGGTGAGTCATGAAAGACGAAATGTGGATTGCTCCGGAAAATCAGCTCATTCTCAATGTCATGATATCCCCTCTGGGTATTATTAGTTTGTTGGCGACACATCCCAGCATCATCAAACGCACCTCCAGAGATCCCTGCACAACCGTAGGATCAAGCTGGGAATATTCGTGCATTACCTTTCAATATTGTGTAGCGAGACGTCCTACCTTTTCGCCTTTGGCATTGAAGACTTTGGGGAGCTCTGTGGTATTGCAAACACGCTGTAAGAGTGTCGTTTTACCAGCATTGGCTCTGCCGATGACGAGGACTCTAAACCGACGAATACGGTCGAAGTGCTTTCTGACGGTCCCAGGATCCATGTGAATCATATCATCGGCAACTAGAGAAGAGTCGGTCACCATCCCGCTAATGTAGGTCCAGTTGATGATATTGGAAATAAGTACCCACCTGCGCTGGAACCCGGGTTACGCTGCTCAGTGTTTCTGACGTGCGCAGAATCCATGTGAAGCATATCGTCAGCACCTAGAGAGAGGTGTTAGTGGCCACCTTGGTAATGTACGCCATCCGGTCTATGATATTAGAGCCAAGCACTTGCCTACACTGGAGACCGGCTGCTCAGTCTTGCTGACGTCTGCAGGGTCCATGTGAAGCATGTTGTCAGCACCTGGAGAAAAGAGTCGGTCGTCATTTTGTTAATGTATGTTATTCGGTTCGCGATATTGGACATGAGCACTCACCTGCGCTGGAGCGCACGTCACGCTGCTCAGTGTTTCTGACGTCTGCAGAATCCATGTGAAGCACATCGTCAGCACCCAGTGGATAGAGGAGTCGGTGACCACACTGCTGATGTGTGTTATCCAGTCAACTATATATACTCACTTGCTCTGGGGTTTGAGCCACGCTCCCTCGTATTTCTGCATGGCAGAGAAGCCAAAACTTTCCTAACGACTCTAGGAACCATGGTTGTTACAAAAAGTGGTGTGTCGAGTGGTGGAGGGTGTGTGGTGGTTGGATTGAAAGCGTTGCAAGGACGACACTGAGGACACCAGCAGCCTCACTGATTCAACGAGGTGCACTGCATCGATGGGCGCAACGTGCATTCCGATTCTAGATGCTGACATCCATTCAGCCGCATGATGAGGCAAGTTGAGGGTCCCAAACTCCACCACCTAACGGCCCCTTCTCATGCCTGCAATGTACACGATCGTACATCATCGATGCATCGTCGACGTCTAAGTTCCTCGAGGTATCTGTGTCATTGACGGTCGGCTCCAATCACCACCAGTCACATCCACTCGCCACACACGCACGCCCGTACCAAGTTCGCGACCTTCTGACTCTACTCCTCAGCTGTTCTCAGTTTCTATCGAATCGCCTGAACTATCCACGCGTTCGGGCAGATTCGATACTGCGTTCGACTCACTCGCGAGTCGCGAGCCTAGTCCAGCCCTCTCAGGTCTTCCAGTCGCACATTCTGCCTGCTCCCCTCGAGCAGGACTCCCTGTGCTTAGGTACGTCTCTATTTGCGTTCTCATCACGCTGGCGCCTTTTTTCAAGCTGTCGTGCCTTTTGCTTGAACCGCGATGGGTCTCCGTATGCTGTCTCGTCGCCCTCTTTGACTGCCGGTTCAACATCTTGTATGGCCACCTTGTCAACTGCCCCGACGACCATTGACGGCTCAACCAGTTCCAGCGTCCCGTTCATTTCATCTGCCGTCACGATGATGCCTCGCTCGCATTCGGGTGCCTCTTCATTTGGGAACCTCTCCGATGTCTTTTGCAGCTCTTGTGACATTTATCGGGCCTCTTATAGCGTATTTGGCATACCAGGTAAGTCCTATTAGTCTGACGTTGCCGCTGCGACGTTAACGTCCTTGCATGTAGAAATGATTGTATTGAGGTGAATCGCATCTGCGCATCCGACGCCGTCGCTCGTCACCGACGTGTGTAGGTCCTCATGTTCGACACGTCCGTTGTCCACATTCTCGGTGCCTCGATCTTAGTCGTCGACATCTTCAATACATGGTAAGCCTTCTTCGCTGACCGCCTTCTGTGGGTCCAACCGGGCGTCTTTGCGACACGCAACCGTGCTCACGATCTGCGGACTGGCCCCTTCCTTGTCACCGCCCTCACTCGCGAGCGTCACAATACCCACATTCTTGCATTCGACCTTTGTGCTGAGTTCTCGTGTCCGATAACCATCACCGCGCCATACAGCCACAATGCCTTCTCCTATATCCACATTACTGTAGTGACCTCTGACAATTTTCAATTATGTAGTTCACAATGAATGTACTTGAATACAGTTAGTCTCTTGTTGCTGTCATTCAGGAGCCGAAATGTATAAATTGTGATACATGGGTAGTATATAATCAAGAACATTAGTACTCGGAAAGTGACGAGAGGTGGACAACATTACTATGAAGGTGACTAGGACACAACGGTATACAACGGCGAAGCCAAGGTAATAGAGGGAGAAGCGAACGTGTAGCACATCCGCACAGGGATGCATGTCCAAGTGGTACGAAGGATCACATCAGACCTGGAGTCCGAATTAGTAACCTCCCTGTGAACTCGGTACAGATTGCTGATGCTGAATAGACGGCGAGGACATCTTCATTGCTGGCGTTGGCGGAGGACGAGGCGGCGTTTGATGTGGTGGGAGGGCTAGTGTGGCACTGGGCAGAGGGGATGGACTATTACGTTGTAAGCGCGGATAGAGAGAAAGGGCGGGATATTGGCCTCCATGTACCAAATGCCCCGCTGTCGTCTGGACCGTCCCCATAATGCCCGGCCGACTGACTGCCCGGTTGCCGTTTGCTGATGGCGTACGAGTAGGGAGAATACCAGGAAAGTTGTGAGGACTAGACAACCCCGTTGCGCCACCTACGTCTTGCCCGTTCCCGAGCGTCGGTGTCTGCTGCATCGGCGACCCATTCCACTGTCTCCCAGGAGGAGGCTTCGGATTTACATTGATCCCTGCGCCAAATTGCACATTGAAATGCGTCCCGTTAGGTACCAGGTAATGCTTGAATCTGCCCACCAGGCGTTGCCTGAATCGCTGAAGTCGGATCTTGACCTGGAGCAAGCGCCATCCTCGAGTTTTGCGTCGGTTGCGGCGAAAGGCCATTAGGCTGTCGAGGGGCCTGCATATAAGCGCCATTGGGGATCGCGTACCCGTTGATTGAGCTATGATACCCGTTCAAGGGAAGGGAGATAGGCTGCTGAATATCGACTTTCAGTCGTAGAGGAGACCCAGTTGCCGTCTGTATACCTGTTGTTGGCAGAGCGCTGACCTCTGGTGTTTACTGCGTACTCCATTAAAGGTCGGTCCATTGACGACAGGTGCACCATTCGGTATATACGACGCTTTCACTGCATCTCTGTCCGTAGACAAGGGGAGGGTAGGCGACGCGCTGGACGCGGGAGTGGGTGAGGAGTCTGCATTTGCTTGCTGATGGGATGATTGATAAGGGGGTAGTACAGAAGCCAAATTTGATGTCGCAGGAGGGCGAATATTCCCACTAGATATCCGCATATGAGGAATGGTAGCGGGAGGTTGCATGCCCTTCATGTATGCCCGCATGGATATCGGCATGCCATTCGGGACGGAGGGTAGCGGTACGCTGGTAGGCATTTGTCAGGAGGTTGCAAGGGGCGAGATACCATTTGTAAATCCACGCTGGACATTCTGTGTGTCTTTGCTAACTGGCAGTGTAGCAGCGATTCGAAATGGGGCGACAGCATACAGACGGCGACCTTGCAAGACGTAGATCGTAGCGTCATTATTGATGAAGTTGCTGGTCTTGTTTAATGAGTAAGTGAGTATTGTCATCATATGACGCAGATAACTCGGGTCATAGTCATCCAAGAGCATACGGTCCTGTTCCTCCGCACCCTCTGGAGCCACTTTGGGATCATCATCTTGGTCAAAGCGCCAACGTTCTTGAAGACGACGTGCCATCTCCTCATCCTCTGCATTATTGAATATTTCCTCAAGAGATCGACCAAAACCGCGGCATCGTCGCATCGACGTGATGTCATCATCACGAATACCAAGCTTGTGCAAAGCGTCCCGTCTGTCAAGCGAGATGCCGCTAAGACGTGGCAGCCAGCAGCGAAGATAGCGACGATGCTCGGGCTTCCTGTCCCTGTCTTCCACGCCATCTGGCGAAGGAGTACTCCAAGAGGACGTAGGAATGAGTTTCCAGTGGCGCAGAGGGTACGGTAGCGTAGGCCGTTGGTAAGGATTCTGCATTGGACAGATTAACACCTGAAGGTGTTATTGCAAGTGAAACACACCTCCACGACATCCTCGTAGCCGTGGTCCCTCTCCTTGCGACGCGCAAGATCACGTTCCATTGCCGCATTAATAAGACTGAGTCGCTCCTTCGGCCGGATAACGACTTCCATAACTACTATTGGCGGCGCCACATCACTATCTCTAGCATGAAGCTTGAGTCCCGGTAGACGACTGAAAGGACGTTGTCAGGTAACTTGGATCAGGGAAGGAGAGATTTGACATACCCAACGGCTTTGGTCTTGGGCTCCTTCACCACGCGCTCGTTGTCGTGCAATAATTCGTCGTCGTCTTTCGTGCTCAGCGATGGGAACTTGCGTTTAAGTTCGGCAAACTCGAGCCTTTTCTCGCATTGTCCTTTGTCAGGTTTTTGTCTTCGAGTAATGATTTGGCCAGGCCATGGGCCCGTGTAAGCTCCACTTGCAAACGGAATAGTTTGTCAGAGGAAGCGGCTTGAGAGGCGCGAGTCTTCAGAACGGACTTGATCTCTCGGCGACGGAAGCATATGTACGACTCATTGTTGGTGCCCGTCTCGTCAAACTATAAAAGTGATTATAAGAAGGGTTGTCGTGTCTGAGCTGGAAAACCAGAGCGGACTGACATTCGGTGTTGGGATGATTCTATGGCCACCCCGCTCAATCCTGCGTTCGCGCCAATGTGGATAGATTGCCTTTGCCAAGCGCGGGAGTTGCACTGGTGGAGGCATCCAAGCTGGTACTCCAAATGCAACAAGCATGGATGCCGGTAACGGCGACGAGAAGACATCTTGGTAGTCTGAGAAGGGGGGGAAAGGCATGCAAGACTCTACGCCCTATTAACAGGCGAACGATCATCAAAGTTTACATGCAATGGGCAACAGAATACGTACGGTATGAAGGAACGGGTCTTGTCATGAGTGACATTCTCAAAGATCCCCATTACGAATCTTCCGAGATAGTAACAAGCTGAGCACAGTCCGGTTCCTTGCCTTTCGCCTTGGCACTGCGTTGTCGTTCCGGATGTTGCAAGGGCACCTTGTGCACGGGTGCCTTCTCCACGGGCCTCCTCGTTGTTCCTATCGAGCCACTCGTTGTCCCATTTGTCCATGGAATAGGAGAAGCCATCGATGATGGCACTCGCACCAGACTCCTCGACTGTGTCTGAGAATCGTGCGTATGCGTCGGGCTGCTTCCAGTGAGCGGGACAGTAGATCTCTTCATAGTTGTCAACCACGCCCGTAGAATCTGGCGTCGGGATAAATGCAGCAGGAGACTGGTCGGCGACAGCGCCGCGCGTGATCTGGCCGACCGACTGGGGGGGGTGCGATGTGAACGATTCCAAATTTCCACTTCTTGAAGGATTCTCAATGGGATGCACATTGGAGAATTTGGAGCAAAGGCTCGATCTCCGAGGTCGCCGCGAAGCGCCCATCAGACATCTCACGTGATGATACACGTGAGGATGGCGAGGAGGCTGGCAAATCGACCCTCTCTCCCTCCATTCTCTCTCGTTGAATCACCAGCGATTTCTACTTTTCTTTCCTAACCTTCTATCATGAAACAGATTGGGTCGGCATCCGTGCCCAACCAAATCTCAAGTATAAGAAGATTCAAGGACTGAGTGCACGACTACGGTATATCTGTTCACTTTGCAAGGCACGATAAAATTTGGTGAAAAGTGTCGCTTTTGCCATGGATCTGCTCCTTCATCGACGCGTGAGTGTGCTCGATCCGAATTCTCTCCACTAGGTCTGACGGGCGCGCATATATCGAAGAAAACACTTCCAAAGGTTGAGATACATCAAACAGCTCGGGGTTTCGTACTACGTATTCCCAGGCGCATCTCACAATCGCTTCGAACATTGCCTTGGTAGTTTACTTCATCCCTCTTGTAACACGTGTTGACAAGAGCCCTGTATCCCCACAGGTGTTGGCCACCTGGCGAGACTCATGGCGGTGCATCTCCGAGATAGTCAGCCGCAGTTAGGTATCTCGGAACAAGACATTAAATGCGTTGAACTAGCCGGACTTTGTCACGATCTTGGCCACGGCCCCTGGTCGCACCTCTGGGAGGGCGTTTTCATACCAAAAGCATTGTAAGTAGCATATACACTTGTCTGCAAGTCTGAAAGCCAGAGCTATTGCAGTCCAGGATTGACAGATTAAATTGTAAAAGCATGGTTTGCTCGGAATGCATTCTGACGAATAGGTGTGTGAAGCATGCAGATAGGCACGAGGTGAAAGAGAACACAGTACTAGTGTCTGCCTTGCAATGACATTGGCGTGAACGGCATGGTCAGGAGTGTTTATGCCAGGAAACAAATCCTTTGGACGATGAAGAATGTCAATTGTACCGTCGCTGACGATGTTGACTGTGACAGTTTACACGCCCCAAAGCTGGTAGGCTCCTATGTAAAAAGCTTGGACTGTGTATATGTTTTGGTCGCGGATTAGTACACCATCATGGTGGTCATTCCGACCTGCCGCCCTCCAAGTACCAAAATCATAAGTCGAAACGCCAAAGTTGGCCGTCTCCTAGAAAATAGACAATTCAAATACCTTTTGACATTACTTATCCACCATCATGATGGAGATCGATGAACCCACAGACCTGGAGTACGTTGAAGACGACTTTGAAGAGGGAGCCCACGAAACACTGGACAAGGAGCTTGGTGTCTTTTCCTTAGCAATTTCCCAACAGTTCGACTTGTTCGCAGCCCTCCTCCTTGCTGCTATTGTTAACCAGTCGGGAGATCGCCTGCTCGCCAAGTATCTCAATGTTTCTGAATGCGAAACCATCGTGAAGAGTGAGCCCAGGCTCCGAAATATGTTATCAGATGGCTCGAAGAATGGTTACAAGTCTGTGCGGCTTTTGAGTAAGGACTTGTCTGTATCCAGTGATTTCATATCTGATCCCCCCCATTGTAGAACTGCTTCGACGAAGTAAGTATCAATCCAAGATCTCGTGGAAATTACATTAACATTGAGATTTTGAAGAGCCTGTTGCTACGGATCTCAAGTGCGCACCACGCGGTGAGCTGTCTTTTTAATTTAAGACGTTTCATTCACTTCTTTACATGACTAGCTACTGAAAACGCTTGGGAATGGAAGTATGTTGGGGAGGGTGCAAACATTCTCTGGGCTCATATACAAGAATGCTTCAACATGCGTCCGTTTGATCCAAATCGACGTTTTTATGCGAAATACTCCGCCATTATTCAATCTTCGGGAATGGGTAAATCTCGCGCCGTCGATGAAATGAGCAAATTCCACTTCGTGATCTCTGTTAACCTCCGGGAACTTGACTCAACCGGTATTCCTACTTTTTCATTCCTACTTCTCCCTTTCAATGCTGAATGTTCTCAACTCCAGGATATCCTCCTTCAGACGGTCCAGCACATGATTATCTCTGTGGGAGTGCAACACAAGTAGACGCTTTCCTTCGGAGCTGCTCATTCCTTCACGGGTTATTTGTTCAGACGGTTTCTGTTCTGAAGGATATCAAAGAACCTACTGCCGAAAATTTTTGGGACTATATGAGGGAGGGCATGAGGTTTGGAGCCCATGGTCCCCAGAGGAAGGGATTCTTTGGTGCCGTCAAAACCCTTGCTGAGGTATGAAATGCTACTTGTTGAATTCCCCCTCGCTTACGGGACGTGCAAGGACCTTTATTGCGACTATTTGGTGTATTTTTTTACTAAAAAGCGCCCATTGAACGGCGATGTGGATCAAATGTTACTCAACAAGGCCTTTCCGTTGCGTAAGCCGTTTGAAGAGCTATGCAAATGCCTCGGAGATGAGAAATCAAACGCCAAATCTCATAAATCCGAGTATCCATTGATCGTCCTCGCATTCGATGAAGTCCATACCTTGGCAAAGCCAGAGGACAACGACTCATGGTCACGCTTGGGCGAGATGTGTCGTGCAATACGAGGACTCAGTTCCTTATCACTTTTCACGCTCTTTCTTTCGACTTCTGGCACCTTGTTTGGGATCACCCCTACCCCAGGACTTGATGTCTCAGCCAGAACGCTCCTCCAAGGGGAAGATATGTTGCCATTCTGTGAGCTCGGTTTCGACAAGTTCGCGAATTACTTAGACTTCCGCGAAACGGTCAAGCTTTCGCAAATTGCATCCGAGGAGCACTTGACATCATATGGTCGACCTTTGTGTGTGCTAAATGCTCACAGTATATTCCATTCCAGCTAACCTTCCCCCCAGATTCCCTCTTGTATACTTACAGGGACAACAGGACACAATATTCCTCTTGGCAGCCCAGAAGCTGCTGGGTGGCACTCCGTATACACGTCAACCTCTCTTAGCCCCGCAAAAGCTAGGATGTCTTGCTCAACGAATCCCTATCGAATTTCTCTCCTCTGTGTATGCCTCGCAGTCATCAGATTTGGAGAAGGAGCAAGTCCGTTCCCATATGCGGGTCGTTCTCAAGGTTGATGGTAGCCTCGAGACCATGGTCACTACATCACCTTCTGAACCAGTGCTTTCAGAGGCGGCATACTTCGTGATGACTACCCAAGCGCAGTTCAACCCTCCTCAGGCATTGCAGAGCATTCTAAATGGGACTGCAGTGAACAAAGGCGAGCTAGGAAAATTGATAGTGGCACTGCTTTTCACCATGGCGCGCGACGAAGCAGTAGGGCCTGCTGATGAGTTTGGTCGACCTCCCAACAACCAGCGATGGTGCAGCCTCACTGGACTGCTAACATCTCTCTTTTGTACTCCCGCTGCTACCTCCAATGATCATGTTAACGTTGTTACCTCCCAAGGATGGCACTTCGGTCACTTCTTAGCAGAGGGCCCAAATCAAACAATGTCATCTCTGACCAACACGTTCAAAGACAGCAAGGTTTATTTCACTCATTTCGTCAAAGTTCATCAGCAGGCGCTCGTTCACGTTGAATACCTCATGCGTTTGATGGCCCGAGGTGCTGCAGTGCTATGTGCGAGTGATCAGCCTGCTGTCGACGGCATCATCCCCTTTCTGTTCGAAGGTGATGAAATAAGGTCAGACAATATCGGGGCTATCATGTTTCAAGTCAAGAATGATGTGAAATATTCCAACTCCCCACAGTTGAATCTTTTCTATACTATGGACCCTTGCTCCCTCGGAATCGCCAATGTCCCCGTCATCCGGATCGTGTTTGCTCTCGCCGCAAAAACTCCCAGTCTCACTCTTGTGGACTATAACACCCCTACAACCAAGAAAGGTTACACCACATATGATTTTTGGGTTTCTGGCCTCTCTGAAAAGGTCTTGGTTCCGGTTAAGAAGGAACCGAGTTCTTGGGACAGCATCTTACAGGCATCTTATGCCTGGGAAATGATCTACTCTGACTCCCTCTCGAAACTTCGTACGGCACATCGTAGGTCCATGAACCCTGGAGCTGCAGTTGACAGTGAGTTTTGGCGGAATTGGTGCAACCTTGTTTCCTTGTAGCATGCTATTATTTTGTGTATTTCTCTTTGTTGGAAAATTTCCATTTTTATTACAATGGCACATCTCTCGCTTCGAACATTATTGTCTTGGTACAGTTTACTTCATCCCTCTTGTAACACATGTTGACAAGAGCCCTATATCCCCACAGGTGTTGGTCACCTGGCAAGACTACTCATGGCGATCCACCTCCGAGATAGTCAGCCGCAGTTAGGTCTCTCGGAACAAGACATTACTGTCCTTTTCAGGCAACTTGGCCACGTGACTTTTCTACGAAAAAAAAACTACTCAACTTCGGTCGACCATATCTCCTCAACGCGTGAACAGAATTCACCGGAAAGGACACCGTTGGACTCGGA
>Ga0307516_10008144_pt1 | contig 11906 bp, 13 predicted proteins | sample 19_EM_MG_FD_203310 | JGI IMG/M metagenome (GOLD analysis project Ga0307516, IMG submission 203310) | Populus trichocarpa ectomycorrhiza microbial communities from riparian zone in the Pacific Northwest, United States - 19_EM | ecosystem: Host-associated > Plants > Roots > Unclassified | place...
CCCTTGCCCCTTTGCTGCACCAATCTCTAGGTGTAGTATCGCTACTTCAGTCCCAGTCAACTCAATCCCCACTTTGACACTTCCTAGGCTATAGGAAGAGTCCAGACATCTATCCCCTTCGTCATCTACTGCTCCTGTACCTCAGGAGTATCCTGTATCTCTGTCTGCATCACCCTGTTGGTGTAGATCCCCTCTCCACCTCCTCAGCACATCCTCTCTGGACACCGCAGAGGTAAACCACCACTCGCACATTTTTGTAGTCCTTTGTTGGTGTTGTGTTTGGGTTATTGTTCTGACCCAAATCCACACTTTGACTCACAGCGGTTGCACCACCTTGTCCAGCAACGACAGCGGTGACTTGTGTGTGCGCATAGCACCAGACTCCCATAACTTGTAAAAGTGATTTCATGGCAGACTTCCACTCCAAATAGTTGGAGGCACCAGTGAGAATGGGTGTGGTCTTCTTCATGTCTCCAGTGTTTCCAGACATAATGATTCAGATTTATTCAAAAATCAAAAAGATTCAGTAAAATCAGTTCTGGTACATCAGTAGAAGTAGAAGCAGTAAGAAAGATTTCTTCTTCATCAGAGGATGAAGAAGTTTCAGATGTTGTATCCTCTTCTGTTGAAGATGAGGCATCTGAGGAGTCCATAGGTAGCATAAAGGTCGAATACGACCATTGCCTAGGTAAAATGTCAAGGAAAATATCCAAAGTGTAATCAGGACAGTAATGGTAATTGAAGACAACCTTGTTGCCATCCAAACACCAATACTTGTAAGTAAGCATAGACTGTGGAAAAATTTTGTAAGGTGTAAAAAGAACAACTGGAGCCTTATTGTACAAGATGTAAGCAGAGACAGACTTAAGAAGTCCTTTATCAGATTTTAATAGTGGTCTACCCTTCCCGGAGTAGGGAATAGGGTGCCAATAGGGACTCAGGTAGCACCTAATCAAGGGCTCCTCCAGGAATCCCGGAATCTGATTGTTCTGCATCAACATTGATAGCTTCATCAACTTCTCATCCAGCCTCGTGCCTGTTGTGCAGGAGTGCGAGATTGTCGCATCAATTGTGACTAGACGGCCAGTGGGGCTGGAGTCCATGGAATGAAAATGCTCCATCTTGGTAGTCCACCATATCAAGATGGATGAGAGTGGTGTGAGCCACCCAGAGATCCCTGCTCTCCTCAAAGAGGAGACCGGGTTGCTCCATGCACGTGGGTATCGAGTACTGAGCTCACCGTGTCCTCTGCTTCCAGGTGTACTGGAAGTTGACTTCAAGCCAGTCGTGCCAGTCCCAAAGAGTAGGGATAGCTCTGGAAAATCAGTGCGTAGCATAGAGAGGATGCCATCATCTGCTGGCTGGCTGGTAGATCTCTGGGGCTGTGTCAATCCAGAATGCTGGGATGGTCACGAGAGCAGGATCTTCATAGTGAAGGGATGGTAAATCCTTTCCAATGAAGTTAGCTTGGGCATGTGGTGTCGAATAACCATGAAGCTTAGCAGAGGGAAGAATGTAAGATCCATGGAAGGCCCAATGGACCTGCGGATTCTCTGGGTATATGAGGGCATTCTCCTTGCCAACCTGTCCTCTGACCTGGCCTTCTTCTGGAGCAAGAAAGGGGTTTGCTGATAGAGGAAAAGGGGTGTTGTCAAGGCATCTCCAGTAAGCCAGGACTACTGCTTGAACTACTGTACCACCGAACTCCTCGGACAGATGAGAGTCCAAGTGGGTGGCATGTCCAACACCACATTGTAGCTTGACGTAAAACTCATCTGAAACTCCCTGAACGTACTGAGTCCAGACTCCTCCGGTAGAGGGTGGACCATTCTGCTCCAGATCGGGCTGTATGTCAGCAGTGACTTCTCCTTCAGCAATCACATCAGGGTGCAGGCACCAGTGCTCACAAAGAGCTGCATGGCAGTCAGCAGCATAAGAAGGTGGGGAAGTCGGACCTTGTCACAGTGTCATGACCATGTGATGCCTCGTGACTCCGCAAGGCCTCTAGACTGTTGTAGACTCAAGTCCGATCGCAATCGGACACCTCCGACGCTACGTATCCATCTCCGCTCCGACAGTTGACGCTCCGTCTCCTTTTAGTAAATAGTTCTGCGCTTATGCCTCTGGTTATTGTATGCTTCTGTTCCGCTTCTGTTCCTGCTTCCCTTGTTCCCATTTTAGATTAGATCTGATTACTCATAGCTGTGTCCCGTTAACCTTTTGATCTGTTACGCTTATCACTGATCTCCGTTCCATGTATGTTACTCATCTGTTTGTCATCCACAGACTCTTAGCTACCTCTCCGCTATGTCTCTCCTCCGCTTCTCGGTTACTATACATTCCTGATGTAAAGTATAAGTACTCCGCACACTGAGAGGATTGTCCCTCAGTTCGAATATCAGCTTGAATACCTCCCACGAACTCTCCTCTGTCCTCCTCCGTCTCCTCTGCCTTCTGGCAACTCCGACCTTCGTTGGACCTCCGTCTCTCTGTCCCTTAGTTCTCCGAAATACGAGGACGCAGGTATCGCAAGGGCGCAGCACATACACTGAAGCCAAGTCCTCAAACACTTCTGCATCTCCTCCACCTGTTGTCGACAACCCTTCATACTTAACTCCGCTCGAGTTGGAGTTCGTCGGAGGAACCAGTTCTGACACACAGTTGTACCACTCGACGATTACCTATCCTTACTATCCCTCTTCCCTGCTCGGTCCTTCCCCTTTCCTGAACCCGAAGCTCGCTCTCACTCCTGGCTAGAGGTGCCAGAACATACTCTGGTGAGGTGCCTCAAGATGAGTTCCACCTGGAGATCAGCCTGGGCCTGTTCTCAGGCAAATTCCTCGAGTCGGAGTCGGATGTCTGTTCAATGGTAATTGGCATCTGAAATGTTATCAATGAATATCTCTTCATCATACAGAAGAGACTCAATGATAACAGACTGCCAATGTCTGAACAAGACATGAAACTGGTAGGGCAAAGCCCACCAGGGATCAGGGACCGGAATGTGACTGTCAATATAACCATAGAAACGATCATGATTGACAAAGGAGAGCTGTTCCTGCATATTAAAAGGTAAAGGCCTTCTAATGTGTCCCAAGTTTCCACTGAGCTCATCGGCTCTATGGAATGTCCTCCCTTGATATTGTTGGTAATTCCAAACAGCTTCTCTCCAATAGTAATCCACCGTTTGATGAATACTTGGAGGGGTTTTGACGTTAGAGGAATCACCCTCTTTGTCAGGACCACCAAGGGGGTTGTCAACATTAAGGAGGTTACCCAAAACATTAACAGGAGCAGGCGCAGCAGGTGACTGTGAGGTAACAATGAGACAAACTGCATAGCACACAAAGAGTGCAGCAATGTAGTTGTATCTCCAGCATTCAAACCAAAATACAAATGAAGAATATATCATAAGGAATAACATGGCAAAAGCAAATGGTAACTCATGAAGAACTTCAGCTACGAGCTGTTCAAGATTCATAACAGAAGACAGTGATGTAGACAGTACTGCTGTGTGTGATCTGCTATGGCCTTAAACAGGGCTCATAACCTGTAGCAACAAAACTGGGGCAACAGCAGTGGAGGGACACAAGCATACCTTTGATAGCTAGTAGCTGGTTCTTGAAGTTGAGTGTTGTTGAGTAGCAAGTAATGAGAGAACAGTTAAGACTGTATTGAACTAAGGAACTACAGGGAATCCTACAGGGTATATATACCTGTGGTGCATGGTCTGTGCGTAGATAAGTATTATTCTTGCCTATTTCACCATATTCCCATATGTAGTAGGTGCACTTTCCATATATGTAGTTATCTGGAAACATGCCTGCAATGTGCATCAGCATGTGTTAAACATGTGCTTAGCTTGTGATAATTCCAGCTATCTTGTGGAGCCACTCATGTGATCTTCTGGTATTCTGGTTGACACTACTCTGAATCACATGTCACTGTGATCTCTGGAAATCTCCAAGATTAGATAAGATAAGATATAATCATACTTTCTTGTTGACAGTTTAGGCAACTGCAAAACAATAAGTTCCATTGCAGCTTATTGTAATTGTGAAGACCAAATTTTCAGTCTTCATGTGTGTTCTGTCTAATCTAATACTTAAAATTCACACCAATGTTTGGGACATGACAACACAATAGTGTAAACTTAGCATTTTCGCTGACATGCAGACTGTTAACAGTACTTCAAACTCTGTCCATCCCAAAATATTATGAAAATCTCAAAGTTTTCTCTTCACATTTTTCACTACATTTTTCCTAGTCCTAAATATTCACTGCCACATTGTGATTACTAGTATATTAAAGATATCCCTTGCTTTCATTTGTATCTATTTGTTCCTACATCTCACTCGTTTGCTCTGCCTCATCGCCATCTCCTGTATTTATACTATGAGCCTTCGGACTAACCTAATAGATCATGTATGTCCTCTTTTGCCTTTTACTTTGTTTCAATCTTATGCGGCAGTCCAAGTAGGTTTGAGATCATGGCTTTAGGTTTCGCAAGAGCTGACCGTAGTCTTTCAAATGTGGCTTCTCAACTGTTCTGATCCCTGCATATTTTGTATCAGATTCAATCAAACTTATTCTGGAATAGAGCCAACTAAGATGGGTAAGTTCCTGTATCAGGTGTATGAGTATGTCTTAGCACCACAACGACAGTGGTTCAGAATGGTCAAGCACCATACTGACAATGTCAAACACAATATAACGATGAATAGGAAAGTACCTTTATTTAGATATGTAACAGGATGGTAGTGATCATAATTCTCTCTAGCATTATCAGTACCGGACCTTGCGATCAATGGGGACATTTATTACTGTTGTTTACCACTATCAACACATCCAAGTTCTGGATAGGGTAAATAACTACGGTCGGTTTCCTTCTTGACAATGCATAGCACCAGCAGATTATGGTACTATCCATTAAGATACTGACAACTAAATCAATGTTCAGCACCATACTAGATAAGTCTTTACTATTGTCACCATATTACACATACTAACTCATCCGCATTCTTGATTGAGATCTGTTCGATTACCAGTCCTAGCAACAACACTAAGGTCACTTTTTTCACAGTATCTCCTCCACTGATCCATGACATTGGAACTATTCAATTTTACCAGTTCTGTTCATCTTGCATGAAGTACCAATGAAAACCAAAGATGAACCTTAATAACTTTTTAAGCCTATATCTGTTCATTGTTCAATTACTTACTGTTGTTCGTTGTCAGTACCTTCAGGGTCCCCAAATTGTTCTGAGTTGGAACTTAGATAACTCAATCAACCTTACCAGTTTGGAGTGGAGTATCTCCTGTAATATCGCATACAAGAAACTCGGAGCTACGAGAAATTGCCTGTTCTGATGAGCTGGGGTCAAGAACCGTAAAATTCAAAGTCTAACCTTTATAATCAATAAGTTTGATTTGGCCTTATTCATCAACTGCGTATCTCACTGCAAATATTCCATTTGTAGCATCGGCAATTCAGAACGTGTATGATACTGTTCAAATCGCCGTCTCCTATAATGGGTGAATCCTTGGCTCCGACCATTTTCTATCTGTTGACATGTCTTCCCTCGTCACCTTTGGTTTTTTCACTGTTGCAGAAGGCATTCGAGAACCCGTTCAGAAACCGGGTTCTTCAACCACAACATATTACTGTTTCTATACCACTAGCATGCAATGTTCTTCTGGTGCATCTCTTCCTGCTAAGCTTCGAGTCTACAGCCCTTTCAATGACACTATCCTCAAAGATAACACTGTTGTCTTTGCTATATCTTGTGCGTACTTTCCACCCACCCAGAACACTATTCTTCTCGATGCGTTACACGTTTCTGCCCTTCCTGGTGACCCTAAAGACAATGATTATGAGGCTTTCCATTTGCCTGATTGTCCAATCCCCTTTGTTATTGGTGTTGGTTCTGTTCCTTTTTGACATGAAATGCTATCTGACAAAGTCTCGAAAGCATTTAATGTCATCTGCTCGGAATTTGTTCGAGATGGTATGAAAACATCAACTGTTCAGTATGTGTTCTACTTTCCGAATGTTTCCAAGTGGCTGATTTCTTTCAGATGTGTTTATGATGGTTCTTGTCCACGATGGACAAAAACTCCTACACCAAATGTTGGATCAACTATCCAATTTTTCGGTACTGTTAAAGATATTACTGGCACAGGAACCATTCGCATGAATATTGAGAACATTGTTCTTAATGTGGGTCACCAAGAGATAAGTGCCCCATCTGCTGCAGGCCCATCGATGCCTTTAAAGAAGCGGAAATTCACTGCATTTGCCACATCTCCTGTGTATGTGATATTGCATACAAATTATTATGTTGCTCATTCTAATGATTCCTAGAATGTCAAAGACTCCTGGTTCGTCATCTAATACCAGTAGTCCAGTTCCTTTCAAAGCTACAGAATCTCAGTTGTCTTTTAATATGTATGTTCTATTTTGTATTCTGATCTACTTTGATATTTAACATCTACTTATTTCCTTATTCCTTTAGCTTGCAAATGTCTGGTACAAATCCTTCTGAAGTGCCATCTTCTTCAACACAGGTAAATGTAATTTGCTCATTCCTCTGATTTTTTAAAAAAATTTCCTTTCTCCGCTACTCAGAACATCGACACTATAACAAAAGCTATACTTGATCCTACGTTGTCTCCTTTGCCTTCGTTAGAAGGTACTTTTCCTGTTACTTTTTCCCCCACATATTCTGACTTCATCCCAGATCCCCTTGAACTGCCCAATACTTCCTCTATGGACAATGCAGATTCAACTATGAAAGGTTTGGGTAAACGACAGGCAAAGAAATAGTTAGTCATTTTCTTCTCAAATTGATTGTGAACTTCGAAGTACAAATTGTACACAATTGAATGTATACCAATTACTCTAAAATAAACATATTCATATTGAAAGATTCTCGTGTATGGCTAAGTAGTACAACTTACATGAGGTGAGTTTCAATCACCCTGATTAGTACGATAATCATAGAATGTATACTATCCCAAATAAATTGACCACGTTGATGGCAAAGCTTATGGCTCAGATCCGAAAGAATTCCTATTTGGTTCAGCCCTTAATATACACAAATGATAACTTTTATATCACCAAAATCTAAATGCTACTGATCACATTGATTGCTATTCATTCTTTGAACACTTTTTGAGAAAGTAAAAATTCCTAACTATATACAGATGGTAGTAGTCTGGTAGCAAACCCTTTTATCAACCCTGGTATACATATCCTCGTGTACATGCCAAAAGCTTTTGGCTATATCAAATTAAGTTCATTGATATAACCATATTATGACCAGATTGTCAAAATAGTTAATTTCAATGGAAGTCCTGTATATGGTGAGTATCCCATGATTACTGCTACAATTGTCAGCATTGGAACTATATTCCATGGTTGAACATGTTAAATACCCCACCGCATTGATGTTGTGTCCTCATCATAGTAAAGAACAATATCACTCATGAACAACATTACTGCAATTGTCCTTCCTCTTCGACATTTGTCTCCTTGAACCAATGGTTTGTTTGTTTTTATATAGTTAACGCAAAAATGCTAATAGGATTTTGTATTTTAACAGCAAATGAAGATCGCCCTGAGTCACTCGTCACCATGTTTCCATACATGGAACTGAATGTGACACAAGGGCAACAAATTGTAACCTTTCTCAACTCCCTTGTCCGACACCCTGAATACATGGGATGGTCTGGGGTAATGTTTGATCGTCTTTGTCATTTATTGGCGGTATATTTAAATTTTTATATGAAAATGTGATACACACTCAATGCTTTCAAGCCCTTTCCACGCCATATATATTTACAACACTCTGAATATCCTCAGCCATGCATACCATGCTGCTCACAACCTTCTGCTGTATTCAGCTTCCATTGAATTCCAAAATATCGCCCTTTCAGAAACCAAGCATCTTTCTGTATAATCTTTTTCATACGTACATCTCCTCCTTTTTCAATCCTTGATTTTGCATGTCTATTGTTATATATCATTGGAAAATATGTTCCACACATTATGACTCCTCGCCAGTTGTTCACACATCTTGCATATGTGATATGACCTGATGGTGTTTCAGGCATATTGTTGTGCACATCATTGTTCACAGCACCATATACTGCTGCCAAAACTCTTGCTCTTTGTTATCCTACTCATCATGCCATCAATGGCTTGCCTGTCATGACATGGCCTCCTTCCCCTACTATTTTTCGCCATACTTACTCTATTTGTTTGTCCATAGTCATTGCAAAGTGCGTCTTATCTCATTTCCGTGCAACAACGTTTCACTTACTATCTTAATTCACAACAGACAACTCGGTGCTTCTTTTCTCTGATTCATAATCCTCTTGAACTATGATATTATGTTGCCTCTTACCTTGATTATGTACTGGATTTTATTGACTCCTGTAAAAACAGAATTTGTATACTATAGGAACTTGAAATAAAATGATCTTTACTAGTAAAATGCAAAGGTTACAATAGGACCTGTGGTGGGTGATGGGTAGGGATATGTGCTGCTATGTGTATGGGTCAGCATGCATGTACTAACATACCATGGTAGCTTACTGGCTCAGACAATCGTAGTCACCTGATCAATAACAGTTAATTGCCTGTCACAAAACATGTCTACAGCTAAAGTAAATACTATGTAATACGAACAGTGGTGGTCGTTCGAGTCATCACCATTGCTGTCATCATGTGGATGTTGGTGCTGTCATTGTCGTCAGTCTCATGTCATTGTGACACTGGCTGCATGTGTATGACCTCATCCTCATCATCATCATGTTACTTTAACACTGATCGTCTGGATCAGCTCGTTGTCGTTGTCGTGCTGCTGTGGACGTGTTGTCGTTGTCGTCTCATGATGGCATTTGCCATGGGCGTCACATCATCGTCATCTTTGTCATGCTGCCATGCTGGTGATGGTGGTGGTGACCACGTCGATGACGCAAGGTGTCATTGTTGTTGTCCGGATGATGATGGTCATGTCATCAATAATGTAGTATGTGGCAGGGTGGTGGTAGTGGTAGTTGCGTTATCAATGCAGATTGTCATCGCCATCATTGTCGTTTGGTGGTTGTCGTGTCATCAACACTGAGGGTCGTGATTGTGCAAGCATAGTCGTTCATGTCATCACCATTGCCATTTTCGTGTTAATCTTCGCTTTTACCGTACTGGTGTTTGTCACATTGTCAATGCCAGTGGTTGTGGTTGTCGTCGTTGTCCAGGCGGTGTTGGTCACGTCGCCGATGCACTGGATAGCAAGATGATTGGTTGGTGGTGGTCACGTCAGGGACACAGTTGGAAGGGACAATGGTGGCGACCACATGGTACTGGGTGTGACACCTGTTCGTCACTGCAAAAGGGTCATGGCCAATAATAGATACATAATATACAAGGTTTATCGTGTCGTCATTGTCGTCACCGTATGGATGCTGGTGTTCACCGTGACATTGTCATCATGCGGACATTAGTGCTAGAGCTGGAGCTGGGTTAGTCATTTGTATCGTCGTGTCACCATTAGGTACTGGTGCTGGAATTGTCATGGTTGCCATCGCTGTTGACCTTTGGGTGCTGCTGCTGGAGCCATCACGGTTGTGGTCTGGAGATTGATGGTGACTGGTGGTGATAATGTGATGTGTCGCTGTTAGGGTACTGTTGGTTTGGTGACGTTGACATTGCCTGTAATGGCGGTATTAGTGTGGGTGTCAGTGACTGCACACTGATTATAGAGGCAATTATCGTTGTTCACATTGATCTGTCTGCATCAAATATTATCAGCAACTGTGTTTGAGGAATATGTGTTTTTCGCATTTTGCCCAATCAATGTTGTCCATGAGGACGTGAGTCTGGACCTGATGACGCCCTGGAATATTGTTGAAGTAACTGAGGACTCCGTGCACAAACTACATAGACACATTAAATTCAATGCAGATTCCAACAGGGAAACATACTGAGCTTGATTGTTTTGGCCTTTGCAGCAAAAGAAATGAATGACCGTGAAAGTATGATGACCTCCACAAGACCTTGGGAATATTTCGCAACCGGCCTGCGAGTAGTACATATGTGAACGTCATCGTCATCCTAGCAGTGCCATGCATGACATGTGACCTAGTCACAGACATACCATATCACAAGCACGCACTCCCCATAGTACCACCAACAATGACAATGGCCACCAGTAACCATACCACCATGGCTCAACCTACACGGATATGTACCCGTAGAAGTGGGTATGGGTAGAGCATGGGTACAGGTATGGGTAAGTCCTCTGTACCCAAGAGTGTACCCATGCAGATCCCTATAAGTACTTACTGGCCGGAGATATTATGTGGGTCCAATGAACGACATGCGTGTGATCAGAACACTCATTTTGGACTCAGGAATGAACAAAACAAGGAGAGTTTGACAAGGACAAAGTAAGCATTCAGCAAATCCTTTGAGTGTGTGATTAGGCCATCAGCACATCAAACTTCTCCCTCACACACATATTCACCACTAGGACTATATGCCCACTGGCACCAATGGACATTAATCAATCCTGCCATAGTGCCAATCTTAACCTCAATGAAATTTTGCTATAGTACATGGTTAAAACTGAACGTGCCAACACAATCAAGATAAGTGTCATCCAAACGTTGTACACACAACGCTAACTGATAGATATTCTAAATTTTTATTCTTCTCGGATCAAGAATCCTGATAAATAGTCATACCATTTCCATATCAAATTGAATACCTCGTAAGTAAACAATGCAGTGTCACCCTTGACCATATCAGACAACTACTCGTGCAGTCCATGTTCCTTATACTAACCTTTCATAGTATGGTGTCATTACCATATGTTGTATATATGACTTACCTCTTATTCAAAAAGTGGACTTTTCTCCAAATTATCATTCTATAACAATTCATTTCAAATAGTGGTATGTGAAACATTAAGTTCCGACTGTAATACTAACAATTTGCATGCAAGAGACTTCCATGACCTCTCTTCCACAATCATGTTGGCTTATTGGACCTATCTCTTCACCAACTCTAAAATGGGGAGAATGTCATGGAGGCAAGAGACATGTCTGTAAATTTTGTGGCATTGAATTACTTACAGGTGAACAACCTGGATTTTTCTGTGGACTGAATGGTTCACGCTATCATGATGTTCCGACATTACCCCCCCTTCCACCTGAAATTGAAGCGATTACAACACACTTGCAAATTTCTACACTATCCCGAGTACTCAATCTCATTTTTTCTTTCACATCTCTGGAAACCACCCATCCTTTTCCAACAATATCTGGCCCACCTGGTTTCTTAGCAATCCAGGGTTGTGTTTACCATTGTATCAGACCTACCCATCAAAATTCTGCTATTCATTGGCTACTTTTTGACGGGTTCACTGAAAACACACCATATTCAGACCTCGCTACTTCATTACCTCCTGATTGGATCCCTTCTGTTCAACATGCACTCCTTTCAGTGAACCCATTTGTCTGTGCTCTAAGGCACCTTAGCATTCTTACATCATTCGAATGTCCTCAGGCTGAACTCGTCCTCCTGGACTCTGTCAAGTCCGGGTCTACTCCGGTAGGGGGTCCGGACAAGTCCGGACGAAAGTGGACAAAGGACAAGGGCAGGGGGCTGGACAAGAGGTTAGTCCGGCCGGAGTTGGTGACCGCTTGGATTCAACGACTAAGGATAACGAGCGTTGATCCCTTGCATAGGTTCCAGTCAAGAGGAGACAGAGATGGAGACAGAGACAGAGATGGGCAGGAACTGGAGTAGATGACTATGGTTGATTTCAGACTGAGGTATACAGAATAAACTACAGAGTACTTATACTAAGTAAGAACTAGGGACGAGTATTTACGGTGAC
>Ga0307516_10008145_pt1 | contig 11906 bp, 8 predicted proteins | sample 19_EM_MG_FD_203310 | JGI IMG/M metagenome (GOLD analysis project Ga0307516, IMG submission 203310) | Populus trichocarpa ectomycorrhiza microbial communities from riparian zone in the Pacific Northwest, United States - 19_EM | ecosystem: Host-associated > Plants > Roots > Unclassified | place...
GAATGGCGAGTCCGCTGGGAAGGTATTGTTTCTGACAATATTGGACTAAGCTTTGTGTATTTGATGTGTTTAAGTTTTTGCATTTTTGTCTTGTTTTGTTTTTGTTTTATCCATGCTTTTTTAGAATTGTTTCATGCATCACATGTCTTTATTTTTGAAAGGACATACAGGCTTCTAAGTTAGGTGGGGAATTAGCGATCTGCCCTATGACTATTGGTCAGGGTTCAGATGCGTGAAACACCCCACTCATATCTGAGTGTCTGCTTGATAATGGTGGGTATACGTACCTTAACCATTTCTTGCAACGTCCCTATACTGTCTTTACAAAGATCGTCACTGAGCAGATATGAGACCCTTTTGAGACCAGATAGAAAACCTACCCATGTTCATATAATGAATAGAACCTGTCCTTAGGTTGTATGTGCTATCGTTATTTGCATCAGGGCAAACCCTTCTTGAAGCATCTTGAACTCAAGACTTGTGGGTGACACAATGGTCGTCACTCAGAAAATTTTCATTGTAGAGTTTGGGCAAAAATCACGATTCTTGTTTCATCATACAAGAGTTACGACCATATGTCACCCCTCGAAGGGCGAGTTCATCATATAGATTACATGCTCATACATTTGTCATGCATGCACTGGGATGAAAAGTTGGTTCCCTCACTCGAGGTCTACTATACTGGACTGAGAAAAGTTGGAAAATAAAGAATGGGCTTTGATAAGAGGGTCATGGTCTAAAGGAAATTGAGAGCATCAAATGTGAAGTAGCTAGACTCTTTGATCTGCTTGAACAAGTGTTGAACTTCAATAGTGAAAAGGGAATGTCTGCACAGCCTCCTGTGGAAGCACTGTCAGTCCATGTCCCATACAAGGAAAACATCATTGACTTTTCTCATCAGCACTCCACCAGTAGTGGCCAAAACATTGAAGTGGCACTGCCTCTCCTAAGTCATGAATAATAAATAGCAATGCCTTCAGTAATCAACAAAAGACAATCTCCTTTTTGGTTCAGCTGCACTGCTAATTATTCACTGCCTCCACATATTTCAATGGCACCCAATAGCTGTCAGCCTTTCACGCGATGAGCAGAGGCCTTCTTTCCAGCCACATCTGCTGTGAACTCCATTTTCCAGTCCCGTAACACATGATGTTGATCTGAAAAACATGATTTGGCATTAAACTTCAATGTAGCAAAGCTCTCTTTGCAGAGATTTGTTTGTGGATCTGCCAGTGGAGAATCCAAGAAGGAATACAGTAGTTTCAGATCATTTATGATTTTTCTCCTACCAGTGTCAGCATTAAAACACAGAAGTAGAGAGAAGAGACATGCCTAGACTGAAAAACATGAAGAAGAATGAAACTTCAACAGAGTTGAACTCCCTCTATTGGTACTTGTTTGCTGCACCGTTCGGGAGGAATCGAAGAGGAAATAGAGGAGATTCATGCTCATCATTCTCCCCCTAGCAGAGACAATATGTGATTCCACACGTCGACAATGGCGGTGCTGCGCGCTACCAGGATACCCAAACAACATTGAAAGGTTTCCACCAATCTTCAAACAACCACAACATGCATAAAAGATTGGCATGAGATTGTGAGGATTGCTAAAAGAGTTGAACAAGCTATAATGATGGGAAAGATTGAAGGTTCTGTCATGGATTCCAGAACAATGATAAGAGATGAATCAAAAGATAACTCTGAAGGTGGAAAACTTTATTTATATGGTCTAGCCATGCCTCACTGTAGCATCAACTACTCAAATGTCTTTGCTAAGATTGACATACCTCCGCCACTCAAGTTTGTCTACCAGCATCTGTTATGCCCAGACTTGTCGTCCTAACTCCGTCAAATCCCATGCAACCATTGTTTCCTAGGTGGTATAATCCCGACAAGAGATGTGAATATCATAGTGGGGGTCTTGGGCCATTCATTTGAATAGTTGCAAAATTTTCAAGAATCGAGACCAGATGATGGTGAGCTAGAAGGGAGCTGAGTTTGTGAAAGATAATGTCATCAACAAAAGATCGAAAATGTTTGGCAAGGCACAAATACTGCCAGAAAAGCTGATTCAAGAATGGTGCTGAATTGTCAATCATTTTGTTGTGGAGTTTTGCCCTCCTGCATTTTGTTTTGGGGTCACATCTCATCCTTTAACGAAACATGTCTTTTCATTGTCTCTTTGTTGTTCTGAAAGCATGAGATGTTTATTTTAATGTGTATTTTGAAGAAAAAAATTTGATGAAACTCCAACACGTGATTTAGGCTAATCAATCTTGAAGATTAAAAGTATTTTGATTGCAGAAATGACTTGATGGCAAGATAAACAATATGAGGTGACCAAACAAATTTCGAACTCACACATGAAATTGAACCACACACCATGTAGCTAAATTTTAGCGGTATGCATAATGACATGTAGTGGATTCAGTAGTTATGGACTCGTGAATCATGATTCTTACAAGTCCAAATCATTACACTGGACGAGGTCAAAATTTATTGGTTCTAACTGACCTTGCTTGAAATGAGAAAAGGCCATCTTTATTCATCCCTTCACTTTATAAAGAGTATATCCCTTATGGTCCCCATTTGAGCCTGATAGAATATTTCTTTTCAAAAGAAACCCTGACTAGGATCACACCCCACACTAGGGGCAAATAAGAGATATTTTGAAGACACTGATAGAATCAATGGATAAAAGAAAGGCTTAGAAAAAAAGTCCAACAATTAAGAGAGGGCTAAAAGAAAGAAACCATGGACTGGGGGAATGTGAGGAAACTTTGAGGAAGGCTAAAAAAAAAAAGAGTGGAAATTGCCAACACTTAAAGGCAAGGCAAAGATTAAGAACGCCTATCAAGTTTAGAAAGAGCAAAAGAGGTTTCAATCAAGAAAAGACACAGCATGTGCCAAAAGTCAATATCAGAAAAAAAAAATACTGTGTTACAAACATTGTCTTTTGGTATCAATGATAAAGCCTCTAATGAGTAGATTGGTTATTCATCAAGGAAGAAGTTGGATTTGCTTTATGACCTATGTTAAGAGAATTATGATCTTTGAGGTTAACAAGGTTATATGTCACTTTCCCTATAAAGACAACAAGAGAAAGAGAATTGATGAATAGTTGATGTTGATCCTAAGTCTTTGAAACCCTCAAACACCTTTTGGAGCTTGTGAATTTCCCTTTCTTTCATAGCTATGAACCATAGTCTGCATTACGTACTTTTAAAAGCCCTTTTTGATCAAGTAAGCAATCTGAACCGATAAATGACGCTCTCAAAACTGGAAGAGCTTTTCTATAAGGGTCGTGACTTCATGAATTAAGCTACTGGTTATTATGCATTATGCATGTTGGTAAAATAAATGCTAAGAAAAGAAACAACCTTTCTTGATAAAACCTGAGCATCTTGTTTTTGAAATTCACAAAAATATCACCTCATCATAGACCATCAAAAAGATATACCCAAAATCAGAGTTTAAAGCGGACACAAAGAACCATGGGAAAGGCCATTTTAATCTTACAACAGGTCGATTTCTGTTTTCAAAATACAAGACAATCAAAGGACTACATTGAATGACGTGTGTTGGGTCTTTGACTAAAAAGCTTGATTTTTAAAAGATCTTTTCCAAAACTGATATCTCTCTGATTTCATTTCAACAATTAGACTTGAATAGACATGACCTTTAAAATATGAGATTTGATTCCAGAACAAGAAAGATTGTCAAACAAAGAAGAACATCGATGAGTCTGCGAAATCCTCGAAAGAAATGACATTAACTCTTCTCAATACTCCTTGAAAAGTTGAGACACCTTGGGGCAATACAGTGGACTCTGAGAAGGAAAACATACAGTATTCAGCTAAGCTGGGAGGCAAAGAAAGATGATTAAATAAAGAATCGGTAACCGAAGGACAATGTGGCTCAAAGAAAGATAATCAATGAACAAGCACATTCAGATCACACTAGGGGCAATATTATTCAAAGACAGTCAAGATCTAGTGAACTCTAGCAGCAAATGAGAGTGCTGCTGCACTTGAAGGACATCTTTATCTGGGTTTAACCTCTTAAACATGGTTATCGACCGATGTGGACACACGACTAAATGTAAATGAATGTTGAAAAGATGCACACCATCAGGACTGACTGTGAGACCATCTATTTTGAAGATCAAAGGTGCACTTAACCGCATGAATATGGGTGATAAAATGAACATCATTGATGATGCCAATACATTTCTGTTCACGATCTGATTTGACGAGCTGAGAAGAACCATGAAGAAGAACAATAAGCTTACAACGATGAGCCTTTTACTGCAAAGTATAAGATCCATGTCTGGATGACTTGGCAGTTTCATGAAGGATGGTGACCATATATACTTGAATGGTATATTTCAACGAAGGCAAGTTCATGACTGATTGACAATCTTGATGAGTGCTGGTAGGATTCACATAGCTAACCAAAGAACGATTCTCGAGAGAATCCAGGAGATGGATGATTTGTTAAGCTCCTTCATGATGAATTAAGCAACACCACACTTGGGGGACATTGTCAAGCTTGATAAACAGTGAAACCAGTAATCATCAAAGACAACCTAGGATAGGCGCTGCATTTAAAGTGGAGTGGATGATTAGCACATGAATAGGCCAGTACATGGGAAGAGCAAAAAAGGCTTTGGTTAGCAAACAAAGGCACCCTATGACGATGGAACATCAAAGAGGGGGGGACTTATATTTCAAATCAGGTAAGGATGCATGCATTGCACACATATTTTTATTTGTTACAGGAAAATCCTAAAAAAAAAAGTCCAGCAAGATTGAAAAAAAAAAAACAAAACAAAAGAAAAGGAAAAAAAAAAGAGAGAAAAAAGAATCATTGAGCTGATAATAAAAGAGAATCATTGTTGTGACCTTGGAACAGAAAGAAAAATGAGAAGAACCTTACCATTAGGAATTTGTTTTTTTAAAAAAAGACCAATGTGAGTGTGAGGGACACAGATTTTGCCAATTCAAACCTTGCCAATAGGAAGAACACAGATTTTAGTTTTAGATTGTCAGATGGGATCTTAGGTAAACTCAATCAAAAGGGCAGGTCGCCTTTGAAAATAGATCAAAGTGAGTATATGTGGGCAGGTCGCCCGTGAAAATAGACCAGTGTGAGTGTGTGGGACGATCGCCCTTGAAAATAGACTAGGATGAACATTTGTGGGTAGGTCGCCCCTGAAAATAGACCAAGATGAAGTGTGGGCAGGTCGCCCCTGAAAATAGACCAGTGTAAGGGTGTGGGCTGGTCGCCCCTGAAAATAGAACAGGATGAGCATGTGTGGGCAGGTCGCCCCTAAAAATAGACCAGTGTGTGGGTCGGTTGCCCCTGAAAATAGACCACGATGACCATGTGTGGGCAGGTCGCTCTTGAAAATAGACCAGTATGAGTGTGTGGGCCGGTCGCCCTTGAAAATAGACTAGGATGAACATGTGTGGGCATGTCGCCCATGAAAATAGACCAGTGTGAGTGTGTGGGCCGGTCGCCCCTGAAAATAGACCAGTGTGAGTGTGTGGGCTGGTCGCCCCTGAAAATAGACCACGATGAACATGTGTGGGCTAGTCGCCCCTGAAAATAGACCAGGATGAAGTGTGGGCAGGTCGCCCCTGAAAATAGACTAGTGTAAGGGTGTGGGCTGGTCGCCCCTGAAAATAGACCAGGATGAGCATGTGTGGGCAGGTCGCCCCTCAAAATAGACCAGTGTGTGGGTCGGTCGCCCCTGAAAATAGACCACGATGACCATGTGTGGGCAGGTCGCTCTTGAAAATAGACCAGTATGAGTGTGTGGGCCGGTTGCCCTTGAAAATAGACCAGGATGAACATGTGTGGGCATGTCGCCCCTGAAAATAGACCAGTGTGAGTGTGTGGGCCGGTCGCCCGTGAAAATAGACCACGATGAACATGTGTGGGCAGGTCGCCCATGAAAATAGACTAGTGTGAGTGTGTGGGTCGGTCGCCCCTGAAAATAGACCAGGATGATCATGTGTGTTCAGGTCGCCCGTGAAAATAGACCAGGATAATCATGTGTGTTCAGGTCGCCCGTGAAAATAGACCACTGTAAGTTTGAGGGCAAGTCGCCCATGAAAATAGACCGTGTGAGTGTGTGGGTCGGTCGCCCCTGAAAATAGACCAATGTGAATGTGTAGGCAGGTCGCCTGTGAAAATAGACCAGTGGGTGTGTGGGTAGGTCACCAGTGAAAGGAGACCAATTTTCTTCAAAAGGGGTACGTCACCCAAGATAATAAAATCATTTTCTTTTTCTTTTTCTTTACAAGCTTACTATGCAAGATATTGATGATTTTTTGCTTCGTAAGCATTGTAAAGAGGGGGCATCTGTTGCTACCCAATTTTTGACCCATGTTTTGATAAAATTTTTGAAAAATCCAAAACTAACGAAAAACAACAAAAATCCAAAAAAAATATGTTTTTAAATATATTTGCATTGTTTTTAACATTTTCATCATCATCTCAAAAGAATTTAAAGTTTCAAAGATCTTGGGAACGCGTTTGACTTGTAACGCGTTATTTTTAAAATCACCGATTTTCCTCATTCGAGTCGATATTGATAAGGAAAATCCAAAAAATAAGAAAAATCAAATCTACAAAAAAAAAAGAGAGTTGAGGGACCAAGTTGGAAACCTAGCAATATTTTTACCTATAAATACTTGTCTCCACAACACACACAAGAGGGGAGGGCAATTTTACACTTTTGGGAGACAACACAAACAAAACCCTAAACCTAAACCTATCTCTACCAAGCAGAGCCGCCGCCCCCCCTTAGGGATTTATTTTTTTCTCCTCTCTCTCCCGGCCGGTTCCACCATCTGCTCCTCCCTTGCTCTCGGCCAAGGCAAACCAGAGCCGCCTCCCCTTTCCTTGGCCAAACCAGTCGCCTCCACAGCCAACCTCGTCTTCAACCTACAACAAAGCCGCCCCATTTACCTCCTCCAGCCGCTCATAACAGACGCCCGACCAAGACCTTCCCCCCAAACAGATCTTCACCCCTCTTGCTCTCCCTTCCCTCTCTCGGCTGCACACAGACCGGCCTTTCCCTCTGCAGCTGGACAACAGCAGCAAAAGCCAACCACCGCTACCACCGACAAGAGTGAAGACCATCCAGCAGCACGCCCACAGAGCCATCAGCGCCGTCCACACCGTCAGCCATCAGCGCCATCCACATCTGGCCACAAGCCAGCCTCCAGCAGCACACCACAGAGTCGTCTCCCACGCACGGCTGCACCCGCAGCTCCGGTCTCTGGCCTCCAACAATCCTTCAACAACTGCCAGTTTTGCCACCAGCCGAAATCACGTGGACCGAGAAAATGCGAGAACAAAAGTGAAAGAGATCTAAGAAAGGGGAGGACCAAGAACAGATCTGGAAAGGAGAAAAGACCCAAATAAAATCAACTGCATGTGTTTTTCTTCTTTTGCAGGTGACGGTGAGTGTCACCGCCGGTAGGGAAAGGAAGAGGAGAAGAAGCTGAGCCAGATCCACCCGTATCTGCCATTTTTCACGCGCTGCCAGCGACGGCGGCGCGTGGAGAAGACGCTCCACCATTGTCTTGCAGCTCCGGAAGCCTGCCTGACACTGTTCCAGTCGTGCAGAAGGTGTTCCTTGTAAATTCCAGATTGTTTTGGGGCTATTATTGTTATTTTAATGTAATTTTTGTTTAGTTGTTTTGAATTTGTATTTTGTATTGTGGATGTAAAAAAAAAAGAAAAAATATAGTGAAAGTGTATGTGTGTTTATATTTGTTTTATGGATTTTTTTTGTTATGATAAAATTGCAAAGAATAAAGAAGAATTTAATATTTTGATTTGATCACGGTCAAGAATTATGAACTTACACGTAAGTCGTATTTCTAATATCTGATGAAAAGATAAAATTTTTAAAACTTCTTCAACACATCAAAGTCACGAAGCAGCTTACCTCAGGTAGGGTGCGTTAGGGATGCTAATACCTTTCTTAACCACAATCAGTCCCTTACCCGTGAATCTCTGACAAGACCGGTACATCCAAGTTTCCTAGTAACCCTCAATTAAATACTAGGTGGTGACTCCCAAAAACCAATCAAGCAAACGAAACGAAGAATCGCCAAGCCGACGCCGCGCGGGTGACGTGCGGCATAAGGTAGACCTAAATCCAAGATCTACAGCTCCAGATATGACCCAATGACCAAACAGTGTTCCAGTTTGGACTGAACCAGAATCTCTTTTCTAAGTTTGGCCCTCTCTTTGCCCTTTCAATTTCCGTACTTAAACTCATCAATCAATCCTTTCATTTATGTGATAGGCCTGTATTTAAGATGAACATTTACCATAAATTAAAGGTATCTTATGATATCAGACTTGTTATTATAAAACATGCTTTAGTTAAGGAGTTATTGATACTTCAAGTGCAAAATGATGATATAAAACCTTGATAAAAATGCACTTTTAAGTACTAATCAGGCTCACACTAGTTTCTTTGTCCTTTTTTTACCCTATTTCACCATTCCATGTTTAATTGGATAAAAATAAAACAATATTGTCTTTCTGCTTTTGGATAAAGGTTTTTCCCTAGGTTGTTGTGATATATATACACACTTTCGATTTCTATCGTTGCCTACATTTTACTGGAACAAAAGTGTGAACTCGTAGTGCAATGTGGGCCCTCATGTAGTTTATATTTAAAACGTAATGGTGTAAAAAAAAAAGATAAAACAAAAGGAAAAAACAATGCGGTCATAAACCCAGATAACTATTCACCATTACAATGTAATTACAATTTTTTCCTTCCCACAAAAAATCAAAGAACTAGAATTTATGGGTAATTTGGTCTTTCTACATGGTCCAATAGTCATTATGAAATTAACCGGGGACAACTCGGTCTTTTCAATTGTTTAGAATAATGAAATAGCTTAATCACTAATGCAACCATATTATTCGATAGTTTTATCCACATTTACCTAGTATTTTTCCTATGTTATATATATAAAATGTCTTGATATTCTTTGTTTTATGTTTTGAAGGTACTTTTGGTTGTAAGATTCAAAAAGAAGTAAATTGAAGATAATTGACAGATTTGACCTCTGATCGATGTTTTGGTAGAGCTTGAGCTCTAAAGGTCAAAATGAAGTGATTCCAATGGCATTAGAAAGCTAACACCCATACCTTTCTATACATATATGACAAGAGAAAAAAAAAGCATGGACATCGCAGCCTTCAAAGACAAATCTTGCATTCTGCCAATGTTGACCTTCGACCATTTCGACTTGAATATCTTGAGCTACAGAAGTCCATTTAATACAAACTCAAATTTGTTGGATTCCTAACTCGAAGATTTATCAGCCTATCAAAGGTCAGCAGAAAACGAGCTCATATGAGAGAGATATGATTTTTCTAAGATGACACATGAATTCTACCAGCATATAGGTTTTGTGAAGAAATAAGTCCAAAGTACTTCTCAAAGCATCCAAACCGACATCCAAGTCTTTATTTCAGCAATTTAGCTCCTCTAAGTCATAAGTCAAAAGTCAAAGCTTGAAGATTTTATGCAAGAGTATTTCTCCTTTTTTAGGAAAATAGTTATTGAAACACTTAAGTATAAATGGTTTACTTAGAAAAGGACTATTTTGTAGAAAAGGGATTAGGGTTTCATAGGATATAAAAAGAAAGAGAGAAAGGAAAGAAAGGGCGACCAGAAGAGAAGAAAAACACACCCTTTCCTCCACAAACAAGAAATCATGCATTTTTCTTTCTTTTTGATTAGTTGTTTAATAGACATGCAAGGCTAAGCTCTTTTTCTTAGTTGCAAGGACACAAAAACTTTCGGATTTCAAGAACTGTGAGATTTATTTTACCTTTTCTTTCTAGTTTATATGATGAATATGCTTGTTTTCCTATGATTGTTTATTTTAATTGCTAGAGCGGACTTTAAGTTATTATTGTGAACAATCTTTTGCTAAGTTTGATATAAAAATCAGAGTTGAGGTATATAAACTTGTGAAACAACTGAGCTTAATAATTGTGGTGGATCTATGTTATTAATCGTAGGGAGAACATTTGAATAAATCAAACATGAACCGTGAACAGTTATGTTGTCTAGATTAATCAATTTATCTAGTTCTTAAGGCTGTCATTAAATTAAATTACTAGTGCGGACACTGTGATTGTTTGTTGGTTAGGGCTAGTTATACGACGTATCTGTTAACTAACCAATGTTAAGAAAAGATAAAGATTTAGAATATAAATTGATATTTGATTTCAATGATCGGTTCTGATTTTCATAGGTGAATGTTTACTTGAAACCAATGTTTGTTCTCTTGATAGTTTTCTGATTTATTTAATTTAACTTGATTGTTTTATTTTGCTATAGCCTAGATAATCTCAATCCCCCCCAATTGCATATCGTATAGCATAAAAATCTAAACTAAATCTTTCTCATGGGATCGACCACTTGCTTGCTTTATACTAGCTTGTTTATTTAAGATAGGGTAATTAATTTGTGTGACCGTGACATCGCAATAAATTTTGGCGCCGTTGCCGGGAAAGTGATTTTAGTTGATTATTGTGCTGTGATTGTTATTTTCTGTGATTGTTATCTATTTTGTTGAAAAAAAAAAGAAACAAAAAGTGTTGTTTGCGGTGGTATTGTACAATTACTATTCAAAACTGATTTTTTGGTGGAATTAGATCTTGGCCTTTTGTTTCTTGAAGGGAAACGACATTCTGAACAAGACTAGTTTAGCCACTAGCCCCACCTTATAGAGGCCAAATTCCACTTTTTTCTAGGGTTTTTAGGTAATTTGCACTTTTTAAATCTCTTGTGTGGTTGGTGGTTAGTGGTTGGTTTCTTTTGAGTTTTCTTGATAATTTATGCATGTAACCTGTTCTACTAACCAAAGGCAAGTGCAGGTAGATCTCAAAATTAAAAACACTTTACTTAGGTTACGAAAAGAAGTTCGCGTCAACACCATGGTTGTTGCACGACAACAGACACTCAAGGAGCTTGCTGCTCATAACATGGAGAATCAACCATTGTGCATACATTGACAATAATGTCAATTTCGAGCTCAAGTCTGGTTTTATACACTTATTGCCAATATTCAATGGACTTGTCGGAGAAGATCCTCATACTCATCTCAAGGAGTTCCATATGGTTTGTGATGCAATCCAACCATCAAAGGATCTATTGGAGGTTCCAGTTGGTCCATTTACTAGGCTTGGGGCTAAGAAGTTCAAAGAAGCTTTCAATAGACTTCTTTAAGATACATGGGCTAAGGTGGACTTCAAGAGGATTGGTAATAATAAAGAGCAAGCCTTGATTAATCTGATTCATATTCAAGAGGGGTTTGTTGGTGGAACCAAGACCATTACAGAAGGATTGGGAGAAGAAGACTAGATTCGGATAGTTTGACCTTTCATTACTATTTTGGTTATAACTAGAGCTACATATCAAACTTTCATGTGATTCTAGCTGGGCTGGAAACTAGACTTCCATACCTTTCCAACGGTATATGGCATGCCTTTTAATTCATTAAGACGAGATAGAACCATCCGTTTTAAGTTGGGCCTTGCTGATGCCAGACAGAATGTTGAAAACAACGAACTTGTCTTATTTAATTAGTTGGGCTATCAAACTTTATTTATTTTGAGAGGAGACAATTTGTTTGGGTTTTAGACTTGTTTATTTTAATTAGTTTGGGCTAGTTTTAGCTTGGGTTTATTATTATTTAAATTGGGTTTATGTGAGACCCATTAGGGAAACTAGAGTTTTGGCTTTGAGTTTAAATACTCTTTAGGAATAATTTTAGGTTAGACTTTTGATGATATTTTCAGCATTGTAGCCGACTTTTGGTTGCTCAATCTTGGTTCTTGATTGAACTTTCA
>Ga0307516_10008147_pt1 | contig 11905 bp, 8 predicted proteins | sample 19_EM_MG_FD_203310 | JGI IMG/M metagenome (GOLD analysis project Ga0307516, IMG submission 203310) | Populus trichocarpa ectomycorrhiza microbial communities from riparian zone in the Pacific Northwest, United States - 19_EM | ecosystem: Host-associated > Plants > Roots > Unclassified | place...
CCAGCGACAACCCAGCGAACGTGAACAGCGTGAGCACGAGTCCATCGATCACGCGTTCAGCGCCCACCGTGCCGGCGGCCTGCATGAAGGTCACCTCGCCGCCCTGCGAGAGCAGGTACGGCCGCACGATCTCGCCGCTGCGCAGCGGCGCGAAGAAGATGGCGGCAAATCCGATCATCCCCACCCCCATCACGCGTAGCGCCGAGGCCTGTGGGGCGATCGGTCGGATAAGGTAGACCCAGCGGTAGGTGCGCAGGAGCGTCGCGACGATCGACAACACGAAATAGCTCGTGAGCGACCACAGCGGCAGCTGAGCGAACGCGTCGCGGGGCGGCAGCAACGGCAGGCCCCCGCGCGTCAGCAGCCACAAGAAACCGCCGCCGATCAGCAGCGACCCGATGATGCGCGGCGCAGCGGCGCTGAGCAGACGCGGGCGCGCCCCCGCGCCTTTGCTGCTCGATGCGCTGTCTGGGGGCACGCTAGGCTCGGGCATCAGCCTGCGCGCACGGCGACCTTCTCCAGATGGAGAATGGTCCGACGAAGGGCCCTTAGTCGCACGTAGCGCGCGGTTTGCGGCGCGAAGCTCGCGCTCCAGACGCTGAAGGTTTCGCGCCGCCGCGCCACTTCGCGCCACGTCTTTTGGTCGCTACTGACCTCGGCAGCGAGCGGGGCTGCGCGATCGGGGCAGCAGTCGCTGCGGTTCGTGACCTCGAGCCGCGAGAATGTCGTGGGCTTGCCCAAATCGATCTCGACCCAGGGGTCTCTCTCTTCGGTGGTGTGGAAGAAAATGTCGGTGTGCGCTGAGGCGCAGTAGTGCTCTTGGGGGCGGCAAGTATCGGCGCTGCTGCTAGCCCGCCAAGGCTTGCCCGCCGCCAAATCGGGCTTGAGCAGCAGGCGATGCGCTGTGGTCACAGCCGCGACGCTCACCGCCACCAGCAGCAGCGCCATCCCGATGCTGCGCACGCCGCGCTGCAGCAATAGCGACCCCACGCGCGCTTCCGGCAAAAGCTTGCGCCGGATCAGGGCATGCGTGAAATCGCGCGCCGCCTTGGCGTCGATTGGTAGGCTTTCTTCGGGCAATTCTGCGGTCTCGACGAAGCTGCGTTCGACGAGCGCGAGCTTGACGGCGCGCAGTTCTTCGACGCCGCCGGCCGCAAACTCCAACAGTTCTTGCGGGAGCGTCGCGAACACCGCGGCTAGATTGTGCCCGTTGAAGCTCTCGCTCTGTGCGAGCAGCGCGAAGTAAGCTGCCTCACGGTAGAGCGAGATTGCCAAAGGCAGGGACGACCCCGCGCGCAGCGGGTCGACCGGGTCGTAGCTCCGATCGGCCAGCTCGAGAGCAACCAGCGCGTGACGCAGGCGCGTCCGCTCCACGAGTGGCAATTGCTTGCGGTACGCGCGCGCCACGCGCAGCGACTTACCGCGCCACAACCACTCGAAGAAGCCGCGCGGTCGCTCGGAGCTGACCGCGGCCGCGCTGGCGGCGGCGGCGCTGGCGGCGGCGGCGCTGGGCGGCGCCGTGCCTGTCGTGGCGGTGCCGGCCGGCCCGGCCGTGGCCGTGGCCGTGGCCGTGGCGCTAGCCGCCACCGCCGCTTCGGCGGGTTGCGTTTCGGGAGGGCTCGTCATCGGTGCTTCTTCGAGTGCGGTGTCGCATTGATGCGTAGAGTGGCCAGGGCGGCCTTCGTGTTCTCCGATTCGTACCCTCGCTCGAACAAATAGATGTCGTCGGCCTGCGCCAGGAGCCCGTATTCGTCTCGATTGAACATGGTGTTGAGCGCCGAGCGCGATGCGTCGCCGGCGACGCTCGAGCCGTGCAGTAGCACGTAGTCGACGTCCGCCGGGGTGCCGTCTTTCAGCGTGAATACATTCAAGCGGGCGGCGACGTGCGGGACGACGTTCTCCGACGCCGCCACACTGGCGTCGACAGGGATCAGCGCGGCCAAGCGCTTGAGCGACTGGTAGCGCTTCGCTTCGGCTGGCGTCATCTCGAACTCGATTTTGGAGAAGCCGCCCACGAAGGTCTCGTGCTGCAGCACCGCTCCGAACACGTAGCTGTGGCTGAGCACACCCAGAGCCAGCGCGCCGACGGCGCCACGCCGACGCAAATGACCGAGCTCCCCGCGTCCGAGCAGGCGGAGCATCAGCACGGTGGCCGCGAAGATGTAGGGGATGGCGTGGCAGGTGTACTGAAAGGCAATCGACAGCGTGGGCGCGTAGCCCGTGGTCAGCAGACTGAACGCAAAACCGGGAATCGCGAGGATTAAAAGCGCGCCTCTGCGCAGCGGTAACAGCGCCACCGGCGCCATCATGTGCAGAAAATAGACGAGCTTTTCTTCGGTCAGTAGCGTCTTCAGCAGGTAGGGCGGATTGATCAGCATCGTCTGCACCACCGGCCCGTAACCGGCGGTGCCGGTCGGCTGCAGATCTTTGTAGATGCCGGCAAACCACCAACTGCCAGCCGAGGCCATGATGCCGAACTTCAGCACCACGAACCAAACTAGTGACGTGACCGCCAGCACCAGACCGAGACGCTGGCGGACGCCGGTCAACAGCAAGAAGAGCCCGAGCACGCAGGTGCCGACGGGGATGTCCTCGCGAAAGGACCAAATGATGGGCACGGTGATCCAAACCAGCCAATTGCGGTTGGTGGCGATCGCCCAGTAGAGGAGGAAGTGGAAGAACAGCGGCGGCAGAAGCTCGTGGTAGTCGTAGAAATTGGGTCCGTGCAGCGGCGCAAACAGCAAAAATGCGTAAGCGACCACCACCGCAGACCAACGCGGAATCTGCGTGGACGCGAACAGGTACAGCGTGGTTCCGGCGAACCCGACCATGGTCGCCTGAAAGACCAAGAAAAATACGGCGTCTTGCTTGAGCGCAAACAGCGGCAAGTACCAGAGCATCGCGAAGATGGCGTGGTTGGCCAGGAAATTGCCGCCCGATTCACCGAACAGCACCGTGCTCCGCCACAGGTGCCCGTGCAGCGCGTTGGCGCACCAGTTGATGTTGATCCCGAGATCGAAGCCAGACGTGCCCATGCGCTGGTGGTTCAGAATCGTGTAGTGACTGAAATAGATAGCGTAGGCGCTGCTGCCGAGCAGCACGACCCCGAGAGGTATCCAACGCTGAGCTCGGGCGGAGCTCGGCCAAACGCGGCTCAGCCAGGCGCTGAGGTTGGCCGGCCAGGCCGCGATGGCTCGATGCAGCGTCCACTCGAAGCCCAGCACCGTCGTGCTCAGCAGCACGAGGTACACCATAGGGTGGGAGCTCCACGGCCGGGCCGTGAACAGGCTGGGCAAAAGGAACGTTAAAACGAGTGGGAAAGCCAAGTCGGCCGCGCGGCGTAACTGGGGCACGCCGGGTCGACGTCGGAGGAGCACGTACAGCAGGGAGCAGGCGCCACCAATGCCCGCGCCGACGACGAAGCCGATGCTGAGGGCGGAGCGCGCGGCGAGCCCGAGCGTATTGCTGTCGAGGAAGTCGGCCAGCACGGCGTCGCGCACACCCAGGAGCGCCACGAACAGGCCCACTGACGACCCGACGCCCGTGAAGATCGCCACCGCTTGCATCGCCACGGCGAGCGGAAACGGGTCGCGATAGCGCCGCTCCGAGCGCTGCTTGGAAGGCCCAGGCACAGCTCCGGAGACGTCCAGACTGAGGTCGGTGGTGGACATGCGCGGCGTCGCGGGCATTGGTCTAACACGGCCCGCCTGACGTTGTCATTTTGGCTTTGGGCGAGCTGGCGCCGTGGTAGAAGCGGCGTCCTAGGCTGCTATTTCGATGCTTGGCTCGTTCAGTCAAGACAGCGAAGTGTCCTATGCGCGGGATCTTTGGCGGCGCGCCCGAGCTGATGAAGCACACGCGCGTAGCAGCTCCTTCGGCAGCGCGGCCCCGACCAACGAAGTCGCGTCGTCATCAACGAGCGGGCGCCTCGTGGTCGTCGGACAAGCACGGTTGTCGGTCGTCTGCGAAGAGGACGCGCCGACGCCCATCACGAAGGGCGACTCGCGCGTGCTTCTCGGCAGCGACATCCGACGCCGTTTGGTCGTCGCCCAGCACGGGGCGCTCCAGTTTCCAACGGCGCTCTCCACGTGACGTCGTTGCGCGGAAGCGCGCATGTCTGGGCCACCAGCAAAGTGCGCGGATGCGCGAGCGTCACGCACCCACCAAAGCCGCGGACCTCACAAGGCCGCACGTTGGGCGAAATTCTGCCCGCCTGACGGAACGGATGTGCTACCCCGCCACACATCGCCTCCGCGTGACATTGCCCGCCCTTCGCCTGAGCTCAGGCCGTCGCGAGCGTGACCGCGCGCGACCAAGGGCCGCCCGAGCTCGGCGCCAGCGCGCCGTCGCGCGCTGGCGTCGGTGCCGACTGCCGGCACGCAAGGCGCGTCGTCTCGGCCAAGGGGTCGAGTTTCCGGCTTTGCGAACCCGCAGCAGCCGAACCCAACCGCTTGGCCAAGTAGCCGCGCCTGCTGCTGCTGAGCTGCGCTGGGTTCGACGCCGGAACTGCCTGAGCGGAGCCAGAAATCCCGTGGTAAGAGAACCGTCTGTACGGTTGTCGCGACACGGAACCTGCGCATGAGCGAATCAGCACTTATCGACCTTTCCATCATCGTTCCCTGTTTCAACGAGGAGCTCAACGTTCCGGAGCTGACCCAACGGGTCCTTCACACCCTCGACTCCGGGAAGCTGAAGGGCGAGCTCATACTGGTCGACGATGGCTCGCAAGACGGAACGGCGCGGGTGATCCGGGAGCAGGCGATCAAGTACCCCGACCGCGTCCAGGGCGTGTTTCACCGCGGCAACAAAGGCATAGCCGCCGCGTGGCGGAGCGGCACCGAGGCGTCCCGTGGAGCAGCCGTGGCCGTGATCGACGCGGACCTGCAGTATCGACCTGAAGACGTATTGCGGCTCCACCGCAAGCTCGTCGAAACGAGCGTGGACGTGGTGCAGGGCTGGCGCAGCAGCGTGGGTCGCGACCGAGGCACGCGCTACTGGCTTTCGCGCGGGCTGAACTCCCTGCTCAACACGGCTTTTCGTATGGACCTGCAGGACAACAAGTCCGGCTTCGTCTGTTGCGCCCGCGAGGTAATGCTCGACCTTCTAACCTACCGCGGGAACTACGCCTATTGGCAGTCTTTCATTTTGGTTGCCGCCAAAGCGAAGGGTTACTCGTACACCGAGGTCGAAACCCTGTTCGAGAGTCGCAAGCAGGGTCAATCGTTCTTGGATGGCAAAGCCTTCGGCGTATCGGCGGTGGCGCTGGTCGACATTGGGAAGGCCGTGTGGGAGTACCAGCTGCGCACCGAGCCACACGACGAGGCTCGGCACTTCTTGCGCAGCAACAAGATCGAAATCGAAGATCCGCCGTCGCGGCGGGCCAATCCTTTGCGCTGGCGCGCCTACATGGCGACCTTCGAGCAAAGCCATTGGATGATCACGAAGAACGTCGAGCGCTACTACGAAACGCTCAACGCGACCCAGTGGCTTTCGCCCGCACAAATGCGCGAGCTACAGGACGAAAAGCTGCGGCGCTTGGTGCGGCACGCCTACCGTTCGGTCCCGTACTACCGCGTGCGCATGCAAGAGCAAGGGCTACGGCCCGAGGACATTCGCGGGCAAGAAGACCTACACAAGCTGCCGTTCTTGACGAAGACGGACGTGCGCAATCACCTGCACTTCGACATCATGCAAGAGGGCGTTTCGCACTCGGAAATCCTGCGCATTTCGACCTCCGGCAGCACTGGCGAGCCGTTCATTTGCTACGCAGACAGGTCGCAGCTGGAGTTCCGCTGGGCCGCGACCTTGCGCGCTCAGGATTGGACGGGCTACCGCTTCGGTGATCCGACAGTGCGGCTCTGGCACCAAACCATCGGCATGACGCAGGCCCAAGTCGCGAAGGAGCGCCTCGACGCCTTCTTCTGCAACCGCCACTTCATCCCCGTGTTTTCGATGACCGCCGACGGTCTGGCGAAGATCGCCGACGAGATGTGCCAGAAGCGGCCGGTCTTGATCGACGGCTACGCGGAAGCCTTCAACTTCTTGGGCAACTACCTCGAGACACGTGGTGGGCTCGATTTTCGCCCCAAAGCGCTGATGTCGAGCGCGCAGTCCCTACCGCCGCAGAGCCGAGCGCTGATCGAGCGCACTTTCGGTTGCCCGGTGTACGACAAGTACGGCAGCCGTGAGTTTTCCGGCATCGCCTACGAAACCGACGCGCACAACGGACACGCCGTAGTGGCCGAAGGTTACATCGTGGAAATCCTGGTCGACGGTAGACCCGCCAAGCCCGGTGAAGTGGGCGAAATCGTGATTACCGACCTGAACAACTACTGCATGCCGTTCGTTCGTTACCGCATCGGCGACTTGGCTCAGGCAGTCGACAACTCCGTGCCTAGCACCTGCGGGCGCGGCTTGCCGCGCATCGGCGAGATTCAGGGCCGCGTGCAGTCGATCATCCAAGGCACCGACGGGCACTTCGTGCCGGGCAGCTTCTTCTTCCACGCCTTCAAAGAGTTCGACTACGCGATCAGCCGCTTCCAGGTCGTGCAAGAAGAAGTCGGGGCGATCAAGCTGCGTATGGTGAAGGCGCCGCGCTATTCGGACGAAACGCTCGACCAAATCAAAGCCCTGATCCGACAATATTTGGGCGAAGGGCTGCGCATCGAGGTGATTTTCGAGGATGCCATCGCGCTCATCCACACCGGCAAGCACCTGGCGAGCGTGTCCAAGCTGCCAATCGACTTCCAGCGCCATGCGCCGAAGGCGGCGGTTACGACCTGAAGCACGGCCCCATGGAACAACGCATCTTGGTCACGGGTTCGCAGGGCTTCGTCGGCAAGCACTTGCGTGCGGCGCTGACTGCGCGCGGTATCAGCATGCTGGGCGCCGACGTGCCGGGCTCCGGCGCAGAGCTGCCCGTCGACCTGGCGAGCCCGCATTTCGATGCGCTGGCGTTGACGCGCGCCACCGGACCCGTCCACGGCATCATTCACCTGGCAGCCCGCATCACACGCGGCTCCAGCGTCGACGCACAAGCCCGGGCCAACCTGGTGACGATCGCGGACGCCCCGCTGCGCATCTGGGAGGCCTACCACGAGGCCCATGGCTCGACGCACCTGGTCTACTGCTCAACGTTCAAGACCTACGGTCCCGCGTCCGTGCAACCGATCGATCCAGAGGCGCCGCCGCAGCGACCTGATCCCCACTCCTACGGGTCCGCCAAGGCGCTGGCCGAGCGTCTGCTGCGCATCGCCGCCACGCGGCTCGGAAGCGGGTTCGCGATCGTCCGTCCGACCTGTATCTACGGGCCCGGACAGCACCTGCACAACGCCATTCCGGTTTTCTTGCGGGCCTGTCTCGACGGGAAATCTCCTACCGTGTTTGGCAACGGACAGGCTCGCCGCGACGACGTGCTGGCGAGCGATTTGGCGTATTGCTTGCTCGAAGCATCGCTGCGTCGGACGGTCGGCGCCTTCCACGCTGGCGGCGAGCGCGGGCGCTCGATTTTGGAAGTGGCGGAGCTGTGCTGTCGAGCCGCAGAGCGGTTAGGTGGCCCGACGGGCCTGAAGCCAGTTCTCGACGCCGATCATCCACCGAAATGGTGGTTGGATCAGAGCTTCGATATCTCGTCGACCAAACGCGCGCTCGACTACGTCCCGACGCCCTTGCTCGAGGGCTTGGTGCAAGAGGCCGAGTGGATTTTTGCCGGTGCTCAGCCAGAGACAAGCATCACCCATGCTCCCGTGAGGAGCCGGTGAGCCCGCGTCGATTCGTCGTCACCGGCGCGACCGGGCACATGGGCCGCAGCGTCGTGCACGCACTTGCAGCTCTGGGCGACGTCGTGGCGGCGTCTCGCTCCGGCGCGCTGCCTGAGCCACCATACGGCGAAACGCGCCGCGGAAACGTACACCCGCTCGCGCTCGACGTCGCCAGCGAAACCAGCGTCGCCGCTCTCAAGGCGGAGCTCGGCCCGGACGTCGCGCTCGTGCACCTGGCCGGTTGGCATCCGCCGCGCACCGCCGGGACGGGACCAGCAGAGCGCGCGCAACTGCTGGCCACCAACGTCCTCGGCACCATGCGCGTGCTGGAGGCCGCGCGGCGAAACGCGGGCGCGCCGGGTGTGGCGTGCGTCGTCTACGCGTCGACCTTCGAGGTGTACGGCATCCCCGAGGGCTCGGCGCCGGTTCTAGAGACGGACCGCCTGAACCCCGTAACCGACTACGGCGCAACCAAGCTGTCGGGTGAAGATCACCTGCTGGCGTACGCCTACGAGGAACAAAGCCGCGTTGTCGCGCTACGGCTGCCAGCCATCTATGGTCCTGGCGAGATCACCGCGCGGGCGCTGCCCAACTTCTTGCGCAGCGTTTCGCGAGGCGAGCGGCCGACCATCACCGGCACTGGCGCAGACTTGCGCGACCAAATCCACGTTCGGGACGCCGCAACGGCTGTTGCGTGCGCCGTGGTGGCGGAAGCGTCGGGCATCTTCAACGTGGCGGACGGCGAGCGACACAGCATTCTTTCGCTGGCACAAGCGGCCATGAACGTCGCCGGCATGCCCGGCGAGCCCGAGCGCCTCGCCTCGGATCGGCCCAGCTATGCCTTTCACATGAGCACCGAGCTGGCGCGACAAAGGCTCGGCTTTGCCCCGCAGGTCGCGCTGGTCGATGGCATGCGGGAGCAGCTGGCCTGGTTGCGACAACAACCTCCTAGCTGAGCCGTAGATGCAGTTGCCGCCTCCCAACTACGACGAGGCCACGGTCCAGGCCTACGAGCTACCCCAGCTTCTCTGCAGCGAGGGCGGTGCGCAAATCCAGACGAGCGAAGCGTGGCGAAGCCAGCGGCGCCCCGAGCTGCTAGAGCTATTCCGCCGGCACGTCTACGGACGCTTCGACGCTCAGGTCGAAATCTCGCTCGAGCGCGTGGTCAGTGACGCGCCAGCCTGCGGCGGTCTCGCGGCACGCACCGAGCTGAACGTCGTGCTGCGCGGAGGGCGCGGCGCAAAGGTCGCTCTGCGGGTGTTGATGTTCACGCCGCGGGCCGGGTCAGGGCCCTTCCCCGCTTTTCTTGGGCTCAATCTGTTCGGGAATCAAACCGTGCAGCCCGATCCCGATGTTCGTTTGGCAGAGGGTTGGCTACCAGAGAATCCGGACCTGGGCTTGCTCGGTCACCTCGCCACGGAGGCCTCGCGCGGCATGCACAGCAGCCGCTTTCCCGTCGAAATGTTGGTGGCGCGCGGCTATGCGCTGGTTACGGCCTACGCCGGTGACATCGATCCTGATTTCGACGACGGCTTCCAAAACGGCGTCCACGCGCTGCTGCCGCCGGCAACTAGAGCGGCTGCGGACGCGCCGGGTAGCATTGCCGCGTGGGCCTTCGGTCTATCGCGCCTGCGCGAGGCGCTCACTTTGCTGCAACACATCGACGTCGCACGCCTGGCCGTCTTCGGCCACTCGCGTTTGGGCAAGGCCGCCCTGTGGGCCGCAGCGCAAGACGAGCTCCTACCAATGGCTATCTCGAACGAATCGGGTTGCGGCGGAGCAGCGCTTTCCCGTCGCCGCTACGGCGAGCGACTGCTGCATATCAACGAACGTTTCCCGCATTGGTTTTGCCCGGCTTTTCATGCTTTCAACGAACGCGAGCACGAGCTCCCAGTCGATCAACACCAACTACTGGCGTTGGTGGCGCCGAGGCCGCTGTACGTTGCGAGTGCCGCCGCAGATCTCTGGGCAGATCCGTTGGGCGAGCTGCTCGCCTGTCGCGCTGCCGCGCCGTGCTACGAGTTGTTCGGCTTTCGAGGCGTCTCCGAGCACCCCGCCGCTGCCAGCTCCGACAAAAGTCGCATCGGTTATCATCTGCGCCCCGGTCGCCACGACATCACGCCGCGCGATTTCTGGCACTACCTCGAGTTTGCAGATCGGCATTTCTCCGAACGCGGATGACCCAAACCGCTCTAGGGCGCCCCGATCGTGAAGAACCCAGGGTCAAGGCGCGGCGTCGAAGCCGCTGCAGCGCGATACCGGTAGCCGCGGATACTTCGCGAAGCGCTCCGGTTCGGTGACGGCGCGCTGACACAACCAGAAGCTGGAGCCCTTGGCGGAAACGATGCGGCGCGCGTGGCGACAGGCGGTACAAAGACCAACGCGCAACACCTCGTCGTCGCCGAGCGGCGGGGGAGGGTCGCGCGTAGTCACGCTCGCGAGCGCCTGGACTTCAGGCGAAGGCGGGCAGCGGAAGGCGGAGCCGCTCGAGAAGCTTCTTGATCCTGCGCATGGCTGCTGCTTTCTTCAGGGACCGGTTTGGGAGCCCGTGTGTGCCCAGCTCCTACATCCATTCTCGAGGGCGGGCAAAGGATTTCGCCTAAAGTGTCGGCCGTGAGCTCCGTGGCTGCATTGGAGGTGGGGTGACGCGCGGTCTCGGAACGGCGGGGCCCCAACCCCGCCTGCGCCCGCGCATTCTGTTGGTCGGCGCCGGCGGCATCGGAGGCGTGCTTGGCTCGCTGCTCTGCGCCTCACCGGCGGAGTTGACCGTGCTCACCACCAATCCCGCGATCGCCGCTGCGCTGCGCGAACGCGGCTTTCGACTGCGCGGCGACGTGGCGGGACGCGGCGGCACTCCTCACGCGGTCTTGTCGGAGCCACCCGACACGCGCGATTTCGATTGGGTGCTACTGGCCGTGCAGCCACCGCAAGTCGAGAGCGCCGCGCAAGGGGTGCTGGCGGCGCTCGCTCCCGACGGGCAAATCGTGTGTTTTCAGAATGGCTTGTGTGAAGAGCGCGTCGCCAAGCTGTGCGGTAGCGAGCGGGTGGTCGGCGGAGTCGTGGCTTGGGGAGCTTCGATGCTGGAGCCGGGCGTCTACGAACGCACGTCGGCAGGTGGATTTTCTCTCGGCGTGCTGCCGGGCGGGCAAGCGGCGCGCCTGCCTGAGCTGTCACGCCTGCTCGAAGTAGTGGGTCCGGTCAATATCACCCAGAATTTGGCTGGGGTCCGCTGGAGCAAGCTGGCCATCAACTGCGCGGTTTCGACGTTGGGCACGCTCGGCGGTGAGCGCCTGGGCGCGCTGCTACGGCTGCGCTTCGTACGCCGCTTGGCGCTAGAAGTACTTACCGAAGCCGTGCTTTTGGCGCGCGCCGAGGGCGTGCGACTCGAAAAGGTCGCCGGCACGCTCGATCTGGAGTGGCTCGCGCTCGGCGCCGATTACGGCCAGAAGGCGTCGATGTCACTGGCGACGAAGCACGCGCTGATGTTGGCGGTGGGCGCGCGCTATCGGCGCATGCGCTCGTCCATGCTTTCGGCGCTCGAGCGCGGGCGCGAGCCGGCCGTTGACTTTCTGAACGGAGAGGTCGTCGAGCGCGCGGCGCGGCATGGGCTAGCGGTGCCGGTCAACGCGCGGGCTCGCGAGCTGGTGTGGGCCGTGGCGCGCGGTGAGCGGGTTTCGTCGCGAGCGCTCTTGCACGAGCTTTGGGAGACCACGCGCGGTACGGGCGCGCGGGCTTGACGGTGCTGGGCTCGAGTCGTATGCGCCCTCGCGTGAGCTCGTGCGCGCTTTGGTTTTCACGCCGTCAGCTTTTGTCGTTCGCGCTCCTGGCCGGGGTGGGCTGTCGGCGCGCTAGCGAGCTGCCGGCGCTTGGCAACGTCGGCAAGTTCAGCTTGATCGATCAGGCCGGTCGCGCCGTCTCGGCCGAAACGCTGCGCGGCCAGGTCTGGGCGGCGGCGTTCTTTTTCACGCGCTGTCCGACGGTGTGCCCGCGCATCACCCGCCGCATGCGCGACTTGCAGCAGGCAGCGGCCAAGAGCGGCGTCAAGCTCGAGCTGGTGAGCTTCAGCGTCGATCCTGACAACGACACGCCCGAGGTGCTCGCTGCGTATGCCAAGCAGTACGGTGCCGATCTCGCGACCTGGCGTT
>Ga0307516_10008148_pt1 | contig 11904 bp, 9 predicted proteins | sample 19_EM_MG_FD_203310 | JGI IMG/M metagenome (GOLD analysis project Ga0307516, IMG submission 203310) | Populus trichocarpa ectomycorrhiza microbial communities from riparian zone in the Pacific Northwest, United States - 19_EM | ecosystem: Host-associated > Plants > Roots > Unclassified | place...
TAGATTCTCTTTCGCATCCTGTTATTTGGTCTCTGTATCATATGTAGCGTAGCTTTCCTCTATTGGTTTTTGCCTCCAATCTGATTGCCTTTCCAATGTCTCCCATAAGCGTGAATTTCGAAGCTGTATGCGGTCTAGATGACACCACGGAAGAACCTCATCACCTCTGGATATCCTCCGATCGACCTCTGTTGAATGCATTTCCTGGACGTGTCACTTGTGATCTTCAATGTGTGGCGGGTGCGCCTCACCTGTGCGATGTACGAAGGTACCAATCCGGCGGCACCTCTCAATGGTTTCCTGAACCGTCTTCCATTCCCGGTTGGTGTACTCAACATTGGTTATACGGGGGAAATTTTGGAGTAGCACCAGGGCAACCGTCAACCCTGACTGTTCCGGGATGGGGGTTTCTCCGACCTCAAGAACCGACAAAACACAATCTCCCCGCAGAGAAACGGACCCATCATCGGAAGGAGACGGTATCGTTGTATTGGTCTCCACCTCGACCAAACTTGTTGCTCGAAAGTGGATACGAAGTCTGGAGAGATGGGGACATCCACAAGCGAGGCCGGTGAGTCCATTGACAGTGATCCCGGAGGCGGTAGCGCATGACGCTCTACCCAGTTGAAGAACCTCCAACTTTGGCATTGCCCATGCCAGACTGACGATGATATCGTCGCCTAGTCTCGAAGAGCAACCACCTTCGCAGGAGAACTGTACCTGGACCTCCTTTAGTTGGTTGAACGAAAGGAGAGCGGAGTAGTTCGGATTCCAAGGGCGTGAAGTGTAGAACCCGAGCGTTGACAACGTATTCTGAATATGCGCGCTGAGTGCAGCACTTTCGAACGCTCCAAGGAAGTCTCCAATGTCACTGGATTCGGAGCGGAAGTAAGCATACTCCAACTTGTCGAGCGCTGCTCCGTGTAACCCTTGAAGCCAGCCAAGGTCATGATCATACTCGACGTCAATTGTGGTGAGGTCCGGAAGATCCACCACTGTGGGAACGTCTTCAGCGAATCCAATCTCGATCCTGGTAACTTTAGGAGAGAAATAGGGGAATGAAGGGAATAAACGCCTTCGTAGTTTCCTCGCACTCGAAGTTCTCGACTCTTGGAAGCCAAGGGTCGTTGACGGTACGGAGCTGCGGCACCTGGATAACGTCCAAAGATGCGGGGTCCTCGAGCTTCCGCACCCTTCGAGGGTATTTTCTGGAACGAGCCCATTCCTCTTTCGTTGGGATTCTCTTGAAAGCCTTTTCGGGTCGGGACTCGGAACATGTTAACGTCGTTAGCGGACTCACAAAGGTTTGCCCTTCTCCCTCCCAGATGTCCCGTGGAAACCACTCGAGCAGTGGGGCCAGTCGTTCTTGCGCCCCCACAACTCGTCCAACATCGGTTCTTCAAAGGTTTTGCAGCAACATGCCAATGCAACAGCAGTGGCCTCTGCCCCTGACGCAACGAGTATACGTGCCAGAAGCCTAAGGATCTCGTCCACGCTGAGACACGGATGCATGTTGAACTTGAAAGGCGCGTTTAGCCACGTAGTAGGGGTGCCAGGGAAACCAACGACTCACGGTCAACGCCAGTGTTGGCGGGGACCGGGTGTGTTTGTTCGCCACAACAGCGATGAGACGCGCAGAGCGGACGCCAAGAAACGAAGCGCCGATTACGTACCACCAGCTGCGATCCCTCAACAACGACGCCAGGCACCGCTCAATCACTTGGCTCACACAATCTTTAGTTTAATTAAGTGAAGCACTTAGTACAGATTCGAACGACGTAGAGATCACAACTTCCGCCAGGCAGCAGGAATGCGGAACGGGAATGGCTGGTGTGAAGTCGTGTAGGATCGTTTGTCGATTAACTGCCGCCCTCGAGGGTAGCTCCTGGAGGGGTATCACTAAAGCGGATTCAAGGTGTAGAGAGGAGTGTTCCTTACTTGAGCGATTGATGATCTCTCTTGAAAGGCAGATTGCGTCCAAAACCTTCTTCCAGTTCTCGTCGATGTAGTCGACGGTTTCTATATGGGGGAAAATGAGGGCTAGGGTTAGGGCGACCGTCGGTACTGCCTCCTCCAACATTGGTATCTCCCCGACTTCAAGGTCCGTCAAAGTACAACCACTCTGCAGTATGGCGGACCGGGCATTGGGAACCACCCCACCAACCGCTGGTGGGTCATTGAGACTGGCCACATGAAAGTGTACACAAAGGGTAGAGAGACCCGGGCAGTGGTGGGCGAGGACCGCGAGCCCCTTGGCCGTGAGGCCGGTGGGGATTTCGCTGCATGGCTGATCGCCGAGCCAAAGGAATTCCAGCTTCGGCATGGTCCGCGCCAGGGTCGTAATGACATCGTCATCCACGGCTGAGGAGCAACCATTTTCGCAGTGGGATTCAATGAGAAGGGATGTCAGTTGCGTGAATGGAAGAAGAGAGGAATAGTTTGGGTTCCATGGGCATGACGTGTAGAGACGGAAATCTGAGAGTGTATTCTGGGTGTGCGTGGCAAGTGCGACCCGTTCGAATTCGTCGAGGAAGTTGCCAATTCGTTCGGATCCGGGGTAGAATGAGACGGTCTCCAACTTTCCAAGCGTCGCTCCGCGAAACCACTTCGACCAGTCGCCGTCGTGGTCATATTTGATGGTTAGGTCGGTGAGATTCGGAAGGACCACTGTGGGTGATGACTTGCCCCCCTTGATAACGACCGATAGCGTACGCAGATTGGGGAGTTTGTAAATCACTTCACGGGCCCCTTCTTCCAATGGTGAATCCACCTTGATGGATCGGAGAACGTTCCGGTTGCTGGCAAGAAGCATTCCAGAAACAGCAGCAGTGATTATCGGATCCCCTGGTAGGGAGTAGAAAGTGATATCTTGCAAGTTGGGACAGAGTGCCGGAAGGGTGTCGATTATTGAAGCAACCGTCGCTGTGGGGTAGCGGGAGCGTTCGTCGAATGAGATGGTGATGCCGACGGTTCCAGGGGAAAGGAACAGGGGGATGAACTCCCCAACGATGTTCCACAAGCGGACAGTTTTCAGGTTTGGGAACAAGGGCCTGTTGATAGCACAATGCTGTAGGACCGAGAACGTTTCGGAAGACAGACCGTCTAGACTGCCATGTGCTCCGAGGGTTCTCATCCTTCGAGCGTACTTCCGGAAACGGGCCCATTCCAACGTCGTCGGGAGCCTTTTGAAAGACTTTCAAACCAAATAGTTGAGGGGAGTGAAAGATTATGCTGTAGATGTGCTCACGGTACATCTGCCGGACCGATCCCAGACATCTTCCGGCAAAGACTTGAGTAACGGGAGCAATCGAGTTTGGGACTCCCATAACGTGTCTAATATAGGGTCTTCGAAGTTCTTGCAGCAGCGCGCAAGCGCAACAGCAGTGGCCTTGGCGTTTGACGCGACGAGTTCGCGGGCGATAAGTCTCACAATTTCGTCCACATTGAGACAGGCGTGCATCGGACCTGGAAGACGCGTTCAGCTGAGCACCAACGGGAAGAAGAAGAAACAGCAACTCACGGTCGATACCGACGTGGTCTCGATTCTGTAGTCGTAGTCGCGGCTTTTACTGTTGCCCGCCCTGTATTCAACTACACGGCTTCCAGACATTCTGTTTTGTTGAGTAGCGACACGGTGGTAGTCTATGTGGCGGAAAATCCGGAGCAGGGTAGGTTCACCAGCCTCCCGCAGTGATAATAAGAATTGTTGGTGGGTGGGGGGTATTGAATCCCGATTCACATATTTGAGATTGGGTAGACAAGGGAAAATTTGGAGGGGACTAGGGCAACCGTCAACCCCTGCCGCACCAGGATGGGAGTTTCTCCAACCTCAAAATCCGTTCAAGGCGCAATCTCCCCGCCGAACAACGGATTCGTCGTCGGACGGAGATAGCGTCGCTGCGCTGGTCCGTGACGCCCTGGCATGGCGTTCCGCCTAGTCAAAGGACCTCCAACTTTGGCGTTGCCTACGCCGGGCTGGTGACGATACCGCCGTCTGCCCTCGGAGAGCAACCGCCTTCACAGGAGAACTCTATATCGAGTCCCATAAGTTGGTTGAACGGGAGAGAGAAATATTCCAAGAGCGTGAAATGTAGAACCCGAAACTGTGGTGGTGTACTATTTCTGGCGGATGTGGTGAGTGCAACGCTTTCGAATGCATTAGGGGCGCTAAGGGAAACCGACAACCCATGGTCAGTACCAACGTTGTCGCGGAGCAGGCGAGATCGTCTGGTTTGTTGCCACCGGAACGTTGGGGCATGCAGGACGAGTGACTGTGGCAAGGAGCGAAGCGCCCGCCGACATGTGGATCCCGCCTTGGTATCCTACCCACCAGTTGCGTACATTGCGTGTTGCGATCACTTGACGGCCACGCTATGCGTAGTAACTTTCCGGAGCTTAATCGCTTGGTTTAACTTGGTTTAAATGACATTCGGTTTGATTAAGTCAGACAGTACGGGTCGAGATGACGGTTTCTTTTTGGGAGGGGGTGTGAGATGGTTGGAGTGCCGTCAGGTCGGGCCATTCCTCGAGCACCAAGCGACGATGTCTCTTGCACGCCGGATTGCATCCACCACCACCTCCCAGCTCTTGTCGACAGAACCGACGTCTTTCATACGGGAGAAAATGCTAGTCAGGGTCAGGGCAACCACCAACGCTGACCTCATCGGCACAGGTGTCTTCCCGACTCCAAGTTTCGTCAAAGCACAAACCCTCCGCGGGGCAGCGGGTCCAGCATCAGAATCCACCCTGCTCGCCGGTAGGGCACTCAGGGTATCAACTCGAAGGTGAACACGAAGGGTAGAGAGGTCCGGGCAGTGATCAGCAAGGACCACGAGTCCCCTGACCGTGACGCCTGTGGAGATTTTGCGGCATGGATCATTGCCTAATTGAAGGGTCTCCAGCTTTGGCATCGTTCGCGCCAGGTTCGTAACGACATCGTCGTCCACGTTTGAGGAGCAACCAGCACCGCAGGGGAATTTGATGACGAGGTGTGCCAGTTCTGTGAATGGGAGGAGAGAGGAATAATTTGGGTCCCATGGGCGAGACGTGTGGAGCCGGAAGTCCGAGAGCGTATCCTGGGCAGATGCGGCGAGTGTGACCTCCTCAAATGCTTCAAGGAAGTCGACAGTCTGTTCGGATTCGAAGTCGAAAGCCACAGACTCCAACTTTCCAAGCGCCAACACCTGCAACCAGTCACTGTCCTGGTCACCCTCGAGTTTGATGGATAGGTGGGTAAGGCCCGGAAGTGTCAGCATGGGTAGTGATGTGCCTTCCTCAACCACTACCTCCAGCTTGCGCAGGTCGGAGAGTTTGCAAACGACACCACGGGCCTCCTTTGTCAACGGCGAATCCGTCCGGAAGCACTGGAGAGTATTTCTACTGGCAAGAAGCATCCCGGAAACCGCAGCAGTGATAATTGGATCCCTCGGTAGGAGGTGGAGGGTGATGTTCTGCAAGTTGGGGCACAGTGTCGAGAGGGAGGTGACCGTTGAAGCGACCACCGCCGCACCAGGTCTGACGGTGTAAAACAGGATGTCGATGTCTGTGGTTCCAGGGGAAAGGAACAGGGAGATGAGTGGGAGGAACGCTGGGACGACGTCGGACAGCATGAGAGTTTTCAGATTCGGAAGTAAAGGCTTGTTGGCATGGCGCTGCAGAACCGAGACAATTTGCAGGGAGGTGGACCTCATATCGCCGTTATCCTGCAGCTTCCGCATCCTCCGAGCGCACTTTAAGAAAGGGGCCCATTCCAGCGCTGTTGGGCGTTTTTCAATAGACTTTCAAATCGAGTAGTTGAGAGGATGGCAAATTGTTGTCGTTAGCGCACTCACGATACATCTATCTTCCACCCAGACACCCCCTGGTAAAGGCTTGAGTAACGGGAGCAGCTCATTCTGGGTCTCCCATAACATGTCTAATACCGGATCTTCAAAGTTTTTGCAACAGCGTGCGAGCGCGACAGCAGTCGTTTTGGCTCCTGACGCAACGAGCTCGCCAGTGACAAGCCTCAGTATTTTGTCCACGTTGAAACATGTGTGCATCGGAACTGGAGGGCGCGTCCAACTGTGGACCGGTGGCGCACGGAACAAGCGACAACTCACGGTCAATGCTGGGGCCAAACAGTCGGGGTAGAAGGAACTCGGAGACCCCGCTGATTACTGGGTCTTCGATCCAACCCCTAGTACAGCCCCTGACCGGGAGCTCCGTGCTATGTAAGGGGGGAAATCTCCCCTTGCACCCGGGGGGCGGGTTCTCACGGCCCACCGGCATCCCAATCCGGTATCTGGTCACGTGGCCCAGGGGTGTTGTGGGAAATACCCATCACGTGGCACAAATATATCCCCGGAGGATGATCAGGCGTGGGAATTGCCTTCCCGCCGGGTGACCGTAAAAAATTGCAAAAGATTTTTATTTATTTAAACCACTCCCTTCCGGTTGTCAACCGCGGTCGGTCCAGCTAAGCGTGGTGCGAAACGGGTGCGAATTAAGCTCGCGGTGCTCGACTTTTGAACGGAGCATTGGGAACACGCGGCCTCTAAGTTACTTTCCGTCGCTCAATCACTTGGCTCACATAATATTCGGTTTGATTGAGCCAAGCACAGTGTAGTGCGGGTCGGGCGGAGGAGATACTACAGTTGCGTGAAATGGTTGGGGTGGAGTTGGAATGCTGGCAGATCAGTCAGTTTCCCGATCAACCGCCATTCCCGAGTGCGGCTCCTGGAAGAGTGTCACTAAAGGCGCTTCGAGGTACAGAAAAGGGGTGTTCCTTACTCGTATGGTCGACAATGTCTCTGGCACGCCGCATTGCGTCCATAACCAACTTCCAGTCCCCGTCGACGGAACTGATGTATCCCATACGGGGGAAAATGTATGCTAGGGTCAGGGGGACCACGAACGCTGACCCCCTCAGTACAGGTATCTTCCTGACTTCAAGGTTCGTCAAAGACCAAACCCCCCGCAGAACAGGGAGCCCAGCACCGGAACCCACCCCGATGACCGGTAGAGCACCAAGGGTATCCACTCGAAGGTGAACACGAAGGATAGAGAGGTTGGGGCAATGACGGGCGAGGACCACAAGTCCCTTGGTTGTAACACCTGTGTAGATTCTGTAGCATGGCACGCCGCTGAGTCAAAGTATTTCCAGCTTTGGCATCGTTCGCGCCAGGTTTGTAATGACATCGTCATCCACTTTCGAAGAACAAACGCCACCGTAGGAGAATTCGACAACGAGATCTTTCAGCTGTGTGAATCGAAGGAGAGAGGAGTAATTTGGTTTCCATGTGCATGACGTGTGGAGGCGGAACCTCGAGAGCTCATTCTGGGCAAATGCTGCAAGTGCAACCTTCTCGAATTCTTCAAGGAAGCCGCTGATTTGTTCGGATCCAGAGTAGAATGTGAAGGCCACCACATTTTCGAGCATTGCCCCGCGGAACACCCGCAACCAGTCACTGGCATGGTCATAGGTGATCGTTAGGTCAGTGAGACTCGGAAGTACCAGTGAAGGCAACGAAGCGTCCCTCTCAACAACTACCGACAGCTCACGTAGGTCGGGGAGGTTGAAAACCGCCTCGCGGGCCTCCTCTGTCAATAGGGGATCCACATGAATGGATCGCAGAGCGCTTAGATTGCTGGCAAGAAGCATTCCAGAGACGGCAACAGCAATCGCCGGATCCCTCGGTAGGGGGTAGATGGTGATGTTCTGCAGATTGGGACACAGTGTTGGGAAGGCGGTGACCGTCGAATTGATTGTTGCGTCATCGGTGTAGGGGTCGGAGTCGGAAAACCGTATGCCGATAACCGTGGTTTTAGGGGAAAGGAACAGGGGGATGAATGGGATGAACCTCCAGGCGACGCGCCACAACTGGAGAGCTTCCAGGTTCGGAAACAATGGTTCAACGTTCATTGGTGGTGCGGAGCTGCAGAATCCCAGAGTAAACCTCCGGAGACAGGATGCTCAGAGTGCCATTTTCCCTCAGGTTTCGCATCCCCCGAGCGTACTTCCGGAAGCGAGCCCATTCCAGTGGCGTTGGGGACCTTTTAAAAGACTTTCAAGGCAAATAGTTGAAAGGGGGCAAAACGGTTGTTGTGGGCGCACTCACGGTGCATCTGCCTCCCTTCCAGACGTCCCCCGGCAAAGACTTGAGTAACGGGAGTAGACGATCCTGGGTCCTCCATAGCGCGTCTAATGCCGGATCTTCAAAGCTTTTGCAGCAGCATGCCAATGCGACAGCGGTGACCTCGGCTCCTGACGTAACGAGCTCGCAGGTGACAAGCCAAACTATCTCATTCGTGTTGAAACAGGCGTGCATCGGACCTGGAAGGCGCGTTTAACTGTGCACGAATAGGGGCGGAAGAAGCAACGACTCACAGTAAATGGCAACGTTGCTGAGGAGAGTCTCAATCGGTCGCGGTCGCCGGTTTTGTTCACCACCAACGGGTTGAACTCAAGTGGGCAAGCTGAATCTTTTCGGGAGTGTGGCGGGCGCCTCCAGATCCAACCGCATGACCCCCATAATGTTCTGTTTTATTAAGTGAAGCAATGGCACGTGCGAGGCATTGAAGGATGATACGGAAGAAAGTTCTCTGGCACTCCTGAACATTCCTCAATCAGATAGCACTCTTGATTTCGGCGCCCGAGGGAGGTATCACCGACTTGGCTCCTAGGTGGAGTGAACGGGGATTTCTTGCTCAAGGTACCGACAAGTCGTTTGAAAAAAGGCCGTTGTCTCCGCAACCCTCATCGGAGGATTCGATGTTTAGGTCAGTCATCAATGTGGATTCCTCCGGTACAGAGGTTTCCCCGACTTCAGAATCCCCGTCCGTCGTCAGAGGGAGGAGTTTCGCTGCACTGGTCGTCACTTCGACCAGATTGATTGCTCGAGAGTCTATACGAAGCATGGAGAGGTTGGGGTAGCCACAAGCGATTCCAGTCGGGGTTTCGCATGGCCTCTACCAGCAGGCACTTCGCCATATGGCTGTAACCGGTGGCTTCGCCAAGCTTCTGGCCTTAACTTTGGGTTATTGCCACTGAAGATCCAACAGTGAGTCATTGCAGTACCAAATGTATGTTGCTCTTGCCCGGCGGTTGCGCAGCGGACGTTCCTAGATTCTCTTTCGTGTCTTATCCTTTGTTCTCTGTATCATGTGTATGGCGTAGCTTTCCTCTACTGGTTTTCGTGTCCAATCTCATTACTCTCCCGACGTTTCCAGCCGAGTGAAAATAGTATTGTGCGGAAGCGGTTTGAAGGTATCGATGTTAATAACGGGCTCGCCACCTGGATCCTCCTCGAACAGGTGTTCTAATCGATTGCACCTCCTGGTAGGGCGCCATCAGGGGCCGTTGTTTAAATAAATGTGATGGGTGCGCCTTACTTGAGCGATGTACGAAACCACCAATCCGTCTGAAATCCTTGATGGTTCCCGCGACGGTCCCCCATTCCCCGTTCGTATACTTGACGTTGAGTATGCGAGGGAAGATTTGGAGCAGGGTTAGGGCAACCGTTAACCCAGACCGTGCCGGGATGGGAGTTTCTCCAACCTCAAGATCCGTCAAAGCGCAATCCTCGTTCCGATAATTAACGGGTTCTTCGGCAGGACACGACATCGTTGCACTGGTCGCCGCCTCAACAAAGCTAGCCGCCTGAAGGTGGATACAAAGCTTGGAGAGGCGGGGACAACGAGAAGAGAGGCCGATGAGTCCGTTAACCGTGATTCCAGTGGGAATTTTGCATGGTAGACCGCCCAATCGAAGGACCTCCAACTTTGGCATCGCCCGCGCCAGGCTCCCGATGATATCGTCGTCTACCCTCGAGACACAACCGCCGATACAGGAGAACCATATCTCGATTTTCCTTAGTTGGTTGAACGAAAGGAGAGCGGAATAGTTCGGATTCCAAGAGCGTGAAGTGTGGAACCTGAACTCCGACAACGTATTCTGGACTGTTGTCGTGAGGACGGCGCTTTCAAATGCTCCGAGGAAGTCTCCAGCGTCATTGGATTCAGTGCGGAAGGCGACCGACTCCAACTTTTCCAACGTTGCTCCACGGAACCCTCCTAGCCAGTTAAGATGGCCATCATATTCGACGTCAATCGTAGTGAGACTTGGAAGTACCATCGTGGGTAACGATGTAGGTCCCTTGATGACCTCCCACAGGTCGGAGAGTCTGGGAAGTCGGTAAACAACTTCTCGTGCCTCCTCCGTCAACGGGGAATCCACCTCAAGGGCTTGGAGAACACCTCGGTTGCAGCCGAGTAGCATCTCCGAAACCGCCTCAGTGATAATTGGGTCCCTTGGTAGGTTGCAGAGGTTAACGCGCTCCAGGTCGGGACATAGTGTTGAAAACCTGGCAATCGTGGATGCGACTACCACTGTGGGAGAGTCGCCAGCGAATCCGATCACGATCTTGGAGGTTTTTTGGGAGGGAAATAAGGGGACGAAGGGAATAAACGCCTTCGTGATTTCTTCGCACCTGAAGGTCTCGAGCCTTGGAAGTAAAGGGTCGTTGACGGTACGAAGCTGCAGCACCAGGATAACATCCACGGATATGGGGTCCTCAGCGGTATCCACTGTGAGCTTCCGCATTCTTCGAGCATACTTTCTGAAATGAGTCCATTCCTCTTTCGTCGGGATCCTCTTGAAAGTCTTTTCAAATCAGACGACTCGGAACCATGTCAACGTCGTTAGCGGACTCACAAAGGTTTGACCTTTTCCCTCCCAGACGTCCCGCGGAAAGCACTCGAGCAGTGGGGTTAATCGATCTTGCGTCCTCCATAACTCGTCCAACATAGGTTCTTCAAAGGTTTTACAGCAGCGTGCCAACGCAACAGTGGTGGTATTTGCCCCTGATGCAACGAGTGCGCGTGCCAGAAGCCTAAGGATCTCGTCCACGCCGAGACACGGATGCATGTTGAATCTAGAAGATGCGTTTAGCCAATGGATTATGGGTACCAGGGAGACTGGCGATTCACGATCAATATTTTGGTGGGGAGTGGGCGTGTTTGCTCGCACGAAAAACGGTGTGTAAGATGCGATGAACGAGCCGACTCGCAAGCGCCCCGAAATGAAGCGCCCGTGGGCCATTCTCCTGTCTGTGGCCCGGTGTCCATTCCATGGATACCTTGACATTGGGATACTTAGTGAGGAGTTCGTGTGTTTTTATCCTAAACAGGATAGAGGCGAACTGTGCTGCGTGTGGACCTCCGTCCATTATATGCTCCAACGTGACTCTTGGTAGGAGGTAGTTTCGTCAACGTTTCTCCGCTGAGGTGGGGCGGGTGAGTGTGTCTTGGAGTTCCTCACGTCCGAGTCCGTCGAACACACTGTCTGATACTTAGAAAACGGCGCAACTGATCCCATGTCTCCCATGAGACGTCGATAACCGGATCGCCATGAAAGCGTTCGCGGTAGTGTCCTTCGTTTCTGACACAGTGAGTTCGCGTGCAAGGAGCATGTGGAGGACGATATCCAGGACGAAAATCAAGAAATGAGGTGTCCGTCGGTCACACCACGGGCAGTGGACAATATGTCCGTTGAATAAATCGTGACTTTACTATCCTGAAGTGTGAACCGGCATCTTCAGGAAAGCGCAGGCGAAGGAATAAAGAAATCGCGAGCCGGCCAATGATCCCAATTTCTTCTGCATTCTTTCAACATTTGTTCGATTCCTTTGCCCTGAAGAAAACAACGGTTCACTCTTCAAGCAAAATCAAGGTTTATTCAGCGGGTATATACTAGTAGCTTGTTGCCCGCGGTGTCATCACCTCAAATAAAGGATAATTTATTGTGTTGGGTGACTAGTCGATACGATAACAGGGGTTGGTGCGCAATGCGAGAGGTATATAAGAATGAGAAAAGGTGTCCACGATGACGGGGGATGCGGGACAGAGAACAGATGTAGGATGTAC
>Ga0307516_10008149_pt1 | contig 11903 bp, 16 predicted proteins | sample 19_EM_MG_FD_203310 | JGI IMG/M metagenome (GOLD analysis project Ga0307516, IMG submission 203310) | Populus trichocarpa ectomycorrhiza microbial communities from riparian zone in the Pacific Northwest, United States - 19_EM | ecosystem: Host-associated > Plants > Roots > Unclassified | place...
AAGGCGCGATAGGTGACGCGTGGGAGCGCAATAGTGGACCCTTACGCTTTGAAACCAGCTCAGGCCCGAATCGTCCTTTTGGGTCATGGGAATTTTCTTTACTGGTCACCTGACCACCATGGCCACCCGCGCATGGTCCACTTAAGACGCGTCCGACCACAGCTCTTCCTTATCCACTTCCTTCATCTTCTCCACACTCCTCTCCGCGCTTCGCATACTATCAGAACACTATGAACCCAAACCAGCGTCAACCCCAGTTCTCAGGATCCACACGATCCACCCAACCTACTCCCCTTACTACAGCTTCCGGCCATCCAAACCATCCCCACGCGCCGGTCCACCAAATCCACCTCGTAAATCCTCTCCACACCCTCAACAATCCACCCAAGGCTCATACTCGGCCCTACCTGTATTCGAGCCATACATTCCCTCTCTACGCTCCCCCATATCATCCCAATCCCCCTAGCTCTGCCTCGACACCATCCCATACCACGGCCACACCTTCACCGATTCTGTCGGTACGGACCCCCTCCACCCGACACTCATCCCTACAGCCTCCCTCAACACGCCCATCCTCGACTCAGTCAACCTCAAAATCCCACAACAATCCCCAGTCCATCCCATCTAAACGCGCTCGCAACCGTACCCCTGGCCCATCAACATCGTCCCAACCCCATCTCCCACCACCCTCTCCCCAACTCCTTCCCATCGAGCCACCTCTGGAGCGGCCGGCCAAGAGACGAAGGGTGGGTGCGGGACACTCGGGTACGAAAACCAAACTCTCAAAAACACCGTTGTTTCCACCCCCACTCCCTCCGGGCCAATTCCGGACCGTTGTTGCGTCCCCACCCAAACCCAGACCTAAAAAGGCACCGCTCCACCCTCTGGCCGTTGACTACGGCCGTCCAATGACTCCGGTGGTCCCCCGACCATCCTTTTGTATCTCGACTTTGCGGGGGAGCCGTATCCCGCTAACCCCCTACCCTGAAAGTCCGGACCCGAAGCACTCGCTGGACGACGAGCTTAGGGGGCCCACCGACCCGGCGATAGCTGAGGAGCTCGGTCGACTGATGTGGAGGCAGCACCAGTGTGTGTGGGACAAAGATGGGGGTTTTGCGGATCCCTATCTCACCAAACCCGTTCCTGAGCTAGATACTGGGTCTCCGAGCGCTCAATCACTGCCGGAGGCATCCGCACTGTATGGCCCCCCGCCGCGGAATAACGAATCTGTCCGCCTTGGGGAAAGCCTCGCGAACCAGAGTGTTATCGTGGTGGATGACGACGACGACGACGGGTTCGAAGGGGTGTTGGACCTCTACCGCGGGGCGGTGCAAGGGTCGATGTTGTCGGCGGAGCTCGAGCTCGAACTTGGGGGTGACCTTGGGTTGACGTGCGTGGGCTGGGAAGCTTCAAGCACTCTCGAAATCAGCGTCAAGGGCAGGTCGCCTGCTCCTTCGCCCTCCGGAGTACCTCAAGAGTCCCGGATCCATACTCTGGAGGAGTACAAACGAGTCGTCGAGGCGGAGAAGGCGTTGCCACCGTCCGAGTCGGTGTCACCCAAGGAGGAACCCCCACTCGGTATCGAGTGGTCTTACAACTGCTGTGGATATATCACAGGGAGGGTCGTGAACCCCCAAAAGGCCAAGACACGGCGGTAGCCGCCGTCCGTCCTGTCCTATTTACTCGCTATCGTGAGTTGTTTTCTATATCTCTGTATCACCCCTTTTGTGTTCACTTAACCAGTAGTAGCCCCCTGTTGTATTTGTTACCAGGCCGAACCCCCCAGTGGGACTGACAATAAACGACCCCACTTCCCGGCTTCGTGGCGACGGCCGTCGAATTGGCTGATCGTGCACGTAACTCCTTTCCAAAGTCTAACAAAGGCTCCGCGGAAGGTGGCCGCTTCGCATCCCCCGGTCGCCATTATACGCGAACACACGTGGGGCGCATCTTTTTGAGGACCGACAGGCCGTAACTCTTTCGAAGGTTTCCCGCACAGTATGGGGAGGCAGAAAGGGAGACGCCCATCTTAACGCCCGCACCCTCATTCGCCTCGGAGAAGGCGCAGCTGAATAAAGTTGGGTACGTACACAACGCACCGGAAATGATAGCACCGCACCCGCGGAACACAAATTTCAGGGGACCAGGGAAAACCCGGGGGACGCACTTCTTTGGGACGACCGGGTCGACCTCGGGGTACACGACCCTGCAGGAAGTACCACCGATTCCGGGACTACAAAACAGAAGTTGCGTCTGGTCGTCTCGGCTAAATCACTAAAGGCACCGCGCCTTTAGTGATCGGGAGCTTTTCCCGTGCACGTGAGACTTCCCACACCGATTGTTCGTCGGCCAGATTCTGAAGACAATGGAGCCTGTTATCGAAACCATGCAGTCCCAGTGCCCTACTGAGGGAACAAAGTGGGTGGCTCTGTATAAAGGGTTGGCAATCCGACACCGGTGCTCGTCACACCACGGCTTAAACCATCACCAACGGCCATACTCTCCCATATCCTCCTCGTCGCTCACAATGGACCAGTACTTCACCTTTGACGAGTCATTCCTGGACACCCTAGTGGACTCTGCCTATTTCGAGTCGTCATCACCACAACCCCCCTCAACAAAGGATGTGTTCGACATTCCTGTTGATCAGGACCGTAGTGGAACGGGCTCCTTCTCAACGTTCTGCGTTATTTCATGAGGGCGTCCGGGAGGTGATCCGTGAGTGGTGGCAAACTCCCTCTGCTTGGAACGAACGTGGTGCTTACACTTGGCCGAATTTTCTCAGGAAATCACCCAAAAAAACAACGCACATCTTTTTTCCAATCAAAGGGATTCCCTCGCATCGCCTTCTCATTTCCTCGTTTTTTCGTTTTCCCCACTTCACCAGTGACTTTTTTCTCGTCCCTCCGGCACTCCGCAGTTGTGGGCGCTAGACGTCCGAATTATCAGCGCCACTCAACAATGTCTTGTATTCTTATTTCTATTTATGCTCATATGGCCGAGATAGATACCCTCATACTCTGTAGCGTATACACTCTTTTGAAACCAGTGCAACTACCTGAAGTGGCCTCAGTTTGTGGTCACGTCCTCCGATGATACATGAACGCCAGTGCTGTTCAGAAATAAAAAATCTACCTTTCGGCTCGCTGCTATGGAAAAAACCTCTGATATTCAGAACCCTACGATGTTGAACAATGAGAAGTCGTGAATATCGAGATGAATTCGGATGCATTGTTACAGTGTGACAGAGTTGGCACGTGATCAGTTGTCACGCACCATTGTTGACCAAAACGGTCAACCCATAATCAGTCTTTCAACAATGTCCAGCCAGATAAAAGACATGCATTGCCCGAACGGTCCCTCGTTCTCTACCCCTCACGCCCACGCTCAGCATGACTGCTCTCCTCTACCCCCTATTCCCGTTTGTCTGCGGACTCGGATTCGTTCTCGTTCTCATCCCGTTACCATGGCACTTGGAGGCATGGAACTCTGGAACCTGTTACTACATGATTTGGACGGCTTTGGCGTGCTTGAATCAGTTCGTTAACTCGGTTGTCTGGTCCGACGACGCGATCAACAGAGCCCCCATCTGGTGCGACATTTGTAAGCCTCGATATCCATCTCTGTTTCTCCCCCCCCTCTTAGACCCTCACAGCCACGCGAATCACGATTGGGGCCTCCGTTGGAATTCCCCTGTCTTCGTTTTGTATTATTCGCCGGCTGCACAGCATATCACGCGTCCAAGCTATTGCAGTTACTCGTGAAGAGGTACGTCCGTCAAGGGAGGGGCGTCTGCCAATGGACTGACATTTTCTCAGAAACGCCGTGCCATCCTCATCGACACTTTCATTTGCGTCCTCATTCCCATGATTGAGATGGGGCTCGGTATGGCTTACCCATTCACCCGAGCTATTTCTTATCTCACTCGAATTTTAGCCTATGTTGTACAGGGACACCGCTTTGACATCTTTCAAGAGCTCGGGTGTTTCCCCAGCGTATACAATACACTCATGACCTATTTCCTTGTTTCTGTATGGCCCGTCGTAATCGGGCTGGTCTCGGCAGTGTACTGCGGTGGGTTCCTTCCAATTTTCCCTCCCCGCCGTCGATTTACACCCCCTCCAGTCCTCACTCTGCGATCGTTCCTTGCGCGTCGCGCTCAATTCACTCAATTCCTGTCCTCCAACAAATCGTTGACAGCCGGCCGATATGTGCGACTGATGGCCTTGGCGTCTACTGAGATGCTTTTGACAACACCGCTGGCACTGTCCCAGATGATCATCAACCTGAAGGCACAACCCCTCGAACCATGGAGGAGCTGGGCAGATACCCATTCCAACTTCTCCCGTGTTGTGTTGGTTAGTTCTGTCCTATGGCGTCACAGTGGCATCTCGGCCATCGCCCTCGAGGTTACCAGGTGGTCTGCTCCCCTCTGCGCGTTCATGTTTTTCTTCTTTTTTGGATTCGCGGAAGAATCCCGCCGCAGCTACCGGCGGGTCATCGACTCTATCTTGTCCACCTGCAGGATCAGAAGGGAGGCGGGATCAACGCAATCGAGGCCTTGGTATGTTTTTCCTGCTCTCAACACCAACTCACTCTCACACCTCAACCCTAGGGTACGCCAACTGTCTTTGCCTACTGTCGCTTCGTCACAATCACTACCTCCGGCCTATACTCCACCGCCACCTCGATACTCTTCGGGTTCCCCGTCTACTTCCGTGGATGCGAAGTCCCCTACAACCTCATACTCCGAGTTTGAAAAAGAAAAACAGCCAGATTCCTGCCTAACCAGGTCTTCAATTTGTTGATACCCCTGACGCGTTCTTGAAGATCGCGCTTTCCTCTTTCGCCCTTCCCGTGTAAATTATACAGTTCGTTTTCGTTCCCCATGTATTCCCGACGCATCCTCATCTCACATTAACCGACGTAGCCCCCCGTTACCTGATGATTACGCCTTCGATACCTTCCACCTTATCACGTCTATGTAGCGTTACATGTACCCCATACAATAGAATCCAGACACAACAAGAAATTAACGTGAACGACCACCCTACAACTGGTGTCGAAAACGTCGCGGCGGTTGCCACGAAGGAAACATGGCACCAACAGCTCAAGTTCTGACGGAAGTAGAACAACCCAAAGGAGGCGCAAATTGCCCGCTTGTGTCCCCGTTCTGAAAGTTCGGATCCTAACACGCTTTCATATTTTCACTAGAAATCCGAATGACAATGCTACCTCAAAGAAAGGCCCATGCCGGAGTCCCGGTCCGAGAGGTGTTAAGTGCGGTGCCGGGAAGCAACACACACAGCCTAGCCTCAGTATAAATGGGTGAATTCGAGGATTGACTTTCGGTGTACGGACAACAAACGGCGAGTGCCGACGGCCGAGCTGGGGGTATATGTGGGAGAAGGTGATCGGCTCGAGGCTTCCCGAACGGGCACCTGGCGAGACCCTCCACTCCTAACCTCCTGGACCCCCCCGGAGAAAGCGGGCATTTCCCCCTCGCTCTAGGATTTCGAGACCTCCGCGATGGCATACGGGAACCCCCTGAACGACATCCAGCTGTGGCTGTATCGGAGTTGGTGTGAGTAACCCGAATAGACCCCACCAGTCCCGGAGGTTTATTCATTCGGTAGGGGTTCCGAACACAGGACGGTATACGGGGCCTTTTGATATATCTGCTTTGGATACCCACTACCAGTCACTGGCCATCACCCGCCACCTTCGATCACTACCCCTCCACCCCCAACCGCCCCTTCATGCGCCTGAAGAAAAGGGATCACCCCTACCCAGGCGCAGTCAAGACGGTGCACTCTTTGATCTACAACAGTTGACCCATGAAAGCCAGAATCTACCCCGCCCCCTGCCGAGTCACTGAGGAGTTTTACTGATCATATGAAGAAGTACGATGAAAGCCTCGTCTCTCTTACCCCCGTAAGCCACAGAATGTTCATCTGAGGATGTTGAGTGCTGGGTCAGAGGCTCACTGGAGGCTCGGAGGCGCGCAGGCCGGTCCGTTTTCAGCAGTCAGCTCTGCGTTCATTGATCGTTATTGATGTCCAAACTGACCTGGAACCCGATCCGAACGAGGTGGCCGCCGCTTACCCTCACCAGTGCGTTCAAATTCTAAATGCGTGGGCCAGACGGTATGGCGTTGGACCGACGCGTCAAAACCAGGGCCCCCCGCATCTCATTGAAGAGCGAATCAGTCCCCGACTTGATCAGCCTAAGTACGAGGAGTGTTGGAGTGCGTAATGTGGATGGGCGTGATTCGTTACCCCGGCCGTCCCGTGGAAACAAGGCACCATTCGGGGAACCTCGTCATGGGGGCCATTGGAAACCGCGTTAACCTTCCAACTATGCCTCGCCCCTCCGGTTCTTGGAGTTACGCATCATTGTCACCAAAGTAACTCCATTACAACCTCTATTCCTTGAGTGTCGCTGCAGCTGGGACCGGAGACTATCGCTCCCCAAAATCTACGATTGGAATGTCGCGAGGGAGCTCACGTTTCAGGCCAAGCCCCACTTCCGGCCTCAGTGTTGACGAGGGAATTACGACCCGACGACCGCCTCCAATCTCGTGCGCCAGGATTAGGAACCGGGTTGCGGTATACCTGACCATCGTCCCCAACGCGCGAGAACGATATGTGCGCGTCGGGCTTGTGGACACCGTCGGCGGTCTACTCCAGATGGAGGAGTCTAGCCTTCCACCTCTGCGGGTGAGCGCTTGAATTTTGGCTGTGGCTGCAGCAGTATTGGCCAATTCAACGCTGTGGAGATATCGCCGGGACTTACATTGCCCGAAGCACGGCGAGATCACTTCCAACCTCCGAAGTTCGCCTCGGGTACTAGGGTCATGTCTCGAGCGCGTGGCTGAAGGCTGGTTCTGGAGTCTATCTGAAGGTTGATGAGAATCGTGGGAGGTTCAGAAGAAACCTAGGACAAGCCCGCGATGCCCGTAAAGGGAGCGGATCGTTCTAAATGGACACGCGACTACGGAGTGGTTTACTCTGTGCTCTTACATGTTTCGTCGAACGGGGTGGGCGAAGAGCAAGAGCCTTATGCTTTTTCACACCCACGCGACGGAATACCTGGACCCCCTTGTGACGCATTCGAGTGTTGCCTCAGCCTTGGCAGGACGTTAGGGACACCGGGGCGGGAGGTGCCTAGCTTCTGAGCGATGTGTGGGTTGGGTGGCCCTGTAGGGATGGGTACTGGTGATTTACCTGTAGCCTGTTGACCACTATCGCGGGCCAACTCGACCAATCGGCGGCCACCTTGCGTTTTGGAACGGAGTGGATCTGAAGGGCATCCCTTGTTGTCCGCTTGTCATCTTACACCACCGTCTGTCCCCCTGGCCACGGGTGGAGCCCCGATTTTCGGAGGTAATTCTGGCCACCTTCCTTAGCTAACTTTGAAGTCAGAAAGCTGGTGCGCGGGTGCATTCATTGTTTATTAGCCATGCGGCTACTGCGCTTGTCGACGTAATCCCCGTTGTTGTACGTTGTTACAGAAAGCTATGGAATTCATGCGACGGCGGCATCCACTACGAAATTCGATCCGCCCGACAATCAGCAGCCGTAGGTGAGATGGCAGGTGTGCCGTGATAGTGGGCGCCGTCGGCCGAATCAGGCTTAGGGTAATTGGCTTCCGTTGTGGCGTTACGGATCCCGGGTGCTGTAGGCCCTGTGGTTGCAGCAGTTTTGTATATCACTGCCTGAACACGTACACCTTGAACTCGTCTCTTTGACAGGTGGCAGCTGGGTGGCAGCTCCTAGACTTGGGCGATGGGCGGAACGAGTTCTCAATGGCGTGGTGGAGTAAGTCACTGCGGTTGGTTTTATCACATTTCTTTCTCCCGTTCCTGTGGCCTGGGGGTGTTTAGTTCTGCTCCAGGAGGGAGTCGCTACGAGCCGGCGGCAAGACCGCGTTTATTGACGGCATGGGGTCGCTCCGCGACGGGAATATAATGCATACCCTGTGGGTAGTGACGTGAGTTCCTGAATGCGACACGCGCCAAAAGTGGCCGGATGTTTGCGCGGCTACTTATTTATAGATGCTGCCTTACTAACAGTTTAGAACCCGCTCCGTGGCGGGGGTGGGTGCTCTCCTCAACTCTGGGCACCACCGATGTATCAGAACTCGGGCCATGTTAGCGGTTGACACGCACGCGCCCCCTCTGACTTCACGGTGTTCAATCCCGTTGCCTACGAGAGCATGCACACCGAACCGCATCGGGTTTCAAGCCCCGGAATTGTACGGCCGACGCACAGGCCCGAGTTGGTTCTGGAAACAGAGTGTCGGGGAAGACGAAGGCCCGAAGCAGGGGATGGCATTGCAATGACGATCGGATGCAAACACGAATCAGAACCTATCAGAAATCAGAATTGAAATCACCGGTACCAGGACAGGGGAAGACCGGAGACCAGGTACGCAGAAGCTTCAGGAGCAAGCGCTGATGGAAGCTGAAGAATCTCACGGGTCAAGTCAGAGCAAGCAACCGTGAATGAGTCGACTGTATCCCTCTAGGTACTTCCCAAGACCTCCGAAAAGAAATTCAGTAGGCCAATTTACGACTGGTTCCTGTAAACACCGGGGGTGATAAGTCGAGCCGGTGGGGAGCGGGAAGCGACGAGGGACTGGCATTTTCGCACAAGTCCTTTGAAAGCGTTGAGTCTGATTAGATCGAGGATACGCGGGTAGGATAATTACATCCAGGTATCGTCATGGGCAAGCAAACGGCTAACGAAAGCGCCAAGGGAGCGAAATGGAAGAGGGAAAATGGTATTATACAGGTGGGAATCCGAAAACCGAGATTTATCCAATGGCCACGCGTTGCCGCCGGCTCCAGGACCAAAAGCCTCAGGAGATAATTTCACTATCGGGGGTACTTGCGACAACGGTCCAACCCTGCAGAGCACGGGTTAGAATTGTCTACATACAGTCATCGGGTAAAAGTGGTACTCACGGATTTAAGCCTGTTAGCAAAGGCAACAATATGGGTATTCGCCTGATCTGGGTTATCGAAGAAAGAAGCGTGACCGGTGTTCGGCCAGAGTCTAAAGACGAAGTTGCCGAAGTTGGCGTTCATGAAGGCCCTGAGCTTCCCCCCGTCGACGTGCTTGTCCATAGTACCATGTAAAACAAGGTAGGGCATGGTCTTGGCGGAGGCCATCAAAGTGGTTTCGTTCTGGGTATGTGGGATGGACCAAACCCTGACATCTGGATTTTGACCAGCAACGGCACCCATCCAGGTGTACTTAATTCCCTGATCCAGTTTATCACCATAAGCCACGCAAGACTCGGCGAATTCCTTGTCGGTAGGTCCGAAAGCGGCGAGGGATGGGTCCAAGAGTCGAGGAATAAAGTCAAGGATCCATTGGGTGGCGACGGTGGGCTGCATGCTGCGATAGGGGAAAGAACCCATCAGGACAACACCCCCCATGATGCTCGTGCCGTAGTAGGTAGCAACGTCTGCGGCAATGACACCTCCCATGGACCTGTAAAAGGCGACCAATTAGTGGAGTCCAGGGTAATGTCTGCAGCCTCCCAAACGCACCACCCAGCCAAAATTGGCTTCTTCGTCCCAATATTGAAGTAGTCGATGACGGCCTTGAAATCCTGAGCGTGTTGTTGGGACCCGTAAGCGGCCTCGACCAATGGTTGGTCACTGATACCCTGGCCACGGACGTCGTATCGTACCTATGACATTGAAAATAAACAAAAACCAGTCAGACGGGGGAGCTGTACGAAGCCGAATGATTTGGGGGGACGGGGGTAGTAGACTTTACGTACCATAAAGAGGTTGTTCGTCATGAAATTATTCGTCCACTGTTTGTCGAAAGCGAGAGAGCTGCAAGAGAAACCCGGGATGAACACAACGGCTGGTTTGGCGGGGTTACCAGTAGACTCCGCCCAAATCTTGGTACCATCGGCAGAGGTGACGTAGACAGCCATGGCAGAAGAGATGAGAGAGATGAAGGCGAGGAGAGGGGCGAACTTCATGGCTGATTCTCCGTAGTGTGGGGGAGAGGATGGAGGGGGTGGTGGGGAAAGATTCCCATCGAAACCCCCACCCTAAGTACTCCTGCAGAATCGCGCGGTCGCAACGGAATGTGCGTCCCGCCCAACGGTTCAGGTCAGTGTGGAAGTAATCAAGGTTCTAGATCACCGGACTGGGCCGCATTTGGGTTACAGCGGATCTCATTTTGATGGGTCGTTTCCCATAGGATGCGGTTTGTTTACCTTCTGATGGTATCAGGGCTCGGCACCCCGGCACCGGTTCGTTCATTGACAGCGAACATCAGCAAACCATCCAGCCCCCTTCCAAACGGTCGGCAACCTGACCAATTCGTTCATTTGTGCTCCGCGGTGCCAGAACGTACCGTCGATTTTCGCGAGCTGCGTGATAGTGGGAACGAGTCGCATGCGGAAGATCTGACCCCGGAATCTGTCTTCACACCAGCTGCCGAGCTGCAAGACCATCAAACGTGAGAAACAAATTGAGGTTGCAGTCTCTGGAAAACGTCCTATCAAACCAACACCCCCTGTATTTGATCCCACTTACCCATTGTGCTGTATGCGCTATCCTGACCCCTGACCCAAAACCCCCGTTCCACGACCTTCTTTCCAGAATTAGTCGTGTTAAAGTGGCGATGGTCCACAGGCGACGAGCTTGACCTTCCCTTCCGTATCTCGTGCCTAGGAACAAATTGGGACCGGTTTCCCGGTACGCTTCTAACCGTCGTCGGATCTGTTCTGCGGTCGCGGCAGGCCGAAGGGGTTGCACTTACAGTCGATAAAAATATCCCGCCAATCCGCCGTGGTTTGGCTGCGGGCCGACGATGATGGAGACAGTGGGAGGTTTGTAGTAATCGACGGAGGGGGAATGTTTCCGCGCCAGGAACGCGCCTCACGCGCTACCAGTGCTAGAAACTCGAACCCCGCCGAGAGCCGGAGGGGAGCTTGGAGTTTGCGTGGCAGGCTGGTTCTAAAGGAACAAAAACACATTCTACCCCGGTTCCTGCCTCTGCCAACGTGATCTTACTCAGCGTGCTTGTTCTTCCCTACATTGCTTGCTTGCGCCCACCCTACCGCCTCGTGTTTAGCACGGAGAGGCGGTTGAAGGGCCGGTTTTACAAGCGATCGTTCGGCCAAGGGACCATCATCGGCGCCATGGACCTCGGATGTGCCTCTGCAGGAACCACACATCACTGATCGCCCACAGAGGGTGTGAAAAATGAGCAGGGATCGGGATTCATTCATTTTCAGGCCCTCCATTCTCGGCAACAGGGGAAATGACCACGTCACAGCCGGCGCTTCTCCAAACAGAGTATAGCGCCTGACCCGTCCGGACTTATCGGCAAACCTGTCCTGGCAAGCAGTGACACCCGAGCATTCTTGACCTCAAGAGGCGGCATCGTTGCCAAAATTGAACAGTATTTGCCTCAGGCGGCCTGTGGGTAGCGTTACGTAGGGGGTGGGGCGTTCCGCTGCGGATGGTCAATATCAAGTTCGAATGTTAAGATTCCATAAATGCCTGGCAACGAATTCCAAGGAAAGTGGGTGTTGCGTACCCCCGTGTGGCGTCGTTTCATTGGGCCTGGGGCAACACCCTGGGACAACACCGGTATAGCGGTGGAAATAATGATTTTCCAGTGTCCTAACGCCAGCCAACCGCCATTGACGTGTATCGTGCGTGACGTTCCGACATTCTAACCGAGTAACTTTGCGCTAGTGGCTGACATTAAATAATAGCAAGATCACAATTTGGCTGAATCACGGGTACCGTTGAATCCGGGGTAAAGGACACACCCCGCTGGAATAGTTGACCCGACCGTAAGACCGGTGGCGGTGGGTGTGTGATATACGGTTTGCGCGGGCGTGCTCGTCCCTGGGGGCGT
>Ga0307516_10008150_pt1 | contig 11903 bp, 9 predicted proteins | sample 19_EM_MG_FD_203310 | JGI IMG/M metagenome (GOLD analysis project Ga0307516, IMG submission 203310) | Populus trichocarpa ectomycorrhiza microbial communities from riparian zone in the Pacific Northwest, United States - 19_EM | ecosystem: Host-associated > Plants > Roots > Unclassified | place...
AGCCGGGGTTCGAGAGATCCTTGTTGCATTCAACGTGAAGATGCGTCGAAAATGGCTGGCCAGCGATGGGACGAATGTGCACCGGGCGATGGAGGCCCGAGGTGTCGGCTGGATAGTAGCTCTCGACGATGCAGTCCCTGTATGGCTCATTCCGTTTCGCCATCGGTCAGCCTGCCTTCAGCCGTCGCAAAACTTCGATTTCCAGGCTGCGATCGGAGAACACGCTACCGGTCATCGCATCTATCAGCGCGCTGTGCTGGGGGGCGTGGGCATCCTGGATCAGGAATGGAGCGACGGCTTCGAACTGCGGATCATCGATCGAATAATCGGACGGATCGCCGAGAAGGAGAGCGCCCTCGCCGACCCTGTCGGTGCCTCGCAAAATCGCGCCGACAACGGCAGCGACTTTGACGGACTTGACGATAGCCTCGTCCATTATGACCAAAACCTGCTTTTTCCCGGCAGGTGCACGCGGTCGGCTCGTACTGCCTGTAGCGGCGTCGCGTTCGAGAAAGGTTGCTTCGATTACCATGAGGTCCGCCTCCTGGACGTGCTCGACCAGGCCGTCGGTCGTTTCTGTGTCGCCCACGACGACGAGCTTCCTGCGCCCTTCGGGCGGTCCCAGCACTTCCTCGGAATCGATCGTCCTGCCGTCTGACAGTGCGCCTCGGAAGGTCGGTGCCGATGCCTGGTTCGATCGTCCGTGCGCCACACGGTTCATGGTTCGCGATCAAGTCGTCCGGTACCTCACCGAACTTCCGGCGGGGTCGAACGATCTGAGCGCGCTCTGAAAGCTCGACAGGTAACGGCGGCGGGGCAGGCGCAAGCCGGATTTCGACATATCCGAGCCTCCAATCGCAAACCCACGGTGGTCTCAAAAGGCCGTAGTCGAAACCGTGGCTTTAGCGGCCAACATCAGGTAAACATGAGTGTTTTCAATGGTGTTGACAGGACACCCCTTCCGCCAGATCACGTTGTTTTCACTGCTATGTTTTGGGTTTTTGGAACGAAGCCCCGGCGCTGCCTCGGTTGGGCCGAGCCGCGCGCGTCCACGGGGCGCATCTTACGCCCTGGGCGGGCTTTGGGCTGGGCCAGAAGAATGTGCAGGGGACCAGCTCGTGGCGCGGCGCGGGACCTCCGGCGGGCGGGCCCCTCTAGCGCCGCGCTGCTGCCCGGAGGACCGAGGTACGCGCAAGCAACTCAAAACCTATGCCTTCCCGCGCCTCCTCTCCGATTGTCGTCTCGTCTGTTTGCAATTCGATGAGATCAAGATCGTGGCCAGCAAGATCGATCAACCCATAGCTGCCGCGCTGGTGCGGCTGCCATGAGCACGCCGGTCAAGCCAATAGGTGGCGACCGCAAGGACGACCCAACCGAGGTTGTAAATCAGGCCGCAGCAAAGCACGACCCACCCGGGGATCGGCCCAATCTCGGCGCGTTCAAGGAATTCGTTGAAGTGCGTTGCCATTTGCGGATGGATGGAGAGCTTCCCGAGATACGCAGATGTTTGAATCACGATGATCCAGATGTAGGAGCGCCGAACACGACGGCCGGCCGCGCGAAAGAAGCTGATATGATGACGCGGATGTAGGTAATCCTCCGCGAGGACCGTCCGCCAATCGGGATCGTCGTTGGCGCGTTTGCCGATCAGGATCTGCGCGTAGAGGTGCGTTTCCATGTAGCGAGCCCGCGCGCGCCAGACGTTGAAATAGCGGTAGCGGCGCGCCTCAAGTCCGAGAAACACCGCGAGCAGCATGCCGATCAGGATCAGCGGCAACGGTGAGGCCTCTCGAGAGGAGAATGTCGTCGAAAGCGCGATGCCCATGGTCACGATCGACCAATTGGTCGTGTTGTCGAGACGCGTTCGCCAGATTGTGCTGCGATAGACCTCTCCGCGATAGAGGTGAGCGATCGCGCCCAACTCGGCCGCGTTCAGATCCGGAATTTCCTTTGGGGCTTCTGCAGGACTGAGCATGATGAGCACCGAACCGATCCGAGACCAAGGCGAAAACTCTCAAGCAGCGGGGTGGCACCGGCCCGTCACGGGGTGGCGCGGACGCGTGTGTCGATGCCAGACCCCTGATCCGTACCATATTTTCGCGCGGGTTCACCATTCCGCGGGCCCGCAGCACGTGATGACAAGCCTTTCGCGCGCCGTGATTGACCATCTCGCATTCGCGAGACACTCCTTGGCCAATGCGCCTGTTAGCCGAATACCGTCGTTGCCCGTACCGTTCACTTTTCAGCGCGGCTTTTTCATGCATACTTTGCGCAACCGTCGGAAGGAGCGCGCGCATGGCTCAGGTCCTTCAGGCTGAGGGGCGGCCGCGGCGAGATCCCCAGAAGTTGCCCGCCGCCGCGGTGCTGACGGCGCTCGGAGTTGTCTACGGCGATATCGGCACCAGCACGCTGTACGGACTGAAGCAGGCCGTCGACGCCGGCGGGGCGCCCACGCCCGAGACGGTAATAGGCACCGTGTCGCTTATTTTCTGGGCGCTTCTTCTCATCGTCGGACTCAAATATGCCATTCTGATCCTGCGCGCCGACAATCGTGGCGAGGGCGGTATCATCGCGTTGCTCGCGCTTTTGGATGCCAGGCACGCGCCGCCCGGAAGCGCGCGCGCCTCCCTGCTCGTCGTCGGCCTGATCGGGGCCGCGTTGCTCTATGGCGACGGCGTGATCACGCCTGCGATCTCGGTGCTCAGCGCCGTCGAAGGTCTGAAGATCGACGCCCCTGCCCTGGCGCCGATGGTCGTTCCCATCACCATCGCGATCCTGGTCGGCCTGTTCCTGGTGCAACGCAAGGGAACGGACTTCGTCGGCAACATTTTCGGGCCGGTGATGTGCGTATGGTTCGTCGCAATTGCCTTGCTCGGCCTCAAGGGCATCATGCAAAGCCCAGCCATCCTCGCCGCGATCAGCCCCCATCATGCCGTTCTCTACCTCAGTCACGCGGGACCCGGCATCGCCTTCGCCGTGCTCGGCGCGGCCTTTCTGACGCTCACCGGCGCGGAGGCCATGTATGCCGACATGGGGCATTTTGGCCGGCTCCCGATCCAGCTCGGATGGTTTGCGATCGTGTCACCTGCCTTGATGCTCAATTATCTCGGTCAGGGAGGGCTGCTTCTGGCCGATCCCCATGCGGCCGAGAATCCGTTCTACCTGCTGGTGCCGCGATGGGCCCATTACCCGATGGTGGCGTTCGCGACCATCGCCACCGTGATCGCCTCGCAGGCCATCATCTCGGGCGCGTATTCGCTCACCCAACAGGCCATGCAGCTCGGCTTCCTGCCTCGCATGCGAGTGCGCCACACGGCAAGCCATGAGAAGGGGCAGATCTACATCCCCGTGGTAAATTGGCTGCTGGCGGTCGGCACGCTCGCCGCCGTGCTCCTGTTCGGCTCGTCCGACGCCCTCGGCGGGGCCTATGGCATCGCGGTTGCGATGCTGATGGCGATCACCACGGTGCTGGCGGCCCTCGTCGCCCTCCGATGGGGTTACAACCCGCTGATGGTCGTGGCGGTCAATGGCTTCTTCCTCGTCATCGAGATGGTTTTCGTCGCGGCGAACATGACCAAGCTGGTCGAAGGCGGCTGGTTCCCTCTGCTGCTGGCAAGCATCATTGCATTCCTGATGCTGACCTGGCGTACCGGATGGCGGTTGCTCGAGCAGGAGCGTTCCAAGCTGCGTCAGCCCGAGGACGCCTTCATCGAGTGGGTCGTCAACACGCCGCCGATACGTCTGCCCGGGGCGGCAGCGATCTTCACCGCGGCGTCCACGGGGATCCCGCTCTGCCTGACCCATCACCTGCGGCACAATCGCGTGCTGCATGAGCAGGTGCTGTTTATCGCGTCCATCAGTGTCGACGAGCCGCGGGTCGACCCCAGTGAGCGGATCCAGCTTGTCCCGGTCGGCGCCGGCATCACGCGCGTTCTCTTCCGTTTCGGTTTCATGGAAACGCCTCATGTAATGGAGGGGCTGAGGCTTGCCTGCCGCAAACCCGAGCTTGCCGGCATCGATCCCGACAACATCACATACTATTTCAGGCGCGTGATGGTCATCGCGACCGATAAGGGTGCAGGCATGTCGGTCTGGCGAAAATCCCTGTTCGCCACGATGCACCTCAACGCCAACCTCCCGGCGGCGTATTTTGGCGTTCCGACCGCCCAGGTCGTGGAGGTTGGCCTCGAAGTCGAAATCTAGATCTCACGTTGGAGTCCGCAGTCTTGCCACCCTCAAACCGCCGCCGCCGGCAGCGGCCTGCGACCGAGGATCACATCGGACGCCTTCTCCGCGACCATGATCGTCGGGGCGTTGGTATTGCATGAGGGCACGAATGGCATCACCGAGGCGTCGACGACACGCAAGGCCTCGATGCCGCGGACCTTCAGATCGGGCGTCGTGACGGCGCTCTCGCCCAAGCCCATCGCGCAGGTGCCGACGGGATGGTGATCGGTCTTGCAGGTGCGGTAGGCATATTGCACCAGGTCTTCCTCGCTCCTGATGTCATCGCCCGGCAGCCGTTCGGCGAGCACGAAGGGTTTCAGCGCAGCCTGCTTCAGGATGTCGCGGGCCAGCTGCAGGCCCTTCAGCGAGCACTCCCGATCGTAGGGGTCTGACCAGTAGTTGGGATCGATGAGGGGCGCGGCCGCGGGATCGGCGCTGGCCAGCCGCACTGTGCCGCGAGAGCGCGGGCGCAGGAATGCCGAATTCAGTGTCACGCCGGGATTGCGCATCGCCGCGACACCGGCCTCGATGCCGGATCCGAGTCCGAGATGGAATTGAATATCCGGCGAGCGCGCGTTCTTGTCGGCGTACCAGAACCCTCCGGTCTCGAACAAGGTCGAGGTGACGGGGCCGGTCTTGAACAGAAGATACTGCAGCCCGGCCCAGAGCGTGCGATGCGGCTGCGCCACGCGATCGTAGGTGTGATCGCCGGTGCATTCGCAGATCGCGTAGAGATCGAGATGATCCTGCATGTTGGCGCCAACCCCCGGCAGGTCATGAACCACCGGGACCCCGGCTGCCGCCAGCGCGTCGGCCGGACCGATGCCGGAGAGCTGCAACAACCTTGGTGAGCCGATGGCGCCGCTGCAAACGATCACCTCGCGCTCTGCGCGAAGGGTCTCGATGCCGCCTGACATGCCGACCTCCACGCCGATGGCGCGGCGGTTCTCGACGCATATTTTCAATGTCGGCGTGCTCAGTCTGACCGTGAGGTTGGATCGCGAGCGCACCGGCCTGAGATAGGCGCTCGCTGTCGAAGACCGCTCGGCATGGCGCGTGGTCAATTGGTAATGACCGATGCCGTCCTGCACCGCGCCGTTGAAATCATCGTTGAACGGAATGCCGGCTTCCTGCGCGGCGCGCAGGAACGCGAAGCTGATCGGCAGCGGATTGACCGGATAGGACACGCCCAACGGCCCGCCATAGCCGTGATAGGCATTGACGAGTCGCTGGTTGTCCTCGGCACGCTTGAAATAGGGCAGGACGTCGCGATAGGACCAGCCCGCGCAGCCGGCTTCGGTCACCCAGGCGTCGTAGTCCCTGGCGTTGCCGCGGGTATAGAGCTGAGCGTTGATGGATGAGCCGCCGCCGATGACCTTGGCCTGGGTATACCAGATGACGCGGCCGTCGAGATGCTTCTGGGGCACGGTGCTCCACCCCCAGCTGGCGACGCCCTTCGTCATCTTGGCGAAACCGGCCGGCATGCGAAACAGCATGTTGCTGTCGCGCCCACCGGCCTCGATGAGCAGGACCTTGATCGACGGGTCCTCGCTCAGCCGATTGGCGAGCACGCAACCCGCGGAGCCGCCGCCGACGATGATATAATCGTAGGCCATTCCGTCCTCCGGTCAAAGATCGTTGCTGGCAATGTGGTTGGCGACGCGAAGTGCCTGCGCCGCGATGGTCAGCGCCGGATTGACCGCCGCTGAGGTCGGCAGCAGGGAGGCGTCGACCACGAAGAGATTCGGATGGTCGTAGGCACGGCAATAGGGATCGAGCGGCGCCTGTGCCGGATCCAGGCCGATGCGCACGGTGCCGCACTGATGCGACGGCGTGCGGCCATCGAACGCGCGCGCCAGCACGATCGGGTAACCGGCGGCATGGAGCCGCTTGCGCAATTTCTCTACAAGGACAAGGTGCGAGGCCCAGTTGCTGCGTTTCCAATCCAGTCGGATCCCGGCACCGTCGAGGGTGACACGGCTGTCGGGATTGGGCAGATCCTCGCTCATGGCGTAGAAGTCGACGGCGTGTCGACTGAGCCAGTTCAACGCGAGTTCGGGGACGAGACGCAGATTGGCTTTGAGGATCTGACCGCTGACCCGACCGAGCAATTGAATGTTGCCGAGCGGCCGGCCGCCTGCGCCGTCGCCGCAATAGAAGTCATTCATGCCGAACGTCTTCTGATAGACGGAATCATTGACCGTTCGCGGATCGATCGCCAACACGGCCGAGGAATTGTGGTTCATGAAATGCCGGCCGACCTTGTCGCTTGCGTTGGCCACGCCGCGCTCGGAGGAACGCAGCAACAGCGCGGCCGAATTGACCGCGCCGGCGGACAGCACGATCAGCCCAGCGTTGAGCGTGCGCCGCTCGCCGCCAATGTCGCATTCGACGCCTGCAACATTCTTGCCGTCGGGCGCCACGATCAGGCGCTGGACTTTCGCCCCTGTCTGCAGCGTGACGTTGGGATGAGCCAGCGCGGCCGCAAGGCCGCAGGTCTCGGCGTCCATTTTCCCCGTCCGCGTATCGGGAAACGCGTCCCATGGCGTGGCCGCGCGTTGCATCCAGGCTTCGATGTCGACACCGAGCGGGAGCGAGGCCGGGTGCAGTCCTATTCCGCGCAGCCGCTCGCGGGTTACCGCGATGGCCGGCTCATCCGGGATGGCCGGCAAAGGATAGGGTGCAGAATGCCGTGGTTCGGTGGGGTCGTCACCAAGCGCGCCGCAGACCCGATACAGGCTTTCGGCCTTGGTGTACCAAGGCTCCAACTCGTCGTAGTCGAACGGCCAGCCCGGGGTGGTCCCTTCCGCGTGCGCGATCGGCCGGAAGTCACAGGCGCGGTAGCGGATGAGGACCGCGCCGTAAAACTTGCTGTTGCCACCCACATAGTAATAGTTGCCGGGATTGAAGTGCTGACCCGCTCCGTCGGTCCAGGTCTCGGTCGGTCGATAAAAGCCGCGTTGGAAGATGGCCCGTGCGTCGCGCGTCTCCGGCGTATCCTGCAGCCGTTCGCCGCGTTCGAGGATGACGATGCGAGCGCCTGTCGGCGCCAGTCCGGCGGCGAGCGTCGCCCCACCCATGCCTGATCCGACAACGATCACATCGGGGCTTGAGGCATCGCTCACTACGGTTTCAGACATGGACCCCTCCCCCCTCAGATTGGGATCTCGCGGCAGACCTTCGCGGCTGTGACCAATTGTTCCCGTTGCCCTGTCAGCAACGGGGCCGCTGGCCGAGAAAGGAACTAAATTCGATGCGTCGTTGCCGGGTCGAACAACACGGCCTTGTCGAGGTTGAGAGCGAACACATGGCTCTGGCCGACGCGAATGTCGGAATCCGCCCGCACCCGTGCGGTGATCTCCTTGCCGGCGATCGAGGTGACGACGAAGGTGTCCGATCCGGCCGGCTCGACGATTTCGACCTGGCTCGTGAAGGTCGCGAGGCTCTTGGAATTGCCGTCCGCGCCCTCGAGGTCGCTGACGGCTTCGGGACGAATGCCGAAGATGACCTTTGCCCCTTCCGTCAGCGTGGCCACGTTAGCGCTGGTGGGCGCGGGAAACGCGATCGGCTCCGTTCCGGCGCGTTCGATCACGACCGAGGCCGCGCCGTTTGATCGCAAGACCTTGCCTTCCAGCAGGTTCATCGACGGCGAGCCCATGAAATCGGCGACGAACAGATTTGCCGGCCTGTTGTAGACCTCGTGCGGCGTGCCGACCTGCTGAAGCTCACCGTCCTTCAGCACGGCGATGCGGGTCGCGAGCGTCATCGCCTCGATCTGATCGTGCGTGACATAGACGATCGTCGCACCGGTTCGCTGATGCAGGCGCTTGATCTCGACCCGCATATCGACGCGCAGCTTGGCGTCCAGATTGGACAGCGGCTCGTCGAACAGGAAGACGCGCGGCTGGCGCACCAATGCGCGCCCCATGGCGACGCGCTGGCGCTGGCCGCCGGACAGCTGGCTCGGACGGCGCTTGAGAAGATGCTCCAGTTGCAGGGTTTTTGCGACCTCGGCCACGGCCTTGTCGCGCTCGGGTTTCGGCACGCCGCGCATTTCCATGCCGAACGCCATGTTCTCGGCGACCGTCATGTTGGGATAAAGCGCATAGGACTGAAACACCATCGCGATGTCGCGCTTCGACGGGTGCAGATCATTGATCTGCTGACCCTCGATGCTGATCTCGCCGGCACTGATCGATTCCAGGCCAGCGATGGTGCCGAGCAGCGTCGACTTGCCACACCCCGAGGGGCCGATCAGCACCAGGAAACCGCCCTTCTCCAGGCTCAGATCGATGCCCTTCAGCACCTCCAGCGTGCCAAAGCGCTTGCGAAGCCCGCTGATCTCGAGGAAAGCCATGGTCTATCCTTTCACCGCGCCTGCCATCAGCCCGCGCACGAAATAGCGGCCTGCGACGACATAGACGAACAGAGTGGGCGCGGCGGCGATGATGGCCGCTGCCATGTTGACGTTGTACTCGACGACTCCGGTCGAGGTATTGACGAGGTTGTTCAGCGCGACCGTGATCGGCGACTGGTCGCCGGCCGCGAAGGTCGACCCGAACAGGAAGTCGTTCCAGATATTGGTGAACTGGTAGATCACCGTGACGATGATGATCGGGGTCGAGTTCGGCAGCAGGATGCGCCGGAAGATCTGGAAGAAGCCGGCGCCATCGATCATCGCCGCCTTTACCAGTTCGGTCGGAAACGCCTCGTAGTAATTGCGGAAAAACAACGTCGTGAAGCCGAGGCCATAGACGACGTGGCAAAGCACCAGGTTGACCGTCGGATTGCCGAAACCGAACGAAAAGCCGGTGGTGTCAATGAGCTGATTGCCGATCTGGCCCAACAGTCCCAGGATCACCGCCATCGGAATGATGACGGACTGGAACGGGATGAAGCAGGCGAACAGCATCATGCCGAACACCAGCTTGTGGCCTGGGAAGCGCCATTTGGTGAGGACATAGCCGTTCAATGCGCCAAGCAGTGTCGAGATCACGACCGCCGGCACCACCATCTTGATCGAGTTCATGAAATAGCCGCTGATCCCGGCGGTATCGGAGACGCCGATGCTGGCTTCGCCCCAGGCCCTGATCCAGGGCGCAAAGGTCGGCGATTTCGGCAGCGCGAACATATTGCCGCCGGTGACTTCGGCGAGCGGCTTCAATGACGCCATCACCATCACGATGAGCGGCACCAGATAGATGATCGCGAAAAACAGCAGCAGCCCGTAGATCACCACGCGGGTGACGATGGATTGGCCCGAAGCGGGGCGACGCGGTGGAGCGATGACGAGATCCGCGGCGGTCATTGGCGTTTCTCCCGCAGTTCCGAATAGAGGTAGGGAACCATGATCGCGGCGATCGTCATCAGCATGATGACCGCGCTGGTGGAGCCCACCCCCATCTGATTGCGCGTGAAGGTGTAGGAATACATGAAGGTCGAGGGCAGCTCCGCGGCCCCGCCCGGGTTCTTGCCGGTGACCGACAAGACGAGGTCGTAGGATTTGATCGCCATGTGGGCGAGCACGATGATGGCGGAGAGAAACACCGGCCGCATGATCGGGATGACGATCCGCCGATAGGTCGCATAGGCGGAGGCGCCGTCGATTTGCGCGGCCTTCAGGATCTCAGCGTCCACGCCGCGAAGGCCGGCGAGAAACATCGCCATCACGAAGCCGGAGGTCTGCCAGATGCCCGCAATCGCGACGCAATAGATCATCATGCGGGGATTGACGACCCAGTCGAACTTGAAACCGGTCCAGCCAAAATCGTGGACGGCCTTCTCCAGCCCGATGCCCGGATCGAGAAACAGCTTCCACGCCGTGCCGGTGACGATGAAGGACAGCGCCAGCGGATAGAGATAGATCGGGCGCAGAATGCCCTCGCCGCGAATCTTCTGATCGAGCAGGATCGCCAGGGTCAGACCGAGCGCGAGACAGAAGACGATATAGAGCCCGCCGAAAATGCCGATGTTGACAATTGCGGTGTACCAGCTCGACGGCGGGTCGGTCTCGAACGTCCAGTTCCAGAGCTTTTCGTAGTTGGCGAGGCCGACCAGGGTGAAACTCGTGAAAGCCCTCGAATTCGTGAAGGACAGGAAGACGGTCCAGAGATTGAAGCCATAGACGAAAATCAGGACCAACAGGAACGACGGTGCGAGGACGAGCTTCGGCACGAATTGCTGAATGCGTTCACGCAGCGTGGTGCGCGGCCGGGGCTCGGCTACGGCGATTGGAGCAATGGTTACGGACATGGACATCTCCCGTTCGCGGGACCGCACGACACACCTGAACGTTACCCATGCCTCTCTCCGGCGATGGAGAGAGGCATGGGCAGACAGCGCTTATTTGGCGCTGTTGATCGCCTTGATGAGCTCGGTCACGGCCGCTTCCGAGGTCTTGATCTCACCATGGAAGAACTTGGTGACGACATCGTCATAGGCGGCGGCGACAGCCGGAGGCTGGGCGTAGTTCTGCGCCAGCGATCCGAGGAATTTGCCGTTGGCGTTGGCGGCCTTGACGTCGGCGATGCCCTTCTTGCCGCACATGTCGAAGTCGGTATCCGGCACATCCATGCGGGCCGGCACCGAGCCCTTGATGACGTTGAAGGCGGATTGGAAGCTCTTGCTCATGGTCGCATCGGCCATGGCAAGTTGCGCCGCCTTGCGGTCGGCAGACACGTTGAACATGGCGAACATGTCGGAGTTGTAGATCACCGCGCCGTCGGTGCCCGGGAAGCGGTAGCAGATGAAGTCCTTGCCGGCCTCCTTGTTGGCCGCCCTGAACTCGCCCTTGGCCCAGTCGCCCATCACCTGAACCAGCGCGTCGCCCTTGATCACCATCGCCGTCGCCAGATTCCAGTCGCGGCCGGCGTAATTCGGGTCGGTGTAGGAGCGAAGCTTGGCGAGGTTGTCGAAGGCCTTCTTCATGGTGTCCGACTTCAGGGCAGCCGGGTCGAGATCGATGAACGCCTTCTTGTAGAAATCGATCCCCCCGGTGGAGGCGACGACGGAGTCGAACATGGTGGCTTCCTGCCAGGGCTGGCCGCCAAGCGCGAGCGGGGTGACGCCCCCCGCCTTCGCCTTGTCGAGCAGCGCAACGAATTCGTCGAAGGTCTTGGGTTCGGTGCCGCCGATCTTCTCCATCACGGCCTTGTTGAGCCAGATCCAGTTGACGGAATGGATATTGACCGGCACGGCATCCCACTTGCCGTTGGTGGTCGTGAACTTCTGCAATGCCGCCGGGACGAGCTTGTCCCAGCCTTCCTTGGTCGCGAGTGCCGTGATGTCGCCAAGCTTGCCGGCCTCGGCATAGTCGAGCGCGAAATAGCCGAGAATCTGGGACGCGGTGGGCGGATTGCCGGCGGCGACCATGGCCTTCAGCGTCGTCATGGCTCCTGCGCCGCCGCCACCGGCGACGGGCACGTCCTTCCAGGCGTAACCTTCCTTGGTGAGATCCTGCTTGAGGACGTTCAGCGCGGCGGCCTCGCCGCCTGAGGTCCACCAGTGCAGCATCTGCACTTCCTTAACGTCGGCTGCGTTTGCAGTCGCAGCGAAGCCGAGGACCGACGCGGCCATCGCGCTCGTCAATAGCAGACTACGAAGTTTCATTGCTCTACCTTCCAGGGCGTACTCTCCCGCCGGATACGGTCCGGCGCCGTTTCCAGAAGCCTTGCGTT
>Ga0307516_10008151_pt1 | contig 11902 bp, 14 predicted proteins | sample 19_EM_MG_FD_203310 | JGI IMG/M metagenome (GOLD analysis project Ga0307516, IMG submission 203310) | Populus trichocarpa ectomycorrhiza microbial communities from riparian zone in the Pacific Northwest, United States - 19_EM | ecosystem: Host-associated > Plants > Roots > Unclassified | place...
GCAACAGTAAGGAAACAAGCGGGGCGATCCTGGGCGGCCGGCGGCCAGGGTCTGAGGAATATCGCTACCGGCGCGATATTGGCAGGGACCGGGGTGTTGCGTCTAAGCGCGTAGGATGACGGTGGCCATGGCGGCGGAGACAAGGATCAGCCACAGTGTGGCGAGGGTGAGCGCTGCGCCTGCGGCGGCGCCTACGAGCCTGTCACGCCAGGTTCGTGACAGTACGGAACGCCCGCTCAAACGAAAAAACCCCACAAACAAGATCTAAGATTATTCTGTTGTGAATTATCGAAAGTAGCCTGATTACCTTTGATCCTTTCCACACTCCGGTTACGATACGACCCCAGTGTCACACTATAATCTTGATCTCAAAAATCACCCTACTTTCATGACTTACTTTAACGACACCTACTTCGAAGACCACCTCTACCTAGTCGAACTATCTACCTTCTTGGAACCTAAGTCACAGTACTCCTTCGACTACACGTTCCAATCAATCGATAGTGAGTTAGCGAAATACGAACAGTGGGAAGAGTTCTTCGACGGACCTAAACCAACCCACGAGGCAATCGACTGCGCCCCATACCATTGGTATACCCAGCAGTGGTGGAATTGTGCGCTACAATCCCAACCGGCTGATTTCGACGATGACGAAGTGTTTGACCTCTTCCACTATCATTTCGACTATGACTCAAGCATAAACAGTGGAGACTTCCTGGACCGTTACTAAGAAAATGTCTACTACCTCCGACTACAACATGCTTCGGTTGGAAGTACCCCGCAGGCTACTGCAGATCACCAATGACGAGGAACCAGCGGAACAAGCCCTAGAAATCGCCAACCCGGTGGCATGGATGCGGGTGATAGCCAACCATCAGCAGTAGGCCGAGCAAGACCTACGTCAGCTAATGGACGCCTGTGGAAATATGCTGGACCACACGGAGCGACGTGTCAGACGGATCGAGGCAGTGTACAACCGACTAATGTAAGGAGCCCAATACGTCTACGAACAGATGGAAGCCAAGGAGTAAATTTCGGGAGAATGGGTAAGGAATGAACTCATAGTATCCGCTAACGTATATCAGACATTTACCCGACAGGTCTGGGAGGCGATTATCGAGCACTCTAAGACAAGCGAGCAACACTGGGTGCATGAAGCAACACTGGTGGCTCGAATGCACGATGCGGTGGTGTTCCTATCGGAAGCAAATCTGGCCAGGAACGTCAATCTAATGGAGTTCCAAGGTAACGTGGAAAAATGGGCTGCTGACCACCAGCGAAAGGTTGAAACGCTCGAACGACAACGGAACGAGGACCGAGATCGAATGACCGGCTTGGAGCAGCGGCTGGCCCAGGCACAGGACAAATTGTTGCGAGTAGCAACCACGGTGTCTTTGCCCGCAACACCAGTCGGACGAGCGCGACCCACTCCAAGCCCAGGGCCACCGCCGACCCGATCAGTGCTGGGGAGTCCCCTGCTCGGAGGAACCCAACGACGACGACAGAGGCCCGCGGTAGTCCCGGTGCCTCTGACAGCCCAGGCCACGAACCCGCCGCAAGGACCCCCACCTAGACCCCCACGAAGGGGAGCATTGCCCTCGCCCTCGCCCCCTCCTAGCGAAGACGACAATGACCTGTATGAGCGAAACCTCCCAACTGGGAGGCCCCCACCGGGAGCAAGAGACCTGACCCAGGACCAGCTGGCAACCATGCTCACGCCGGGAGAAATAGCCCAGCTGGTAGGAGTAGGAATCGCGGCAGCGCAAGCCGCGGGTCAGCCAGTGAGAGAAGCCCAGGTACATACGTCAAGATTAAAAATGGAGAACCCAGTAAAATTCGACGGCAAAAGCCCCACCGCCTTCAACCAGTGGTGGGAATCGGTAACCATGTATTTGGGATTCTACCGGGAGATGGTCGACAGGCAAAAAATCGCCTGGGTTGGGACCCTACTGACAGACGCGGCCCTGGTCTGGCACCTCCACCGGTACCGAGAATTGCGAGATAACGACACCTGGGTTAATTACTCCGCCGCTATCAGAACCGAGTACCGCAACGAAAGAGAAGCGGCGGACGCCCAGCTGAAACTGGGACAGCTCAAGTATCAAGGCGACATCCGAGCCTATATGACAGAATTTCGGGCGCTAAACAACTATGCGCGAGCTACGGGAGAAGGCCTCTAGGAGAAAGTGAAAATCACAATGCCGGACTCGGTGCTGGACAGGAGGTTCGCCCAATACCTGGAAGACTTCGCCGACGACGAGGGCTTCCTGCAGGCCACGTACCAAGCGGCCCTTCAGGTAGAAAAGAACAAAGCCATCCGCCAGGCAAGGGAAGGAGCAAAACCCCAGCAAGGGGGATCCGGGAAGAGAGAGGACGACAGAAGAAAGGAGACGAGGAAGGAACGGGGGGAACAAACCCGGAACCAGGCCCCAGACGGGAGGAAAGAAGAGCCCGGCAGAAGGAACCCCGCAACTGTCGGAAGCAAATACGGCGGAAAGGAGCGATGGGCCTCCGAGGCCGCTGCATTCAACGGAGTCCCCTCCAGTGAAAGGAGGAAGCACTCAAATACCCAGGGATGTCACTGCTGTTGGCGGCCTGCTCACAGGGCAGCCCAATGCTACGCCGGCACTACGATAAATGGCACCAAACTCCCGTACGCACCATGGAAAATAGCTGCCGGAACCAAGCGGCAAAGGGAGCCCAAAGAAGAAGAAGCCCCCGAGCCAGCACCAAAAATACAGAAAACGGCGGCCGCTGACGAACCTATATGGGAAGACGAGGAGGATTTTTGAGAGGGTGGGGGACCCAGCCGCCCCCTGAGACCCAAAACTCCATATGCGGAACAGGTCAAAAAAGGAAAAGAGGAGATGCGGAAAAAGAAGAAGCGGTAGGCAAGAAGCCTCAGGGAGGACCTAGGCCCGTTCTCATGATGATACTAGAGAAGGGAGGAAAAGACAACCGTGTTAAAGTCCTCCTGGATACTGGTTGTTCGATACCGCTAATCAACCAAAAAACGGTGGAAAAGTTAGGCCTCCCACTGCAACGGCACAACATGGCGGTCCCTATCGAAAACTACACGGGCCAACTGGTGAAAGGAGCCAGGTAGTACTACACTGAGTCTCTGCTGCTGCGACACTGTCAACACGTTACCAGGGAAAGTTTCGAAGTAGCCCCCATTGAAGAAGGAACCGACATATTTCTCCCCTTCTGGTGGATTGCTAAGCACCCCCCTCAGAGGACGTGGCAGGACCCAGAAGTACGGTTCAACAGCAACGAATGCTGGGAAAAATGCACAAAATACGAAGCAGCCGACTTCTCGCTCACCTGGGATGAAGAAATCCTGCATGACCCAAATGCCCGGACAATCGGGCATGTATCAGCAGTCACCAACAAGGACGCTCTAGCCAGCGTACCAGCAAGATTCCAGCCGTATATAGAGATAATGAGCCATGAAGCTGCTGACACCCTACCGAAACACCGACCGTACGATTGTAAAATCGAGCTCAGAGACGGAAGCACCGCCCCTTGGGGACCCATATACCCCTTGTCCGAGGTCAAGCTCCAAACGCTCCAAGAATGGCTAAAAGAAATGGAGCGGACAGGAAAAATCAAACGGTCAACGTCACAAGCCGGATCCCCAATTCTCTTCATGCCAAAGCCACACGGAAGAGGACTTCGACTCTGCGTGGACTACCGAGCCTTAAATTGCATTACGATCCCGAATCGGTACCCACTCCCACTAATGCAGGAACTACAAGACCGAGTTCAGCGCACCCAATGGTTCACGAAAATGGACATCAAAAACGGATTCCATTTAATCCAAATGAAGGAAGGCGACAAATGGAAAACAGCCTTCAGAAACCGCTATGGACTATTCGAGTTCCAGGTTATGCCCTTTGGACTGACCAACGCGCCTTCCACCTTCCAGAACATGATGAACCATATCCTGTCCGACCTACTGGATGCCGGTGTAATAGCCTACATGGACGACATATTAATATACGCCAAAACCGAGGAAGAACACGACGACCTGGTCGAAGAAGTCCTCCGGAGGTGACAAAAAAACCGGCTGGCAGTCTCCCCGGAGAAATGTGTCTGGAAAACACAGGAGGTGGAATTCCTGGGTTATGTCATCGGAAAAGAAGGAATTAAGATGTCGAACGAAAAAGTGGAAGCAGTCCTAAACTGGAAAACGCCGAGCTCCCTCATGGAAGTGCAGTCATTCCTGGGCTTCGCCAACTTCTACTGATGCTTCATCAGGGAATATTCGAAAGTGGCACGACCTATGACGGAATTAACGAAAGAATGCGAAAAAGGTAGTTGGGCATGGAACGAAGAAGCAGAAAAAGCATTCCAAGACCTGAAGAAACGATTCATGACTGCCCCAATCCTGGCCCACTTTGACCCAGAGAAGCCAGTAATGATCGAAACAGATACCTCGGACTTTGCCATCGGGGTGGTGCTGTCTCAGTGCGACTAAGAAAACCGCCTACACGCAGTAGCCTTCCACTCCCGCAAGTTCCAACCGGTGGATATCAATTACGAAATCCACGACAAGGAACTACTGGCAGTGGTAGATGCCTTCAAACACTGGAGATGCTATTGCGAGGGAGCAACCCACCAAGTCCAGGTGTTCTCAGACCACCAAAACCTGGAGTACTTTACAACCACTAAAGTACTGAATCAACGACAGGCGAGGTGGGCGTAGGAGCTAGTGGGAATCGACTTCCGAATCTACTACCACCCGGGCGCCCAAAACAGGAAACCAGATGCACTATCGAGGGGTTCGGAGTACTGCCCAGAAAGGGGGGGAGTAGAAAACCAGCCGATAACGACAGTTTTGGGAAAAAACCATTTCGAAGAACGACTAACCCATTCCTTCATCGGTTCCTCGGCCAGATTATCATCCCTCCCTGCGAGAAAATGGGCTGAGGGATTCCTAACAAAAGTCAGAGAAGAAGGGAAGAAGGACGGCGCCTACGAACAAGCAAAGAAACAAGAAGCGGCAGCAGGAGAGCTGGCGCCGAAGGACCAAAAAACCAAGGAACTGAGCTGCGAAAACGACTTACTATACCGAAGGAACCTCTTGTGGATACCAAAAAGTCTAACGCAGAAGGTTATGGAATCAGAACATGACACGAAGGTCGCAGGACACATGGGACAGGACAAAACCATCGAGCTGATCTGACGAAACTACTGGTGGCTAGAGATGCACCAACAAATCATCGACTTCGTGAGGAGTTGCCCCGAATGCCAACAAAACAAGGCATCCCGTCACCAACCCTACGGACTAACTTCCCCGCTAGAACTGCCATATGCACCATGGCAGTCCATAGTGATGGACTTCATCACGGAGCTACCAACGTCGGAAAACTGCGACCAACTATGGGTGATCATCGACCGATTCACCAAGATGGCACACTTCCTCCCCCTAAAGAAGGACAGAAAGACAGCGGCGGACCTGGCGGTCATCTTTGCTCAAGAAATATGGAAGTATCACAGCCTCCCCACCAATATCGTGGCGGACCGCGACTCCAGGTTCACTTTGGAAACTTGGAAGGAGTTCCTCCGACTCTTGGGAATTCGGCCCCGAATGTCAACAGCATTCTACCCGCAGACTGACGGTCAAACGGAAGGACTCAACCAGACAATCGAAACCTACCTCCGAGCATTTGTTGGTAAGGAACAAGATGACTGGGTACGTTTGCTACCAATGGCTGAGGTTGCCTACAATAACTCAGTCACCACGGGTAATGGCATGTCCCCATTTTACGCTAACTATGGCTTCCACCCGGCGGCCATGGACACCCCGTCAACGGGACCCCTCAAACCAGCAAGCCAAGTCTATGCCCACTGGATGCACGCGGTGCACGACGAATCCCGGAAGGGGCTAGAAGATGCACCAAAACGAATGCGCCGGTACACCGATCCGACACGGAAGGAACCCCCGGCATACCAAGTAGGAGACCTGGTAATGCTCAACAGGCGCAACATCAAAACACGCCGCCCCTCGAAGAAGCTGGACCACAAGAATCATAGTCCCTTCGAGATCGAGAAAATCGTCTCCCCTCTGGCTGTCCGTCTCACGTTGCTCCGGAAATGGAAGATCTACAACGTCTTCCACGTCTCGCTGCTCGAACCCTACCGAACCAGCGAGCACCGAGCCCCACCGGACCCGTCAAAGGTGCTCCGAGAGGCGGACGACATCGAGCAGTCGGAGGAATACGATGTCGACGAAGTTATATCCTCGGTTGAGCGCGGCCGGGGAAATAAGAAACGGATCCTTTACCTCATCAAATGGCTCGACTATCCGGAACGCAAAGACTGGACGGAAGAACCATTCGACAACTTTTCGGTAGGCGGTCTAGAGAAACTCCGGGAATTTCACCGATGAAATCCAGACGTGCCGAGGGACTACCGACTCGCTGGCGCCTAGACGGGATGTCTATAAAAAAGGGCCCAACGAAGCAGGAGCGGTAGTAGGGATGAAGGGGATGGAGGACTTCATCTCACACACACACCTATGACACATGGATAACCAACTTTCGGACGAAATTCGAAATGCAGGAACAACCCGAAGAAAGACCCGCTTCTCAGGCACCAATCCCACAGCAAAAACGCCACCGTCCCGGCGCCTAACAAAGAGTGCACACGATCGAAACCGCTGAAAGTCAGGAAAACCGTTCAGAACAGACGTATCGACCTCTTGGCGACTGACTCGGACTGGTGGAACCGGCGCAGGCGGCATACAAGCGGTGACGTGAGTCCCCGACAACGCTGTCACTGCTCCAGCATACTAGTCTCCCCGCGGAAGGAGGTGGGCGTGGTCACTGCCGAGCATACGGGTTACTAGCACGAAGGACACCATGCCTCTCCCCATTCCCTGTGCCGACTGCGACCCCGGAATCCCACCGAGCCGGCCAAACCTTGATGCAGCACGGCAGCAAGTACGACTCAATATGGCACAATAGTAAGAGTACGCACCGGCTTACTCGGAGGGCCCAATCGTCCAAGGCTCCCGGGTGTCAACCGGCTGTCCAGCGATTGGGAGGAATGCAGGGGTGGAGGACTGCATTCAGCGGGTAAACATTACGCCCAGCAAAAAGATCACTCAGGAGAGAGGCGGGCTACTTCGATAAAGGAACATACATAGCTTCGGGACGAAGCTAAGAAGAGGGGGAGGTAGTGTTACACCTCAGTCCAAAACACCAGGGAGAATAGATAGCTACATAGTCAGGGCATGTGAAACTTTACCTAAATACTGCTCAAAGGAGGGAAGTCGAGCCCAGCCGGCTTCAGAGAGTCTAGGCGGGAGATAGCCTCGGGATTAGACCATACGGCTGTAACGGACCTAAGGGGCTAATCTCCGGACGAACTGCAAACGCAACTAAATAGGAGATAGGAGGGGTGATGTCATAGAACCAATATCTCCTCTTTCTCTGATAGGCCGGTAAAACACTCACCCGCAGGGCTTGAGGGGTTTTTACGTGGTGCAGAGATCAGTCGGCTTATCGTTAGACCGACCAGGACCAATGAAGTTGTGAGGACCGAACCCGTGGGGTTCCGGGGCCTTGGCTGGCGGACCAATCTCCTGAGAAAGGATAGGAAGTACGGGTTCTCTAGAGGAGCCACATGACGCCACAAGAAGACTATATAGCTAGGCAAGATCCCGCTCAGTGGAAAGGAAGAGAGGACAGTACCGAACGCCCACTCAAACGAAAAAACCCCACAATCAAGATCTAAGATTATTCCGTTCTGAATTATCAAAAGTAGCCTGATTACCTTTGATCCTTTCCACACTGCAGTTACGATTTGACCCCAGTGTCACAGATCGCTAGTAGTTTCTTGTCGTAAATATCGTAGTTACGCTCTGGATCCTTGAACTTTCTTGAGTAGTATGCCACAGGGTGCGAGATCCCTTTTTCGTCGGGATGTGAGCAGATTGCTCCTATGGCGTAATCTGAGGCGTCTGTTTCGATGGTAACAGGTCTTTCCGGATCGAAGTGTTGTAGTATAGGTTCTGTGATCATTGCTTTCTTGAGCGTCTCAAATACCTCTTGTTGTTTATCACTCCATTCCCATCCTTTCTCCTTTCTTGTGAGGGAGGATAGGGGTGTCATGATTTTGCTGTAGTCTCTGATAAAGTGCCGGTAAAAGTTGGCAAAGCCGAGGAAGCTCTGGATTCCTTTGATGTTTGTTGGTTCCTTCCATTCTTTGATGCTCCGGATTTTTTCTTCGTCTATTCGCAGTCCCTGCGGTGATATGACGTATCCCAAGTTCTATTTCCGTTGTATGGAATTAGCATTTGGATGCTTTCAGTGTGAGCCCGGTTTCCTCAGCTCGTCTCAAGATTGTCGGGATGTGTCTCCAGTGGTCTTCCAGATTTTTCAAGAAGATGAGGATGTCGTCCAGATATGCCACACAGAAGATATCAAGCTATTTGCTCAGAGTCTTGTTCATCCATAGTTGGAACGACGCTGGTGCATTGGTCAACCCGAAAGGCATGATGCCGTACTCATATAGTCCGTACCAGGTTTGGAAGGCTGTTTTCCATTCGTCTCCTGCTGCGATTCGGAGGTTGTAGTAGGCATCTCGGATATTGAGTTTGGTGTAGATGGTGGCACTAAATAGTTGATCCAGGGACTCTCCGATTAATGGCAATGGTGTCCAGTCTTTGATTGTGATCTTATTCAGTTGTAGATAATCCACACATAGACGTAGTCCCCCGTCCTTCTTCTTGACAAAGTGCATTGGCGCCACAGCCAGAGAGGTGGATGCTCGGATCCATCTCCGCTTCGCATTGACTTCTAGGTATTCCTTGAGAGCCTTCATTTTTTCTTCGTTCAGGGGTCATAGGGGCTCGTACAGGGCCATCTTTCCTTCCTCCAGTGGAATGTGGGGGTCGTGAGTACGGTGGCACGGAGGTGCTGTAGGCTCTTTTTCGGTAAATACTTCGAGGAACTTGTGATATTCCGGTGGAATTGGATTTTCGCTGGTCTTCGAGTTTTCCTTGATTTTGTTGATGATGGTCTGGCATACTTCCCATCGTTCCGTTTCGCCAATCTCCCAACTTTCCAGTGTTTTCCTGTAGTATTGCTCTGTGGCCTTTTCCTCAGGGACCGTGTTCGCTCTTGGTGAGCTAGGTAAGCATTTTTTGGTGCAGTGGTGCGAGTGGAATTTCACAGTATGATTTTCCCACCCTATCACCAGGTCATGGAGCTTGAGCCATTGAAGTCCAAGGATGATTGGCGCATTTCCGATTGTGATGCAGTATAGCCAGATGTCTTCCTCGTAATGATTGATTGTGAGGTGGACTTGGAGGTCGTGGGTTACCGGCCCACCGGTGACCTCGCTCCCGTCCACAGTCAGGACCCATCTTGGTGTCGCTTTTTGCTGCATTGGGATTCCGCTTGCTTTGGCTTAAGCCTTGTCGACAAAGTTCTCGGATGCCCTGCTGTCCTCTAGGGCGGTGGTGTTGTATTCGTTTCCGTCGGTTCCTATGATTCGTACTTTGATCATGATCTTTTCTTCGCGGTTGTACCTGGTTGTTCGGATTCTGTAGGGTGGGTCTGGTTCTACAATGGGTTTCTCCCACGGGTGTCTTTTGCCTAGGCCTATTCCCGAGGGCTGTTATTTCCCGCCAGTTAGGGTTCTTTGCCTGCTTCATTGTTTATGGTGTCTTCTTCGTACGTGACTTCTACTGCCCGGTATGGTCTCCTCCATGTGGCTCGTGCTTTCTTGGGCTGGGGGCATTCCTTCGAAAAGTGCCCCTTTTTCCCGCAATTGTAGCATTCGTCCATTTGTGGTCGTCGGGGAAACCAGTTTGGCGTTCTTGGTGCAAACTTGAACCGCCGGGTGGCATCTAGGTCCATCGGGTCCCCCGGAGGTACTGATGGTGGTTCTTTCGTGTGGACATGGAATCGCACTTCTGGGCTAGCTGCAGGTCATCGATTAATGACTCTGAGGTTGCATAGGCGGCTATCCGTTTTGATGGCCGCGGTGGCATAGTCCACCAGAATGGTGGTCGGTTCTTCACTCATGTCCAAGTACCTTTTTACTTCTGGGTGTAATCCATCTCGAAATCGAGCGATGCATACGTTGTCCATGTATGGGAGATCTGCTTTGATTCGCTGGAATTCCGCCCATTAGGTTCTGCTGTTCGGTTTCCCTGCTGGATTTTCTGGAATTTCTCGAACACTATTTCCTTGGCGTCTACTTGGCCGAAAGCATGCCTTATGTTGGGTTTCAGTTCTTCGCATGTTAGGTTGATTCCTTCTTCCTGGTTGAGAAAAGTTTCCACCAAGTTCCATGCCACCCCTTGGAGTTAGGAGGATGTATATTCTGTCTTTTTCTCATCGTCGTCGAATCGGTTCCCCTCTGTCCTGAACTTCAGCTCACACTGAGCCAGGAATGTTTTGAATTTTGCTTTTTCTCCTTCGAACGGTTCGGGGTCCCGGAGCTTTGGGTAACTGTTCCGCGGCGGTCTGTCACGTGCTGCTAAGATTGTTTGCAGCATCTGCATAGTTAGCAAGTGGGGTCCGCTTCTCCCCATGCCTGATCCTTCCGCCAGTCTTCTCGGTTGTTCTGGTGACTCCATCAGGAAAAAAAATGTGCGTCCGGACGTACAGGCTGCGTCCGGATGCACCAGGCGCTCGGGACGCTCTGGACGCACCCTGGCAACGCACATACCGCTCCCAACGCAAAACGCACAGGCAATGTGAATTCGGACGCAGCTCGCCATGGTACCATACGCCCTGACGCAGCTCGCCACGGCATCTGGTTACCGGACGGAGCGTGGCAGGGCATTTTCGTTCTGGACGCACAGTGTCAGGGCATTTTCCTTCTGGACGTACGGTGTCAGGGCATTTTCCTTCTGGATGCAGCCGTGTCAGGGCATTTTCCTTCTGGACGCAGCCGTGTCAAGGCATTTTCCTTCTGGACGCAGCCGTGTCAGGGCATTTTCCTTCTGGACGCAGCTGTGTCAGGGCAAATGGCATCCGGACGAAGCGTGTCATGGCACCGTGGTTACGCTGGCTGTCAAGGCATGGAACATCGTAGCACATTCTCGTGTCGCATTCACCAACACGCAGCGGGTTCCAGGCATAGTGACTCAGTCCAGTTCTATTCTTTATATCTAATGTACATCTATATATGCTACTACCACACTTCGCGTTTCCAGCACAAGCACCCAGCGTCACATCCATCGCCACTGTTTTTGACGTGCATAGCATTGCTCTGAGTGTCCGAAACAAAGGAAAGTTGGCAAATATGACACGACGCGATGAGCCCGACACGATGAGCACGACGCGATGAGCACAACGCGATGAGCTCGACGCGACGAGAACGACATGATGACCACGACGCGATGAGCACGACGCGATGAGCACGACGCGATGAGCACGACACGATGAGCACGATGCGTTGAGCACGACGCGAGTAGCACGACGACTATGAGGAGGATGGCAATGAGGATGCCGGCGGCCTGGACGGTAGCGAGTAGGACACGGCGAGTATGAGAGCGAGTAAGACGTGAGGAGTATGGGAGCGAGTAGGACGCGACGAGTATGAGAGCGAGTATGACGCGGCGAGGACGATAGCGAGTAAGATGTGGCGAGGACGATAGCGAGTAAGACGCGCCGTGGACGATAGCGAGTACGACGCGGCGAGTATGATGGCGAGCTTTATGGCATGGTTAGCACAGCTCGCAGAGTGACAGAGACACTGGGAAGTTGTAGAATACACAGTGACGAGTCGATGTCAATGAGGGTGCCGGCAGCGAGGACGATAGCTAGTAGGAGGCGGCGACCACGATGGCGAGCTTTGTGGCATGGTTAGCACAGCTCTCCGAGTGACAGGAACAGCGGTGGGAGCTGGTACAATACGATGTGACGAGTATGATGTC
>Ga0307516_10008152_pt1 | contig 11901 bp, 12 predicted proteins | sample 19_EM_MG_FD_203310 | JGI IMG/M metagenome (GOLD analysis project Ga0307516, IMG submission 203310) | Populus trichocarpa ectomycorrhiza microbial communities from riparian zone in the Pacific Northwest, United States - 19_EM | ecosystem: Host-associated > Plants > Roots > Unclassified | place...
GCCCCGGTGCGCCCCGGCAAACACCACAAATCGCCCACCCAGCGTGATCAACTTCAGCGTGCCACGCCAGTCGAGCGCTCCACTGACGCACGACGGGTACTAAACGGCCCGCACCCCAAGGGGCGGCCCGCAGCCCTGGGCATGAATTGACCATCAGGGTCTATGGGACGCGCAAACACCCTTACTGCGCCGCTGGAGCGCTCCAGTGGCGCAGTAAGGGTGTTTGCGCTCGGGCTAGCTGAGGCGCAGTAAGGGTGTTGTCGCTGGGCTAGCTGAGGCGCTCTAGCACCATTGCCATGCCCTGGCCGCCGCCGACGCACATGGTCTCCAGGCCGATGCTCTTGTCGTGCCAGTCGAGCGAGTTGAGCAGGGTGCCGGTGATCCGGGCGCCGGTCATCCCGAACGGGTGGCCGACCGCGATCGCGCCGCCGTTTACGTTCAGCTTGTCGAGCGGGATGCCGAGCTGGCGATAGGACGGGATGACCTGGGCGGCGAACGCCTCGTTGATCTCTACCAGGTCGATGTCGTCGATGGTCATGCCGGCCCGGGCGAGGGCCTGACGGGACGCTTCGACCGGGCCCAGCCCCATGATCTCCGGCGAGAGGGCGGTGACACCGGTGGACACGATCCGGGCCAGTGGGGTGATGCCCAGCTCGCGGGCCTTCGTATCGCTCATGATCACCACGGCTGCGGCGCCGTCGTTCAGCGGGCAGCAGTTCCCGGCGGTGACTCGCCCGTCCGGGCGGAACACCGGCTTGAGCTGCGACACCGCCTCCATCGTGACGCCGGGGCGAGGACCGTCGTCGAGCGATACGAGTTTGCCGTCGGGGGTGGTCACCGGGGTGATCTCGCGCTCCCAGAAGCCGTCCGCGATGGCCTTTTCGGCGAGGTTCTGACTGCGTACGCCGAATTCGTCCATGTCCGCGCGCGTCACGTCGTACGCCTGGGCCAGGTTTTCCGCCGTGTAGCCCATCGCCAGGTAGATGTTGGGGATCTTGCCGTCGTCGCGCGGATCGTGCCAGACGCCGCCGTCTTCGGCCGTGGCGGCCGTCCGCGCCTCGGCCTCGGCGAACGCGGCGTTGTGCCAGTTACCGCCGACCAACTCCTGAGCGTCCGGCGGCAGGCCGTCGGAGTTGCCGCGGAAGAAGCGGGACACCGTCTCGACGCCGGCCGAGACGAAGACGTCGCCCTCGCCGGCCTTGATCGCGTGGAAGGCCATCCGGGTGGTCTGCAGCGAGGATGCGCAGTACCGGGTCAGCGTCGCGCCCGGCAGGTTGTCCAGGCCGAGCAGCGTGGCGACCACCCGGGCCATGTTGAAGCCCTGCTCGCCGCCGGGCAGGCCGCAGCCCAGGTACAGGTCCTCGATGAGGGCGCGGTCGAGCTGCGGCACCTTGCTGAGCGCGGCATCGACGATGGTGGCGGCGAGGTCGTCGGGGCGCAGCTGGGTGAGCGAGCCCTTGAACGCGCGGCCGATGGGGGAGCGGGCGGTGGCGACGATGACAGCTTCCGGCATGAGGCTTACGTTAACTCGCCGGTAACTTGATGCGGAAGCGCTGGTTGGTCACACCGCGGCGGCCAGCGCCGCCTCTTCCACCGACGGGTAGAGCGCGTGCGCCCACACCCGGTAGCCGTCCGCGGACGGGTGGAAACCGTCGTAGCAGAGCGTCCCGGCGTCGGCCCGGAACACCGCGCCCGTCTCCTGCGCCAGGTCGACCACCACGCCGTCGGCCTCGAGCACGGCCCGGACCTGCGCCTTCGCCATCCGCCGGCCGATCAGCCCGGCGACCTGCCGCAGCGGCGGTGCGATCGCCCGCAGCGCGCCCAGATCCGGGCAGGTGCCCACGACCACCTGGACACCGGCGCCGCGCAACCGCCGGACCGCCGCGCCGAGATGTGCGGCCGACTCTTCCGGGCTGCGCAGCGCGGCCGCGTCGTGTGCGCCGATCAGCACCACGGCCACGTCCGGACGGTCGCCGAGCAGCGCCCGGGCGACCTGGGTGGCCAGATCCGTCGAGCGCGAACCGGCCACGCCGACGCTGGACAGCAACACGTGCCGCGGGCCGGCGTTGAGACCGCCCTCGGCGAGCAGCCGGGCCAACTGGCCGCCGACCGTCTCGGAGAGCCACTCCACGCCGACGCCGATCGCGGCCGAGTCGCCGAGCAGCACCAGCCGCAACGCGGGCGCCGCGGTGGGGCCCATCGAGGTCCGCAGCGCCAGGCCCATGGTTGGTTTGGCGTACCGGCGCGCCCGGGCCGCGATGAACTCGCCGGTGAGCAGGGCGATGCCGCCCATGGCTCCGGCCAGCACCGTCGTGCCGGTCGCCTTGCCGATTCGTGTCGCCAGGCCCGCCATGTCGCCTCCCTGCGTGGTGCTGTCCCGCTAGCCGCTTGGTTGATCCTCTGGGGTCCACCCTACGGCGGTCGACGCCGACCGACCGCTCGGAATCGGTGTCCCCGCGGGCTCCGGCGCAGCGGGCCGGTGACCGAACCAGAGTCGCTGCTCGCCGAACCAGGGATGCCGGCGGAGCTGCGCCCAGCGTCCGGCCGGGCCCCGCTCACGACCGTCGACCCGGGCCGCGGAGACCTCGGTGCCGGCCGTCCGGGCCGCCTCGTGCGCGGCCTGCGGGAGGCTGCGCACGCCCTCCGGGCCGGTCGCCGCGCCGCGATCGTCCTCGCCGAGCGCGGCCATCAACGTCGGCATCATGACCGCGGCGGCGCGGGCGTATCCCTCCACCGACGGGTGGAACAGGTCGGAGCTGAACATGCGCACCGGATCGGCCTCGAAGGCCTTGCCCAGCAGGTCTCCGATCGAGACCGAGTAGCCGCCCGCCTCGACCACCGCCACGGTCTGCGCGGCCGCGAGCTGCCGGCTCCAGGAACGGGCCAGCCAGCGCAGCGGCGGCTTGATCGGCTGGATGGCGCCCAGGTCCGGGCAGGTGCCGACGACCACCTTGCACCCCACCGCGCGCAGCCGGCGAACCGCCTCGGCGAGGTGGCGCACCGCCGCCGCCCGGGCCGTCACGTGGGTGACGTCGTTGCCGCCGACCAGGATGATGGCGACCTCGGGGTCGTACTCCAGCGCGGCGTCCACCTGGTAAGGCAGGCCGGCCGACATCGAGCCGACCACCGCGAGCCGGTGCAGCCGGACCGGCCGGCGCAGCCGGCGGGACACGCCGGTGGCGAGCAGGGCGCCGGGCGTCTCCCGGGGCCGGTGCACGCCGTAGCCGGCCGCGGACGAGTCGCCCAGGATCACCATGCTGAGCGGTCGGCCGGGGAATTTCGGGCCGTACAGCCCGTCACCGCGCGGCGGCGGTGCCTCGGCCATCGGGATGATCCGGCGAGCGTCCGCCGCCTGGCGCAACAGCCAGACGAGCGAGAGCCCGGCGACACCGACCGCGGTGCCGGTGACGCCGCCGGCGACGCGTCCAGCCAGCATCATCCGCCGCCGGTCCTGATCAGTGATCGACTTCACGGTCCCCTCGCTACCGATCGGTGTGGAAATACGAGGCTAACGCGCAGGTGCGACAACGTCTGTCCGGCCGTGTACAGCCGGCGCAAGAGTTCACCGATTCGGCAGGAACGAGTCATCTCGACGGGCGATCGTGGCGCTCGCACGTCATGCTTGTCGTACGAACACCTGATGGATTCGCGAAAGGGGACGAGATGGCCAAGGCACTGAAGCGTACGGCGGCGTTCGCCGCGCTCGCCAAGGCGCTGATGTCGGGTTCCCGCGGCGGCCCGTCGGTCGGCAAACGGCTCGCCGCGCTGCCCCGGATGCTCAAGGCGACCGCGAAAGGCGAGTATGACGGTGGCATGCGGGTGGCCATGATGGCTGCCGCGACCGCGTACGTGGTGTCGCCGTTCGACCTGATCCCCGAGGCGTTCCTGCTGGTGTTCGGGCTGGCCGACGACGCCGTGATGATCGCCTGGCTGGCCGGCTCGGTGCTCAGCGAAACCGAGCGGTTCCTGGAGTGGGAGAAAGCCCGCGACCGGGTAGTCGTAATCTAAGTCGTGCGCTATTACGACAACGTCGTCGAGATCATCGGCAATACTCCTCTGGTACGGCTCCGCAGCGTCACTGACGGCATCGCGGCGACCGTGCTCGCAAAGGTCGAATACTTCAACCCCGGTGGCTCGGTCAAGGACCGGATCGCGGTCCGGATGGTGGAGGACGCCGAGAAGGCGGGCCTGCTCCAGCCGGGCGGCACCATCGTGGAGCCGACCAGCGGAAACACCGGCGTCGGGCTGGCCCTGGTGGCACAGCTACGCGGCTATCGTTGCGTGTTCGTCTGCCCCGACAAGGTCAGCGAGGACAAGCAGGACGTGCTGCGGGCGTACGGCGCCGAGGTGGTGGTCTGCCCGACCGCGGTCGCACCGGAGGATCCACGCTCGTACTACAACGTCTCGGACCGGCTGGCCCGGGACATCCCCGGAGCGTGGAAGCCGGACCAGTACAGCAACCCGGCCAACCCGCGTTCGCATTACGAGCAGACCGGGCCGGAGCTCTGGGAACAGACCGGCGGCAAGATCACGCACTTCGTGGCGGGCGTCGGCACCGGCGGCACGATCACCGGCGTCGGGCGGTACCTGAAGGAACAGGGCGCGGTCCGGGTGATCGGCGCCGACCCGGAGGGCTCCGTCTACTCCGGTGGCACCGGCCGGCCCTACCTGGTGGAGGGCGTCGGCGAGGACTTCTGGCCGCAGAACTACGACCGGACGATCTGCGACGAGGTCATCGAGGTCTCCGACACCAACTCATTCCAGATGACTCGCCGGCTCGCTCGCGAGGAAGGCCTGCTGGTCGGCGGCTCCTGCGGGATGGCCGTGGTGGCCGCGCTCGAGGTCGCCCGCCGCGCCGGTCCCGACGACGTGGTGGTCGTGCTGCTGCCGGACGGCGGCCGCGGTTACCTGTCGAAGATCTTCAACGACAAGTGGATGGCCCGGTACGGCTTCCTGCATGGCGTCGACGGCTCGCCCACGGTAGCGACCATGCTGGCGAACAAGAGCGGCGCGATGCCGCCGCTGATCCACGTCCACCCCACCGAGACGGTCCGGGACGCGATCGACTACATGCGCGAGTACGGCATCAGCCAGCTCCCGGTGCTCAAGGCCGAGCCGCCGGTGGTGACCGGCGAGGTGGCCGGCTCGATCGCCGAGAAGGCCCTGCTGGACGCGCTGTTCACCGGGCAGGCACATCTGCACGACACGATCGAGCGACACATGGGCGACCCATTGCCGATGATCGGCGGCGGCGAGCCGGTGAGCGCGGCGGTCGCCCTGCTGGAGAACGCCGACGCCGCGATGGTCCTGATCGACGGCAAGCCCGCCGGCGTCCTGACCAGGCAAGACCTCTTGGCCCATCTGAGCTAGCGGCTGAATTGTCCACCACGGCAGACAAGTCGTGGGTCGGCGTTTGCAATGACCTCCACCCGCTGTGGGCAACCGCAGCCGAGCGAACCAAGTGTTACGCACCCACACCCATTTAGGCGTGGCTCACGCCTCAACAGGTGTGGGGTGCGGAGACCCACTGTTCTTTCGCGCGCCACGGCGCGTCTGACTAGCTGAGTTCGGCCGGCACGGCGACCACGTCGACCAGGGCGTTCTTGCGCAGCACGGTCAGCGGCAGATGGCTGCCGATGGCCGGGCCGAGCATCAGCCGCTGCAGTGCCTGCACGGTCTGCACCGGCTGGCCGCCCGCGGTCAGCAGGATGTCGCCGAGGTAGATGCCGGCGGTTCCGGCGGGGCTGCCGGGCACCACCTCGACCACCCGCAGGCCGAGCTTCTGCCCCAGGCGTTCGGCCAGCGGCGGCGGCAGCGGGACCGGCATGCCGGCCACCCCGAGCCAGGCACGGCGTACCCGGCCGGTCTGCAGCAGTTCGCCGATGATCTGCCGGGTGGTGGTGTTGACCGGTACCGCCAGTCCGAGGCCGTACCCGGCCACGGCCGTGTTGATGCCGACCACCGTGCCGGTCGAGTCGGCCAGCGCTCCGCCCGAATTGCCCGGGTTGAGCGCCGCGTCGGTCTGGATGACGCTGTCGATGATGCGGACCCGTCGGCCGTCGCGGGCGGGCAGGGACCGGCCGAGCCCCGAGACGACGCCCGCCGTCACGGAACCGGCCAGGCCCATCGGGTTGCCGACGGCGACGACGAGCTGACCGATGCGCAGCTTGTCGGCGTCGCCGAGCGGAGCGGCAGGGGCGCCGTTGTGGTGCACCCGGACGACCGCGAGGTCGGAGAGCGCGTCCGCGCCGACCACGTCGAACTTGGTTTCGGTGCCGTCGGCGAAGGTGGCCATGCCGTCGTTGCTGCCGGCGACCACATGAGCGTTGGTGAGCAGGAATCCGTCGTCGGTGAAGGTGACCGCCGAGCCGGCGCCGGCACCGCGTGCGGTACGGACGGCGAGGGCTGCGACGGAAGGAAGGAGGCTGGTGGCAACGCCGGTCACCACACGGCTGTAGGCATCGAGTGCCTCAGTTTCGACACCCGTGTGTTCGGTATCCATGCACCCATCAACAGCCGCGGAAACGTGGCCATGCCCGGTCGCCGTCCGCCCACGGCGAACAACCCCGCGATCATTCCGTCACAGAAAGTGCGCGCAGTCGCACAGTAAGTCCGATCGGTTCTCGGCCGTCCGGGGTTGTATCTGTTGTGACGGAGGTCGCCGTACTTCCGGACGGAGGGTTGGGGATGGTCACCGTGGACCGGACGGAGCTCCACCGGGCCGAACCGGCCGATGTTGTGGACCGGCTGCTCTGGCAGGACGCCCAGCTGTTGTTGGGCCGACATACCGAGCCGGACCCGACGGGGCTCTGCGTCTGGTGTGGATGGCGCTGGCCATGCGCACCGCGGCGACTCGCGGAGCGGGCCGACACCGCCTCCCGCCGGCCCTGGCGGGAAGCCTGGACCCTGCGCCACGACCTGAACAGCATCCGCGCGATGCCCGGACTGCGATCCGGACTCGAAGACAACCGCGGTCGACGGCCATCCGAGCGACGCGGCGGCGTCAACCGAGGCTACTTCGATTAGAAAGTCAACCGAGAGGTGACCTCGATGAGGAAGTCAACCGGAGCTACTTCGATGAGATAACTGAATGCCAGAGACGCCGTTCGGGAGCTTGACCGTCCCCCGGTGAGGCCCGGCACTTCGGACCGGACGACGTCTTACCGCGGTGACGCCGCTGTGCCCCGCCAGCACACGGCATCCCGCGCCCCAGACCCGCCCAGGAAAACTGGATTGACCGGCAAGCCTCCGCCGGTCCGCGCCTCCGGCCAGGCGCAATCCCGGTTTGGGCGGGCGCGGTTGGCGGGAGCGCGTGACCACAGGTTCCCCCGCATTCACTCGGTCGCGCGTTCCCGCCCACCAGGTCGGTAGGCATAGCGGAGCTGATGGGTCAGCACGCCACCCATCGTCTCGTCCCGGGCCGTCCCGTCGAAGATCCAGCCACCCCGCTCGTAGAAGCGCCGGGCCCGGTCGTTCTGCTCCAGCACCCACAGCACCGCGTGCTCGCCCAGATGCTCCAGCGCGTCGCGCATCAACAGTCTGCCGACCCCGGCGCCGATGTACTCCGGGTCGACGTGGATCGCGCCGAGCTGCATCACCCCGGGCTCCTCGTCCGGCCCGAGATAGGTGAACCCGACCACCCGGTCGCCATCCACGGCGACGGTCATCCGGTGGTTCTCCCGCTCCCAGGTCCATCGCTCGGACCACCACTCGCCGAGCGCCCGCGGCGTTCCGAAGTTCAGCGCCTCCGGCGGCAGGAAATGCGCGTAGGCCGCGGCCCGCGAGCGGTAGTGCAGCGCGCCGACCGCCATCAGATCAACATCCTTTGCGGTACGGAGGACGACAGTCCCGCGCTCGACCTGCCCGCCCGGGTCGTCCACGTCGGAGCGCGTCACGCCAACACCTGCGCCCGAGCCGGCACACCGATCCGCATCAGATCCTCCGCGATCACGATCTCTCCTTCGAATTGCGTCCGGGCCTCGTCGAGAAACCGGGTCGCGTCCGGGTAGCGCTGCGAGAAATGGGTGAGCACCAGCGTCCGTACGCCGGACTGGCGGGCCACCGACGCGGCTTGACCGGCCGTCAGATGCCCGACGAACGCCGCCAACTCGGCGTCCTGCGCCAGGAACGTCGACTCGATCACCAGCAGATCGGCGCGCTCGGCCAGGTCGAACACCTCGTCGCACAGCCCGGTGTCCATCACGAACGCGAACCGCTGCCCGGGCCGGGGCGCGCTCACCTCGTCGAGGGTCACCGCACCCAGCCGGCCGGTGCGCTGCAACTCGCCGACCGCCGGGCCGACGATGCCGCGTTCGGCCAGGCGGTCCGGGAGCATCCGGCGGCCGTCCGGCTCGACCAGGCGGTACCCGTACGCCTCGATGGAATGTCGCAGCGGCAGTGCCGTGAGGCGCCCGATCGGGGTCTCGACGACGAAGCCGGCGCCGACCGGCTCGGGACGCACGTCGGAGTTGTCCCAGAAGCTGGTCGCGTGCCGAAGCCGGTCGAAGTATTCCTGGCCGCCGGCCGGGTAGTGGACCGCGACCGGGTGCGGCACCTTGTCCAGCGAGATGCGCTGGATGATGCCGGGCAGGCCCAGGCTGTGGTCGCCGTGGAAGTGGGTGACGCAGATCCGGGTGATCGGGCTGACCGCCAGGCCGGCCAGCAGCATCTGGCGCTGGGTGCCCTCGCCGGGGTCGAACAGGATCACCTCGTCGTCCCAGCGCAGCAGGTATCCGTTGTGGTTCCGATGCCTGGTCGGTACCTGACTGGCGGTGCCCAGGACGGTCAGCTCACGCACGAAACAACCCCACCCAAGGACGGCCCACACAGGAAGCGACCCCCGGGGACTTCCGCGCGTACGCGGTCCGGTCGGACAAGGCCGGATCCCCGGGGGTCGGGTGGCTACCTGAAATTCGCCGCACCGCTGCCACACGGTCTCGACGCCCTACTGAAGCTGTCAAGGACAGCGGCTAGCGGACAGCCACCTCACGAGTCCCGTTGCTATACAACTTCGGACCACCTCCCTTCACGTGTACCGACACGTTAGCCAGGAACGTGGCCGATCGACAACGTCTTTAACCTCATTACAGCCGGGGGAATACCCGGGGGGACATCTCGGTGCCTTCCACCGCCAGCGCGGCCGGGCCGACGATCTGGGTGTCGACGGTGCCGACTATCTCCGGATCCTTCTGGTCGTAGTCGAAGCGGCTCAGCACGTACCGCATGGCCTCCAGCCGGGCGCGCTTCTTGTCGTTGCTCTTCACCACGGTCCACGGCGCGTCGGCGGTGTCGGTGTAGAAGAACATCGCCTCCTTGGCCTCGGTGTACTCGCCCCACTTGTCGAGCGACTTGAGATCCATCGGGGAGAGCTTCCACTGGCGTACCGGGTCGACCTGGCGGATCGCGAACCGGGTGCGCTGCTCGCCCTGGGTCACCGAGAACCAGAACTTGACCAGGTTGATGCCGGACCGGACCAGCATCCGCTCCAGGTCCGGAGCCTGCCGCATGAACTCGAGATATTCGGCGCGGGTGCAGAAACCCATCACCCGTTCCACCCCGGCCCGGTTGTACCAGGACCGGTCGAACAGCACGATCTCGCCGGCCGCGGGCAGGTGGCTGATGTAGCGCTGGAAGTACCACTGGTTGCTTTCCCGCTCGTTCGGCTTCTCCAGTGCCACCACCGACGCGCCGCGCGGGTTGAGATGCTCCATGAACCGCTTGATCGTGCCGCCCTTGCCGGCCGCGTCCCGCCCCTCGAACAGGATCATGATCCGTTCGCCGGTCGACTTGCACCAGTTCTGCAGCTTGAGCAGCTCGATCTGGAGCAGCCGCTTCTGGTGGTCGTACTCGGCGCGCGGCATCCGTTGCTCGTACGGGTAGTCCTCACGCCAGGTGTCCACCGGGCTGCCGTCCGCGTTGAGCAACACCGGATCGTCGTCATCGTCGTCGGAGACCTGGTAGCCGCTCAGCTCGGCAATCGGCCCGGCGTACGGATCGGTGGTCAGCTCGTCGTCGTAGTGCCGCTCGTACGCGTGATCTTCCTCGGCTTGCATTCTCGTTTTCTTACCCACTCGCTCCGACGGTCCACCCTGCCTCCGGTGACCTGGAGGTGTCTCGGAGGTGAACGTCAGCCGAGCCAGGACCGCAGCTTGGGCTTCTCGGTCGCCGCCACCGCCAGCGGCAGATCGCCGAACGTGTCCCGGCCGACCTGCTCCTGGCGGGCGTACAGGATGCCGTACGGGAATCCGTCCTCGGCGTCGGCCGCCAGCTCGCGCAGGATCTCCCGGGCGACCACCGAGTCCTGGTGGGCGCCGAGCACGTCCTGCAGCTCGGTGAGCGCCTTGACCAGGTCCTTGACCGGCTTGCCGGCGGACGGCTCAAACACCTCGACCGCGTACCGGGCCCGCTTGTAGGCCTTGCGGGCCTCGTGCAGCTCGGCGTCCACGCCGCCGGCGATGGCCTCGTCGAGCAGGTGGTCCGCCTTGGCCAGAGCCTTTCGGGTGCGGCGCAGCGGGTCGGCGTCCGACACGTCCGGGTCGGCGACCAATTCGTCGATCGCGTCCAGCAGGCTCAGGTAGCGCTCGCCGTCGAGGTCCTGCTCGAGCGCCGCACGCCCGTTGGTCACCTTCGCCTCGAGGTAACCGCGGATCCGCGCCGCGACGTCGGCGAACTCCGGCCCCTCGACGGAGCCGAGCAGCTTCTGGGTGAGCACCTGGCCGTCGCGAACCTCACCGAGCTGTCCGGCGAGCCACTTGAGCTCGGGCTCCACCCGGGCGGAGGGATCCGGATCGAACGACTTCTGGAACGTCTTCAACGTGCTGCGCAGCCGTCGCGTGGCGACCCGCATCCGGTGTACCGCCTCCGGCTCCCCGTGCCGTACGCCGGGGTCGTAGGCGGCGATCGCGTCCCGCTGCTCCCGGGCGTACGCCAGCACGGCGTTGATCTTTTTGGGCTTGTTGCCGCCGACCGCGAGTCGGTCGCCGAGCGCGCGGGCCAGCTTGGACGGCCCGGCCGCCGGGGTGGCGCCGGCCGCGAGCAGTTCGCGCTCGACGGCCTTGAGCACCCGCGGCCCGCCGTCCACGAGTTCCACCTCGACCTCCTGCCAGCGCTGCTCGTGTCCGTCGGTCTCCGCGGTGACCTGGTCCTGCGCGACGAGCGCGAGCGTACGGCCGGCCGCGTCGCGCAACGGCGTCTCGACGCGATGGGTCCGCAGCCGGGCCACCGGCTGGAGCGCGCTCTGCCGGATGATCGCCCGGACCTCGGCCCGGAGCGCCTCCGGAACCGCCTCGCCGTCCAACGGCAATCGATGCTCGGTACGGCTGATGCCATCGCCCGGCGTCTTAAGATGCCAGCCGGCGTCGTGGCCACCGGTACGCCGGCGCAGCGTTCGCTGGTTCCGGGCCAGCCGCAGATCCGCCGTATCGAAGTAGGTGGCGTCCAGGTCCTGTGTCACAGTCTCGGCGGCACCGGCCAAAGCGGGCAGCTCAAAGCCCTCGGGGACGTCGTACTTGCGCTCTGTCTCGATGCCGATCTCCATCTCCACGATTCTGCCTGGATCCGGACGACATACACAGGCTTCTGGCATTGGCAGCGAAGTCCGGGCGGCCGCACAGGTAGATCTCAGGTCGGGTTGGCACGCTGGTGGGCCGGTCCACTCCGCTGGAGGTCCTGTGGAAAAGCCCGAGCGCCGTCCGATCTCGCTGGCTGGCCTGAGCCTGATCGGCGCCGGCGCCGCGCTCGGCCTGATGCTGGCCGCGCCGGCCGCGGCCGCATCGCCCGATTCGGCGCGTCCGACGAAGTCCGACTCGAGCACCGTGGTGGAGCAGGACCGCCCGGATCACTGACCCCTCGGAGTCGGGGGGGGCGGCCCCCCGCGGGGCGGCCGGGCGGGGGGGCGCCCGG
>Ga0307516_10008153_pt1 | contig 11900 bp, 15 predicted proteins | sample 19_EM_MG_FD_203310 | JGI IMG/M metagenome (GOLD analysis project Ga0307516, IMG submission 203310) | Populus trichocarpa ectomycorrhiza microbial communities from riparian zone in the Pacific Northwest, United States - 19_EM | ecosystem: Host-associated > Plants > Roots > Unclassified | place...
CAAACATGCGGTCTGCAAAATTTTGTGTCTCTCCGATCTATGGTTGTTGAGTATCGTCGTTTTTTCTCATTTCTGATAGTGTCCGACTAATGGGTAGTAGCCGGGTAACCCCTACAGTACGTTATGCAACTACTGCCCAGGCCATGACTGCAATCGGCGCGACGACCACGCTGCCTCGACGATCTTCCTTTCGGTGAATCGATTCTGTATCCCGCGTCTTGAAATCCCGCCTGGAATACCACTCCGCCTTCCTGAAATCCAGCCAATACGACATTAACCAGTTCCAGACCTAGACGATGATGCCAGGGACCTCGGTCGTCGAATATTGCGCCAAGACGGTAACTAGGCTTGGCGGCAGAAGCGCATGACCAGCAGAGAGACGATCCTTCCATTACCCACATTTCCACGGCCACCTCCACAATATCTACAACCATACCTGCAACCACATCTACAACCACATCTACAACCATGTCTGCAGCCACACCGCCGCTACGACGATCTCTTCCGCGACGTCTGCCACCTCTACATTCGCTACTACCGATCCACTATCTCGTGTTTCTCTCTCCGGCTACCACATATGGACATTATGGCTACAGATATCCCGGTGGGAAATGACGCACCAATTACTGCTGGCAGAGAACTTCAACCTCCGTCCGTCGTCGAACAGTGGACACCAAAGGATTTGTTCGACTACAAATTAATACAGAAAATCTTGTGGAATGACAAGAATCGGGCGACATTCCAGAAGGCCGAGATCAGCGGCAACGAATTTCTGAACGATGGCGACGTCCGAGACTCCTGGTTGCATTTGTGTAGCCTGCCGCTCGGACCTAGCGGTGAGATTGCACGATTAGCGCAGACGATCAAGAATATGGGCAAGAAGGAATCGCGAGGTAAGGCTTTTCATTTGGGCTCTGTCGAACTGGCAAACACTTTCACAGTTCAGTCACCCCCGCCGCCAGAAAAGTGGGTCCTCGAAATTACAAGGCTCAAGTTTCTCCACGGACTATTATGGGGGAAGAAGGACAGCCTACGCGGCACCGTTTTTTGCACCTTTCAGCATCTGTTGTGGAACCGCGATACGGACCCACACATTAATGGTGATATACGGACCGCGGTAAAGCTGTCGCCCAGTGGCATTAGTGGCGGGGCTCAACTGGAGGGTGTTGGTTTTCTGCCATGCGAGGCGGATGAGCTACTCGTCCGTAAGGCCTATGTGGAGATGTACGATATCCTACTTAACGCTCAAGAAGACCGGCTAAAGCACATTCAAAAATCGGAGCGATCGGAAAGACTTGGTTTTCTCTCGTACGTTCTCGTATGGAGGCTTTTGGAGGGCAAGCCGACTATTTTCCAGCTCGCCAAGTTTGATAGCGCCAGCAACCCCAACTCAACTCATTACCTCCTCGACGAGAATGGTGTCCGCCAAATAGATTCAGCATCGATCGACGAATTACGTAACCCGGACATATGGGTTTTGGCCGACCACAAGCCTGTCGGAGGCCCCCGACTGGCAGGAGGTCGCAAATGGCTGGTCGTGGTGACTTCCTTGCCCCGAAAAGACAATTATCATTACTTAGTCAAGGAGTACTCGCCCCAGAAGTACTACCTCCCTTCGTGGGACTGGGAAGAAGTTGTGGCCTCTGCGTAAGTCTTGCCTCCCCGTTTGCGCACAAGCTGTATGTTGGCATTTGAGCCAGCTTGTTCGATATATATACTAACATTTAACTTAGGGCTCTCAAGGGCCTCTCGCGGAAGAAGTGGGACACACTGTTCACACTCTTCAGCAATTACGGTCCAATTCCGCGCTTGATTTTCGAGAAATTCTTCCGACCGGACCACTACCGCTCGGAAGAGGTCGGGGACGGCACGGGAGAGGTCGATAAGGCACTAGAGCGCCGAATCACGGAGTATGACCGTGATCTGGAGGGAATAATCCTTGAGCTGTTGAAACTGGAGCCCCATATTGCGCTCTCCGAGGAGCAGTATGGCGTCAACAGCAGTCACGCTATCGTTATGATGCGTCCTCGCAAGATTGAGGAGTACAAGTACATGTCGGTCCTTTCGGTTTTCGACATCGCCACCTCGTACATCGGTGGAAAGATTTGAGCCGCAACGGTCGCCAGGAGCCTGATGGGTGCCCGCATGATGTGCGAATTCCTCCTACGTCAGGCCGAGACTAAGACCTCCGCCGGTTGGATTTTCGAGGCCAGCATGCACCCAGTCTTCCATCGTGGTGGGTCTTTCAAAGCAACCAAGCTAGGTGGATCGACAACCATTACCACCGACATTGCCCAGAAGTCTTGCAAATTTTTCTCCAAGGTGTTGGAACTCGGTAGACTTCTTCGAAAAGAGTCTATATCTTCAAGTATCGATCCGAATATCATCGGCGTTTATTGCCGGCCTCGACACTGCAATTTCTGCTCGGTCGACTCGTTTGCCATCACCACATCCGCCACAACCAACAAACCGGTGCTGGTGTTATTCGAAATGACAGTAAGCACAACGCACCCTGTCAAGGCACATCGGCTTGCGAGTATTTGGGCGGAAATACCTGCGGAGCTTAAGAAAACCCCGCCCATACTCCTTTTTGTCGTTCCGGCCGATGCCGCAAACACGTTTTCCAGGCAAACTATAGGGTCCTCGGGCAGCAACACCCCCAATTTCGACGAGTGGGAATAGTACGTTCTCCCGGTCAGCGCCGAAACTTTGTGGCAAAATAGTATCCCAGATTGCGAATTAAGTGCTTCGTAATTTCTGCTCTCATGGCATGCCAGTTAGATGTGGGTGGAAGGCATTTGGAGTTTCTGTCGGGTCTAGAGAATTATTCTCGGACGATGGCTGAACCCCTAATGGTGGGACTGTCGGGATGATCCTCTATAGCTGCCGGAACCGCTTTCTGTGTACTATGAACAATAGAAGACGGGTAATATGCGTTTGTAAGGATAATTTCTCCTCGTACCTTAATATGATTTGTGGTTTTGGTTCACCAGCGGGTGTGGTTTAGGGCATAACCTCATTAGCATAGAGGCAGACCAGGGCTCGATTTCTTACCTCCCATCTTTTGTCTTTGGCCGTGAATCGTGATTCCTAGACGCACTGCAGTTCCCCTTATATGGAGAGCCGCCAATCCTCGTGTATTCCTCTCCCCAGCCCTCGGCCACCAAACATGGTGGCACAGTTACCGACTGTGGTGATACCAGGTCGTCATCAACCCTGAGCGGCGAAACAATGGAAACGGTTTGTGGGTCCGTGGAGCGAATCTAACTGTGGGACCCATGCGGAAAGCAAAGAACCATGACGGCGACGTACCGAGTTTCGCCGCGACGGACATCCCGCCGCCCTCTCGCGGCAATGAGCGTTCGCTGGACTCGTTGTTGTGGGATTCCCGTTGGCAGCAGAAAGGCGAAGCAGCCCGTCCCTCTGGTATCCTTCCTGCTTACGATGAACTCCTTTGCCCTCTGGAGTCTCAACAACAACGCCATGAAGCACTCCCGACACGTCGTCTCACCTAATCACCTCCATCAACAACGCTTGGATTGTGTTGAGCAAGTCTTCAGGCCCCTTGTGAACGTGACATGACTGACATTGTGAAGGTACTACTCCAAGTTTGGCGACTCTTCTGCCTACTACGCGGCTGTTGCTCTCAAGCTGGGGATGCATTTCGACAATTCCGAGGAGGAGTGGAATGGGCCGCCTGATTGGATAGAGCAGGCGAAGAAAGATGTGACAAGTTTGTGGGAGTTGGACTACAAGGGTGATGGACGACAGGTATTGCACCTCGCACTAGGGGCTTCGACTTCAGTTTGACTTCCATCCATCTTTCCTGGCTCATGAAGACTGCCAATAATATTGTATAGACAATCCCAATGACCCTGCATGGCGGGCAAAAATCGTGCTTGTTTAGCAAAGGAGGAGCAAGGCCCAACACACTCCCGCTCCAACCAACGGACACCGGGGGAGCAGGTGTAGCGAATGGAAAGCAATCGCTGCTAACACCTTGGCCAGCACCCAGCCGTATTCACACCCCCTAGAAGGCATAGCTGAAGTGTCACGTACGAGACTCACCGTTGTAGCGTGTCAATCAGTGGCCTGTCAAGCCCCGTGTTCGTTCAGCTGTACGAGTTTTTTTATTGAATCATTACTCGCATGCGACCATAATTCGGGAAGAAGATCGATGCCGTGTAGTGCTTCAACGACTCGCGCGATTGGATACGCCCCCTGTCCCCCCCGCCCCTCCCCTTTCCTTCCTTGCACTCGCCTCCGACTGACTTGCGTGCACGCCCTGGACCGGCAGGTGATCGTCGACCTGCTCCTCTCAGACGGCGGCCGACCGGGTACGCGGCGGCCGGTGTCGAGCGTGCCGAAGTTGGCCACATACCGGTGTATTTCTTGAACCCGGACGTGTGGTGGGTGAACGAGTACGTACAGCCGCGGCTGGGCCAGGACGGGACTCTGGCCGCGCTCGAGGGCATCGGGCGCACCATCACGGACGGCAGAGACAAGCTCAACGCCACGACGATCGGGAAGCTGCATCCACCCACGTACGCGTTCGTCGAGAACGGGCTATCCGCCTGGCCCATAGAACTGCAGGGCAAGCAGGGCGAACACCCTGAGTTTAGGACCGTCTACATGGTCGGCAACAATCCGCGCAGCGATATCTCCTGCGCCAACAGCTACAAGAGCCCCTGGGGAACCGAACGAGGGTAGCGTGCTGGTCAGGAGCGGCGTCTATTGGAAGGGAGACAATGATGGCGGCGCCAAGGTTGTCGACGACAACTTGTCGTCGATAACGTCGAGGTGGCGGTCAAGTGGTCTGTTGCACGGGAGGAGGGGGTGGCCAGGGCTGTTCAGGCGAGGGTACGGCAGGTTGTAAGGACAAACCCGCCAAACGATCAAATCATATTTCTTACACACCACAACTGTACAATGCCAACCACCACAACTACAACCCCAACCACGCCACAACCACAACCGACAGGAACGAGTGAGGAGAGAAAAAACAAAAAATTGCGTCGCCTCGACCACAACTGAACACGAAATATCTCCGAATGCCTGACGCTAGTTGCAACTATTCCTCGCACCATTTTACTCACACCCGGACAAAGGATGGCTGCTCGGTGGGAGGCCCACACGCGTCGTTGACCTGCTGCCTGTATGCATCCCGGCCTTACTGCTCGTACACATCGCTGGCCAATACTTGCACCGTTTGCAGGATTGCCCTCGTATGCGTTGCAGGCTATCCCGGTATGGACTGTTCGCCTGCTGCTCGTACGCATACTACGACGCTCTCGTCGACATTCGGAGTCGACGGCTGACGCTCTCGTCGATATCTGTCGTCTGGTGTCTACGGCTGACGCTCTCGTCGATATCTGTCGTCTGGTGTCTACGGCAGACGCTCTCGTCGATATCTGTCGTCCTGTGTCTACGGCAGACGCGCTCGACGACATCCGGCGTCCTGTGACTACGGCTGACGCTCTCGTCGACACCCGGGGTCTACGGTTGACGCTCGCGTAGACAGCCGGCGTCTGGCATATACTGCTGACGCTCGCGCTAGAAGTCGTCGAATACGTCAGGCGTAGCCATCTGACACCGGATGCCGACGAGACTGTCAGCCGTAGTCACAGCACGCCGGATGACCTGAGTGTCAGACGTAGCCTCCATACGACGGATGTCGTCGAGAGTGTCAGCCGTAGCCGCCATACGGCGGATGTCGTCGAACGCACCAGGCGTAGCCACCATACGACGGATGTCGTCGAGCGTGTCAGCCGTAGACACCATACTTCGGATGTCAACGAATGCATCAGCCGTAGCTATAGCCGGACGACGCCGTGAGAGACAGCCGTTGCCGGATGACATCTAGATAGAGCATGCTGTAGCCGGGCATCGAGGGAGCACCTGTAGATGTTCATTATTCCTTACAAATATGCAAAAAATATGACATTGCGGCTCGCACAGACATGTCCGAGACTCACCTCGACCTGCCATCTCCTGAAAGTGTAGAACTAATACCAAAGAACGATTTCCAATGCTTCCTGATTGTTGCTTTAGACGTGGGGTGGCAGGGGTAGATGTAAAAATTGAAGGCTGCTTGCTGATCCAATCCCCACACGAATGGAACGTGCTTGCCTCCCTCCCTCTTTGTCATCCTAGTCATCAGCGCCACCACCTAGAGTAACCTCTTGTGAATCGTCTTTAGAAACTGGCGAAACCGAGGACGTCTGTAACATTCTTCTATGTCTCCGAACCTAATCCTAGCGAAATGGGCATCACCAGCAAAGCAAGCTTCCAAGCACATGCACACAGTGAGACAATGTCATCGCAAGCACTCCAATACGTCTACAATCTTCTTGTCCATCGTTGGGGATTACTTTCGTGGGTGTGGGGGCTATCGATAGTTGGTGAGGTTCTAGGAAACGCAAAGTTGAAGAATACAAGTCACAATTTTGTTTTGTTGTGGGTACTAATTTTTTTTTTGTGTGGTCGTGTAACATGTAAGTGGTACTTACCTCTTACTTACATAAGTACTTACAGTAGATACATTCATTTTATTTCGTCAGCCAGTTCTCAGACCCTGTGGAGCTTAGTTTTTTGTGGGTCGTCATCGACACCACCAGATAGAGAATCCAGAATCCCTTTTCTCCACTTTCGCCATCACCAGAGATAGAAGATACGACTACGTCTCGAAACCCATCGTACCTCATCGAATTGACACCGGAAATACGACGTCAATCAGAGCACGGGGGTGAGAGTTGGGGGTTTCAACCCAATACTAGTGAGTAGTAATATTGCCGAGGAACGAGGCTAATATTACGTGCGACTGGATTGGGTCTGGTGCGAGACAATATGTAGACGTCCTTCGAGGGCGACGTGCTTGGTTTCTAGTTTACCGATCCTCTCGTTCTACCAACCGACCCTGGCTTGGAGTTCTCCAGCGCTCCACAAGGTCAAGTCCGCGACGATTGCCGGCGGACTCTGCACCCCGCCATCCCAAAGTGGAGCTCCTCCTCCTGCAGAGCCCGATGGGAGCTATCCGACCAAGAAACGTAATCAGTGGGCGCATATATTATGAAACGGCGCACGGCTGTTGACCAATATTCCTCACTGCTTCTAAATTTAATTGTAGTTTTAAAAAGATTTCTATATAAATCTGCAGGAGTATCGGGCAACTTTGGCGCTCTCCTTCAGTCGTTCTTCGTCTCTGAGGTTCGAGATACATAGTTACCGGTATCGGATCGCGCTTCCTATCATCTCGACTTTCCGGGGAGGCACCTCCGCACCGGTTCTCGTCGTCGTCCTGTGGGTGTGCAGCCAACTGCGCCTTGGTCCTCGCTACGTCAAGCCCTTTGTGGTTTTCCAAATATGGTGCATCTATGTAAACAGTTTAAAATCTGTGTTTTCATGCCTCTGAAGCCGGCGAGTGAGTGCGTGAGCGAGGTCGGAAGCAATTGGAGCGGACGAACGAACGGACGGGCAAACGGGCAAGCTGAGCCATTGGCCGGCAAGGCTGAGGGACAGGAGGCAACAGCTGCTAGTTTATTCCTGGACGGGTTTTTTGGTGCGACGAAGAAAAGAAGACACTCCGGTGGGTTGATGCCGCTTCGAATAAAGGTCTTCCACGATTGGCCGCCGTTATGATGCTACTCTAAACTCTCCAGATCAATCTGAAGTCCGGATATGCCCTCGGACCTGTAGCGTTCGACGGAACCTCGGACGCCCCTCGTATCCGGACTCAGCTGCCAAGGTGGCGACGTCCAGACGTGCAGCTACGGCACGTGGCATTCACGTAACACCTTGGTTCTCGACCCGCATGACGAGGCGATCGGCGGATGCCACCAATCAGCTGGGAACACTGCGTGCGCCTGTCGCGATGATTGGTGCTGGGCGATTGCCATTCTGCAGCACTAACGCGTCCTCGCCTAACTCTGTTGCCGGCCCCCAGATACCGCCCTGCGTTCTGGACTCCTGACGTGTTGCCCTGGATGCAGATACATAGAATGCACACATGCATTCAAGCTCGTGGACTAAAGTGCGCCGACGTAGTCCAGCAAGGCCGTGTGCACGTATGGATAAACAAGAAAAACAAACTCGGAACCAGGCGACGGTCGAGGCGAGCGCCTGTAACTAGTGCTTGCTAGATGCATAACTTATGCATCTGTGCTCATGCAGCCCGATGGTACAAATGCCACCCAGCTCCCAGTTCTTCTGCCTTTCATCCCTTCTTCCTTGCGCAGTGCGTGGCCGATGGCTGCTCCTTTTTAGGCAGACCCCACCCCACCCCCGCTGTCGGCTCTCTTCCTTCAAACTCCTGCTCCATCCGGGCACGACACCTCGCCAATTCACCCCGCCTGCCCATCGCAATGGTTCCTACGAAGAACAACTCGACGCCCCAGTTCCGCCGCCTGGCCATCACCACCCTCGTGCTGCTCTTCTTCTCTTTTGCTCTGATGTGCGCTCCCCGTCTCTATCCCCCCCCCCCCAATTCTCGTTTCGGTCCGATCTGCACGGAGCTCACCGCTGATCTCGACGTCACCGCACAGCAGCATCACGAACGCACGCCGAATCGCGTTTACGGCAAACGCGCCCAAAACGCTCTCGACCCAGCGAGTCCTTCACACCTGGGGTTTGTCGCTCTCGACGTACTGGCGCACGTTCTATCCCACCTCTTACACGCGCGACATCCATCCCAAGCCGATCCATTCCCACAATGATTACTGGCGACGTGTGCCGTTCTACTCCGCGCTCTCCGTCGGTGCGACCTCGGTCGAGGCCGATGTCTTTGAATACTCCGGCGAGCTCTACGTCGGCCACGACCCCGCTAGTCTGACCAGGAACCGGACTTTCGGAACGCTATACGTCGCGCCAATCAAGGAGATCCTTGACCACATGAACCAGGAGCCCGAGCTTCCGATCGCGAGCGGGGATGGTGTGGCCGAGAAGCCGTTGCGCGGAATCTTCGATGTCGATCCGGAGCAAACGCTGAACCTCTACGTCGACCTCAAGACACCCGGCGCGTCAACACTCCCGGTGGTGCTCCAGCAGCTCGAGCCGCTGCGTACTCCGAGGAACTATCTGACGCACTGGAACGGCGCACATCTCGTCCGCGGGCAAGTCACCGTGCACCTCACCGGCGCCACTCCGTTCGATCTGATTCTGCAGAGCACCTACCGCGACTACTTTTACGATGCGCCGTTGAGCGGCTTGTCGAGCGGCCTCTACAACACCAGCAACTCGCTCATGGCTACCGCGCACTTCCGCAAGGAAATCGGCTCCGTGTACTGGCACTCCGGCGGGATGACCAAGGGGATGAGGGAGAAGGTTGTTGCGCAGATCAAGGAAGCTCACGAGCGTGGGATTGGGGTTCGTTACTGGGGCACGCCGGGATGGCCGATCAGTGTGCGCAACAGTGTGTGGGCGGCGCTGGTGGAGATGGGCGTGGACCTGCTGAACGTTGACGATCTCAAGGCAGCCGCGGAGATGAAGTGGTAACCGAAGAACTTGATTTATTTTCCTTACTGTTCCAGTTGGTAATAGCTAAGTATGTATTTACCTAAGGCGTATTTGGGACACGGAGTTCTACCGGTATGCAAAGCATGATTATTTTTTTTCTGCTTCCTTTTGCTTCTGTCTTTTACTATTGCGAGTAGATACATAATGTACTTAGAACTGTTCGAACACCCAGTTAGGACAGGGGAATCAACGGTGCGCTAGAACAAAACGCACGGTGGCATGGTCTATGGCCATCGCTACTGTTCTGATTTCCCCTCTCCGTGAACCGTGATGGAGCCTGGACTTTGCGTCTATCGCTCTCGCCGACAAAACGACTGGGGCTGCGGAGCCGTCACTACAGCAGAATAATTTGGACGGAGCAACACCCTTGTGTAGTCGCTCCCTACATAGTCCTCTCAACGCAAGTTGTAACAACACTTCGGTAATCTGCATCGGGCATTCATCCTTTGTTCCCGAGCGCTCACTCGCCCAGACCACGGCCCGACGAAGTTGGAGCAGACCGGTCCCTGTGTACTCCTGCGCCCGTCACAGGGGAGCCAGTGGTACCGTATTATCTCTTGTAAGCGGTCCCCCTATGTATAAATCCCACTGATAGATATATGGTGTCAGACACTTTGACGAGGTAGCGTGACCGGGGTCTGGAGCTCGAAAACAACCTCCACCGCAAACCATTACTTCATCACCCAACTTAAAAAAGAATTTATTTCAAGAACACTACTAGATAGAGGAGAATGTGTAGAACATCTCAGTGATCTCCGATTTTGATTTGGAGTGATGGTGGTGGCGCTATTAAACTTTGAAAAAGGCCAACTTTTGTTAGACGGGGTATGTATTCGACCGTGGTCTTGGCACACAGCTATACTATATTAAGAAATCCGAGTGATAGCTATGATCCTACTTATTTACACAAAAGCCTGACAGTATTCCCGTCTACGCGACTTGTACTGCTTTTCCGCAACCTCTCTCTGCTCCTTTGACAATTCGTTTGTATACGCTGTCAGCCATCTCTTACTACGGTCTGCAAACCGTCGTATTGTCTTCAAAGAAGCAGAATCCATAGCATCCCTTATAGTTTTCTCAAGTTCGAGGGGCCGGTTGTACGGTTCTCCCATGTGTGTTTTGGATAGCTCAACCACACAGCGGATCGAGCTGAAATTCCGAACGGAGCTGAGCGTATATCTTCTCAAGGGGCTGCTGGCGCAGGGTGGCAATCAGAGAGCTAGCAGGCTGTGAGCTATGTACACGTATTTCAGAGCAACTCAATAACCACACCAAAGATTGGGCTGAAAAAAAAATTAGTATTAGATTAATATGTTCTCGAGGGACTGCCGACGCGGCGCTGTAACTGGGGCTGTATTGGCGAAACCGTGAAGGAGCTGGCTATAAAGCAGTACTGGCTCCGAATCCCGAAGTGGGGTCTGCATAAGCGGTATGCACAAATTTGGTGTATCATATTCATCACTCGTGCTTAGTCACGGATTTTCGAATTTGTTACGCTGCCAAGAAATGCCAAGACGCTACCTCGTCTAAGTCCATACCAGTCCGCGAGAAAAGCCCCATAGCCGCCCCATCAATGCTCATCACCCGACGCTTCCTTCGCTGCGCCCGCGCCCTGTCTCGTTCCGGGCAGTTTCTTCTCTCGACTCCTGCGGGCCACCAACACCGCGCCACGTTCAGAAGGTTCGCCCCCGTTCCCGCCCGGCATGACGACACCGATGTCAAAACGCCCGCTACCCACGTACCGCAGCAGCGGCGGCAGCTAAACAACGGTGCCGACGTTGAGGCAGACCCGTACGCCAACGAAGACCGGATCGAGCTCCACGTCCGCAGAGTCCGCGAGCAGTGGGGCGAGAACCTGCCGGAAGGATTGCTCTCTGCCCGACGAATACCTACATGATCTACCGACGCTACTACGGCCCGCCCGTGCGCACGCTCTCGCCTGAGAAGGTCGTCGTCGGAGTGTCTGCGGAGACGCTGGAGGAGGCAGATGTGCAGGTGGAGAGGCTCGCGTCGCTGGAGGATTCGAATGGCGTGCGCGTCGAGTTCGATGCCGAGCTGGTGCGGGAGGAGAATGAGGTGGAGACGGACGCGGAAGCAGAGGGAGATGTTCCGGAGGGATACGTCAGAGTACGGAACCCCAAGGAGGCCAAGATGTACGCACGTCTTGGGAAGGATATACAGCGCTGGCTGATCACGACCGAGCACGGTCCGGCGGTGGAGGAAGAAGAGGAAGGGAAGACGGAAGTGGACGGAGAGGGGGAACGTCGCCTACAGCGGACGCATCCGCTCACGCAGCTGGGATGGTTCGGCACGTTCCCGGGGACGGCGGTCACGCCGGCGAGCATCGCGCGGCCGACGGCGGCGCTGCTCTCGACCGTCAACAGCAAACA
>Ga0307516_10008154_pt1 | contig 11898 bp, 12 predicted proteins | sample 19_EM_MG_FD_203310 | JGI IMG/M metagenome (GOLD analysis project Ga0307516, IMG submission 203310) | Populus trichocarpa ectomycorrhiza microbial communities from riparian zone in the Pacific Northwest, United States - 19_EM | ecosystem: Host-associated > Plants > Roots > Unclassified | place...
CCATCCATGAATGGAGTATCGAGGCTGTCCCCAGGCAATGTCCCCAACCCCCCCCAGCCGTGATGGGCCCACCTCCAAATGTGTGTATCTCACGATGGACTGTTCCTTTATACTGCTCCATCCACCCCAATCCTTCTCATCCTCCCCTCGACACTGGATATTCCCTACACGGTATTCGAAAGACCGCGATCCTTCAGCGACAAACTCCTCCGGCCCTCTCGCATTCTCTCCGCCCGACTTTCCTTCCAGTGCCCCCATTTCGGGCTAGAAGAACGAAAACAAACAAACAAAAAAAGATGGTGGTTTTAACACTCTTCCGAGTTACGTGCGGCCTGTCGATGGTCCTCTGGCTGGTCCCGTACAATCTGTGCACGTGGGTCAACTCCTTCATCTGGCCGACGGACGAGTCCCTCTACACGGGCTGGGAGGGCGGCATCTACTGCGACATCCAGATCAAGATCACCATAGCCGGCTGCACCAAAATCATCATGTCGATACTCGCCATCGCTCGGAACCTGGCCAATATCCTCTCCGACGGCAACCCGGTCATGCGGACGAAGGCGTTGCAGAGGAGGGAAAACATCAAGGACTTGATCATCTGCCTCGGCATACCGCTCTTCATGATGGCGATCCACTACGTGGTTCAAACGAGACGCTACTACCTCTACACCATCTCCGGATGCGGCGTGGTCGTCGACAGGTCGTGGCCGAGCATCGCCATCATCTTCATCTGGCCACCGATCACGGCGTTGATAGCGTCCTATTACGCAGGTATGAGCGATCACCACCTCTCACACCAAGCCAAAGACACAGTTAACACTAACCAAACTTCGTCACACAGCGATGGGATGTTGCCGCGGGCCGCTGGCGAACTGTTCGAGATCACAGCGGACGGTGGACAGGAAAGGACTGTATATAATATCGTCATGATCCAATAGGGTTGCATACGATTAATGAATCTCTTCCGACTGCACAAGTGCCGCACCCGCTTCGCCAGCATCCTCTCCAACAGTACGTACGCGACCAAGTCCCGCTTCATGCGCCTGTTCATCCTCGCGATCGTCGTGCTTCTCATCTTCCTCCCGGCGAACATCTGCATGTTCCTCCTGAACGTCAGCCAGGAGTTCCTTCCCTACAGCTGGTCCGAAGTCCATGGCGACGACTGGCTGTCGACCAAGAAGATGCCGACCGGCAACCGCATCAACTTCGACCGCTGGCCGCCCGTCGGCGTCGTTTTCCTGGTGTTCCTCCTGTTCGGTCTGGGGAAGGATGCGATGACGCTCTACAGGGACTGGCTGAACCGCGTTGGGATCGGGAAGTACCTGCCGGACCGGTTCATGGCACGAGAGAAGCCGGGCGCCAGAGCTTCCGCGCCTCCCGTCACCGGCCAGGGGAGCGTAGAATCGAAAACGAGAGCGGATTCGTAATGCCCACCCCTCCTTCCCCCGAAGTTCCATGCTAACATGCAGTCAAACAGAACCCTGACTTTCTCCTCCAGCGATGGGGAGGACCATATGTGACCAGCGCCACCTAGGTAGCCAGTATGGGAAATGCTTTCAAGCACAGTCAGACTACCGGCTGTCTCGTGTTGTATGTTGTTGTTGGGGGGAGGATGGAGACGGCGTATGTTACGGGTATGGTATTTCATGGAGACATTTTGTTGGGGGGAGTGTGATCTGTTAGCTATGTGTTTGCAATGTAGGGCGTTCTGTTTTCTTTCCCTTTCGATTTTTGATATCAATTCTTTTTTTAATTTTTAATTTTTTGTGGCGAGTATGCAACTGCCCGCTGGTTGTAACTATCGTATGTATGTAGGAAGCTGAATGCAACAATGTGCCACCCTAACCTATTACCGCTCACGTGGAGGGGGCGCTCCGGCGAACCGCATATTCCCTCTCTCCCTCCCTTCCCCTCCCTTCCCTTCTCTTCCCTTGTGCAACTCTCGCTGCAGTACGACTCGGATCGACCGCCGTTGTGCACCACCTTCCTCCTTTTCTCGCGACCGATTGGCCCAACCACTCCTTCGAAATAGGTACATATGTACCCCAACCGATCTTTCGCCCACCTGCCTGCCCTGTCCTGCCCCACTCTACTCTCAGCAACTGCAACCAACCGCACAGGATGGAGTGGGGGCAAGGGGACGGGAACCTGCACGTCGGTAAGTCGGTAAGTCGGTAATGGGGCAATGAGAGTGTCGTATCTATATAGATAACTAGCAGCTCACTGCGGTAGGTATGGCGTAGCTACTGCCTACATATGTAGATATAGGGTGAAGACCTGGCGTGCGTAGTACATATCTGCATCCTGTCGCTGCCGCCGCCGCCGACATCCTAACCATGCAATCGTCCGCGTGCGGGCTATGTATGAGGGGCCGTTTAGGGCTGAGCTTGACAAGGTAAGTATAATTTGTTTTTTTTGGAGCGTGTTATCATCCAACCCTCAGTCCATGTAGAAGACAGCTCCAACTCAAACCTCTCCTGAGCCAGCGGCCCTCCTCGGATCTCAGCCACCATGCCCCATTACCGGTGAGAGGCCATGCCCAAAGACCGGCTCCCCCGCTCCTCCCGTGTTCGCAATCAAGAACCGGCTGGCTAAAGTGCCACCCCGGGAGCTGGGTGTGGATTTGTTAGGATCGCGATGGACGGGATCGAGAATTCGGTCATCGAACACCGTGACCTTATAATTGTCCTTCAACTATCTGTCAGCACGTAAAAGAAAAAAAGCCCAATGCGAGAGTAAAACATACATCCGGGTTCGCCGAGAGAAGATACCGATCAAACTGACTGTGGATGTGCTCACTAAGGAGGAACCCGTTCCGCAACGAGTTGATCTTTGAGACGCCAGCGGTGTCGTCCATGTCAGCAATCCACCGGCCATAGTTGTGCTCAACCCACAGGCTTTCCTTCTCGAGCGGAGAAACTTGTGCTGCTTCAAAACCAAGCCCACCTGTATGGAGCTCTGGTATTCACACCAACCAACTTCTGAGGTGGCAGTGGGAGCGGGGGGTCGGTCTTTGGGGCATGATGCATAAAATGACGGAGATTCGAGAAGGACCGTATGCGCAAGAAGGTTAGAAATGGAAATTGCGAGGGGTTGACTGAAGAGTTAGTTACTTGGTCTGTAAAAAAAAGGAGAAAAAAAAAACCAGCACTTTCCCCGACTTGCAGTACACAACCTCCAGTAATATTCGCTAAGTAATAAGTCGGCTACTAGAAGCAAAAAGAACTCCACCAGTTCAGTTATCCTCCACGGTGCCTCCGTTGCTCAACGCTACGTACATGCAGTCCACCAGAACGGAGTAATCCTTCATCCATCTCTCTTTGGCACCCTCCATTGTATCGAACAACACCTCCATCTTATCTGTCATCTGGAATCTCCCATCGCAGCTGATCATTCGCCAGGACTCTCCGGTTGTAACGAAACCGTACACCTTGCCTCCACCATTTCTGTCTCTCATATCTTTCATCGCCAGCAAACACCGCTTCATCGCTTGTCCCAGAGAAGATCTATTTCCCTCAACCATGAGGACAAATCGCTCCTCTGCCTCATCTATCAGGTCCACAACGACAAACTCCTCCTTGCCGCCCGTCTCACCGTCCACAGAAAAGATCTCTTTCTCCCTCCGCAAACATACATCCTGCCCCTTCCTGCGTCTGAAACTCGAGTATCGGACTGGTGATGGTATAAACTAAGTCGCTGGCATTGGCATCATTGAATTCCGGGATCCCCACCATAGGATAGCCTTCAGTATCAAGGTATTGCACTATGTCGCCATACACCTTTTCCTTGGTCTTCGAGAGTCCAACCCCTCCAGGCTCATAATTGGCATCTGCCAACATTTTCGCAACCGAAATCGCTTTGAGTTTTTCCACCCGAAATCCTAGTCTCTTCTGTGCGTCGGAAATCGATATGTTGGAATAGGAGACAAGCCACTTGAGGTTTCTCTCCTCCCGCCGCCCGGCGTTGTGACCCATTGTGATACTCGTCGAAGGGCTATGTCTGCCGATGGGTTCGCAGATGTTCGGTCGTCGGATCGCTCGTAAATGCTCGCTCGTCGCATCGCTCGATACTCTTGTTCGATCGCTGGTTGCCGAATCGAAAGGCTGAAGGATTTCGCCCCTTCTCGCAGAGTGCGGGGGGGGGGGGTGAAACCCCTCCTCTTATACACAGATCCTACCCTCTCGTTCCGCCAAGCCTAACTTGTAGCGTTCCAGTCCTACTCAATATAACGCTGCAAGTGAGATTTGGCGGAACGATGAGGCTTGACCATCACATGTAGTCGCGTTTTGACTCTATATGTATACATGTATCCCCGCCAAAGCATCTGGACAAGGTGCACTCGGAGAAGTCTTTACGAAACATCGTGCTGATTTTCTTGGGATGTCTCCAGCAGCAAACTGAAACTCGACTACCTAGGTACTTTGGTGCGGACCAGGAAGGACTCGGCAGCGGGGTGCATACGAAGTTCGCGAATATAGAAACCAAGATAGCCCGACTATTTCGTTCTCAGTGTATACCGTGTACCTCGTCACCCCTACCAGCACCACAACCACCATGGACTGGCAGCACTTCCCAAGTGGATCCGGCACGCCTCCCGCCCGCTCCGTACTCCGCCATCGCGAAATAAAGATTACCGCTTCGAAGAGCTTTCGCAATTCATGGGGGCAGTTGCTGACTGGGCTTGTCGGTGCTGATTTCAGCGTACCTAGGTAACGACAAAGAAAAGTGACAAGTACGTATTGTCTCACTTACCAGCTAAGGGATTGAGCGCTCACAGAGCTCCCACGGCAACAGGCAGCATGCGATCTTTGTATGTGCAGTGGCAAACTGTTCATTTCACAATTCTATAAATTCAAGTACTTGTGGCCGGCCATGTGGCGTTCGACCCTCGCGTCCATAGTGGAAACGAAAAAGTAGGGCGTCTAATGGATAGTTTCAAACGGCATAGCATTTTAGAGGTTTGCTGTTATTTCCCCAAATATCCTGCATAACTTCTGGATACCGTGCAATTCTGCCCAAGTACATACAATAGCCCACGTCGCGCGGCAAGTGGGGGTAGCGCGTCAAGTGCACGCCGCGTGGCGACCAAGCACCAGACTTTGCCGCAGAGGTCACAGCGGTGTTGAATTTATCGCGGAAATCCACAGATACACAGATGTAAAGCACACTATTCATCTGTTACTACTACTCTAGGTGTGTGCTTTGCGCCATGTCGAAGCGTAGTGGCCCAATCCTTTACAGTTGGAGCACCGTGATGGTGCTTTTTTTTTTTTTAAGAATGTCCGGCAAACCACCATAGTTGCATTCTGCCTTCCTTCTCATCTCACCTTCTGTCATGCGTTGCTTTGCGGGCGGGCCTCGTGGCACCCAGGTGAGTGGAGGCTCACAGTCTTGCTTGGTGGATCATTGTTACTATTACCACCTCCGATCGCCGACTGTCCTTGTACTATCAGAAGTGCCGCTACTTCAGCCTTTGCCCTTTCCTCGCATGACGTAATTCTTCTGCTGTCCAACTTCAATCTTCTCAGAGCGAAGATGGTGAAGCGCCAGAACGGCGAATGCCACGCTCATTTCGGAGGGTTGGAGGGCATTGGTTCGTTCATGGTTGTGTCCGACGTCGCGCGGTATAGATACTCACAGCGCTTAATTATCACACTATGCATCTCCATTTGCAAGGGTCCTCAAAGTTTGCGGGAGGAGCAGTTGGTTGGGAATTAGCGTGCATTAGCGGTGGCTGAAGTGTGGTGGGAATGCAGTGTGATTGGCCGACGACTTGGGTTATCAGCCAACCAAATCGTCGGTTGGTAAGCTAACCTCGTATGCCATGATAGAGATGGGCAAAAATGAAGTACATATCTGTCATTCGCGATAGATTACAATAGAAACATTATTAGATACTACGGTAGAATTCCGAGACCCCCTTGAACACTCTGGTTTGATTGCCTCTACCACCGTGACAACAGTCGCAAATTCCGATCTCTATTTCGCATGATGCCCGGGCATTTCAGAGCTCTATGCCTGTCGCTATGTTGTTAACTCTGTGGGGGCGGACGAGGTATGGTTCGTACTCCGCTTCACTCCACATAGTTACTTGGCTCCATTCCACAGCCATGTGTGGCGTGCACACAGTCAGAGTACCGCCAAGAATTTACCGTCATGACTTTACGGTAATCGGCATTTTCCTACAGTCAGAGTACATATGTACGCTGCTGGTGAAGCTTGGCGGAACGATGACAGATGTGGCACAAGGTTAAACAACGGGTGGACTAGCGTGTTCACGTTTTGTCTCAAATAGTAAGTATCCCACCATTTGATAGATGGAGACAGCACAGGCGGAGTTCACCCAACCTTTATGCGATGTCCGGTCATCGTTCTCATTTCCGCGGCGTGTACTCCCAATCCAGGTGTTGTCCCGGGGGCCTAATACAGAATGGGTACCTTACCAGGAAGAACTTTCTCGTGATGCTTTAGATGATCGTCTTTGTCACGACTGCCCCGATTCGCGTATCTGTGAAGGATACCGGGAGGGTTGTCTCGATGGTTGATAATCGCCTATTGCGGGTGACTATATGGTTAGCTGTGAGGGTAAGCTGAGTAACTGCCGTGCTTGTGCAAATGTTTTGAGTTAATTGGTTCGGATCAGTAACGAACCGTGAATCCGCTCCATTCTCGCGACAACAAATGCGTCATCTCAGGCAGACTGCACAGGATTCCGTATATCTGGACATCATTCGAGGCGGTTCGTATCTTTCCTCTCGAGAAGGGAAGCCTGTTGGTTGAGCACAACTGTGCATGGTGGATCACTGACATGGACGACACCGCTGGGGTTCTCCGGGATCAACTCGTTGCAGAATGGGTTCCTCCTTAGTGAGCACATCCACAGTCTGTTTGATCAGTACTTGATTTCGGTGAATCCGGATATGGTTGCTTCCCTACCGAAAATCCATTATTTATGCTGGCCCGCAAAAGGATGACTACAAGATCGTCGAGTTTGGTATTGATACTATCGGCGTGGATAGAAGGACCCTCGATCCAGTCTCGCCGCGATCCTACAAATCCTTGTCGAGTGTCGGATCAGCTTCTCCGGTGGAATTTTAGACAGTCGATGCTTGCAAACATGAGAGGAGCAGGGGAGCCAGTGTTTGAGCAAGATTCCCAGCCAGGCACAGAATGATACGTGAGATTCGAGAAAAACCGTAGTTGGAGCTGTCTTCTAGACTAAGAGGTGCTGTGTGAGAATACGGCACAGGAGGCTTTCACCTAGAAAAGCCATTTTTCGACTGCAAATGCTATCCTGAGGGAAGGTTGTGGTGTGGATTTGTTTTTTTTGTTTTTTGTTTAATCATACTCGCATACTATACAGCCTATCTAGACTATGGCAGCGCACTTTTTATCCAGGTTTTCCCGTCCGCTGTCCGCGGATAGTTGGGGGTGTTTTTTTTTGTTCAATCGTTACCCGCATGCGACCTAGAATCTAGATCATAGCGAAGTTATGTGCAGTTCAAACTAGTTCGGAGTGTTGGGATACAAAAGTTTGGTGCTGACGATTCTCCCCGAAGTAAGTATTACGTAAGTGTTGTGGGACGGCCTTCTGGCCTCTAATAGCTGGAACAAGGAACGTTCTGGGGACAGGGATTGACTAGTAGAAGGTAGATACTAGATATCATTTACTTTACCCCTCCCTATACAGTAAGGGTACTCAAAGTTGCTGGAGGAGCAGTTCGTTGGGAATTAGCTTCATATAGGGGGCGAGATAGTGGAACCAATCAAAAGCTCATAACCAGCAGTTAACTCTGAGGGGACTGGTTGGATGGAGCCTGGGTATGTCACTCTATGTATGATACCACTCTCGGAGAAGGATCCACAATAGAGTACATACATAGCCCGCTCCGCCACCACAAGCAACAATTCATTAGCCGCTACTTGCCACACCGGCCCCTCGTGCAATGCTTGGCAAAAACATATACCGTCACGGCTTTTGCATTGGTCATAATACATGACAATACTTTCGCAATACCGGCGGCAGCGGAGCGGGCTAATACCCTCCAGCCTAACCATTTACTACATCTCTCATTCCGCCGAGCCTAGCTTGTAGCTCCTGACATCCAGAACATTCTCTGGATTTATCTACCTTCAGCGTTCCGCGTTCCAGAACAGGCGTCTGAACGCTGCCAGTGGAACAGGGGCGGCAGGAGCCTGGTCGCATCTAGGCGACTGATGTAAACATTTCAGTCAGAGCCAGGTAAAATGACGGGTAGTGAGACTTGTACTTAAGAAGAGGGGGGTCCCCGGAGCAAGCCCACTCAACCTCACCACCATTCGATAGACGGACGGAATGAAGCAGGACGGACAGGCACCACAAGAGGAGGAACACCACGTTAAGGACGTGAGAGGAGAACCTTTCGCCGGCAACCACCGCGGTCTCAGCCGCGCCGGTCTTCTGGAGCGCGTTCGTGTACTCGAACAGCAAGTCGCCGAGATCCCTTCGCTCGAGATCAAAGTCGGTTCTCTGGAGGACTGCGTGAGCAGTCTGACGTGTTCGCTTGACGTTTACAACCCCCTAAGGAACCGTTTCATCAGCGCTTTCAAGCGAGATAAATTGGGAAACGCAACCGACAGGGACAGGGAGATCATCGGAGCAGGGAACCGATGGGCCCGTAAAGGAGACGCTGTGGCTGATGCACAGTTGTATCAAGGCCCAAACGGAAGACGCGATTTCCCTGTCTTCAAGAAGCTTTACGGGCTTCTACCTGAGACCGTGCAAACGATCAGTGAGTAATTTTTGCTATTCTCTGATTAAGTATCAAGGCTAACTTGTCCAGTGCACAAGGAGACAATCGACGTTCTGAACACTCACGCCGGCATCATCGCCTCGAAGCACAAAACTGGCAGCGACGAATTTTACAAGCGGTTCGCAAAGTTTATTGAACTCTTCGAGGAGTCGGATCGTGATGAGGGTTATTTGGAGGGGAACTTCACGGATGTGACTCGAGCGTACTGGGCGTTTCTCAACTGCATCAAAGATGAGGTTACGAGGGTTGGTTAGACGAAGCGTTTTTCCTTCGGTGTTTCGGCGGATAGATGGCGGCAACGGAGTTTCGGTTGTATGGGATTCGGCTGGGCGAATCATGTGATTTGTTACTCATGTATTCATGTTTTGTTTTTTTTGTTTAATCATACTCGCATTCAGCCTATCTAGACTATGATGGCGTATTGGCGGCCAGAGTCTGTGCTCAGACCGAGTGATTCCAAACGCAAGCATTCTCAGCATCTAAAGACCTTTGCGAAGCAAAAGGCAAGATTCTTCGCAGGACCGCGACGAGACTGAATCGAGGGTCCGTCCATCCACGCCAATGATGCCAAACTCGACGATCTTGTAGGCAGTCGTCCTTTTACGGGCTAGCATAGATAATGGATTTTCGGTAGGGAAGCAATCACATCCGAATTCACCGAAATCAAGTACCGATCAAACAGACTGTAGTTGATCTCCGAGGCTCCAGCGGTGTCGTCCATGTCAGCGATCCACCGTCCATAGTTGTACTCCATCCACAGGCCCCCCCTTTCGAGAGGAAAGATATGAACCGCCTCTAACGACGTCCAGATATACCGGTTCCTGTGCAGTCTGCCTGAGATGATGCATCTGTTGTCGCGAGAACGGATTCCACTTCGAAATGCATCCCCGCAGCCGGACACATTGTGCGATGGATCCACAGGTTCGTTACTGACCCGAATCAATTAACTCAAAACATTTGCACAAGCACGGCAGTTAGTCAGCTTACCCTCACGGCTAACCATATAGTCACCCGCAATGAGGCGAGTATCAACCGCCGAGACAACCCTCCCGGTATCCCTCGCAGGGACGCGAATCGGGGCAGTCGCGACAAGGACGATCATCCGAAGCATCACGAGAACTATCTCTCATTCCGCCAAGCCTAGCTTGCAGCTCCCGACATCCGGAACATTCTTCGGATTTGCTTCCAGCTTTTTTTTATTTATTTATTTATTTATTCATACTCGCATGCGACCTATCTAGATCATGGCGAGATTATGTACAGTCCGGTTTCCTGTCCGCTGTCCGCGCGGTGGCGGATTTGCTTCCAGCGTTCCGCGTTCCAGCGAATAAAGATAGAATCTTACCTCTTCCTTCGGAGAGATTTTCAGCTGGCGGGAACTCTTGCATTCACCCACACTGCTGGCTGCAGGAGTATCTAGATGAGCGATCGCTTACCGAGCCACTCCCCATAGCAAGGAGAAACCGAGCTGCTACTTCATCGTCCCGATCTAGCCCTCGACATGACTGATTTTCTGGTTGGATTCCCCGAAACCTGCTTCCATCCTCGAAGCGAGGCCTCCAATAGCTTTGTTGGCATCGCCCGAGGTCCTACCGACAACCAGAATCGCAACGCTTTTGCATCATCCGGTATTCTATGAATACGGGATATACCGTCGTCAAGGCGACGACACAACCGTCCACAATTCCACTACCTATTCCAATTGTTTATTAGTCACCATTCCAACTATTACATGTTGAAAAAAAGCACCAAGGAATCGTTATTTCCAGGAGTCCACTTTTGTTTGGACTCGGCATCACCAGAAATCTACGTCAACTTGTCTCGTCGTCCCGCTTCGACCGCCCACCCCCCCCCGGTGAAACCCCTCCATCTTGTACAAATTATTCTGCGTGCTAGATAAGCTACAAATCATCTCCCCTGTGCGAACTCCGTCAAGTCAACTCGCAGCGTTCCGGACTGATCCCTACATCCAGAACGTTCTTGAAATCACTTTCACCATTCCGCGTTCCAGCAACCTCTCCCTTCGGAGAGGCTCATCGTTTACCCGCCGCCTCTGGCTTCGTGTGGCGCTCACTCCGTTCACTTGAGGCTTCCCCCACTCCGTTCGAGGCCCCCCATATCCATAGTATGATCAATTCTGTCTACTTTTGTTTAGTACTTTCAACCGAACAAGTAAAGCCCGCTGCGTCGTATCATCACACAACTATTCTCAAACCTCTTGTGAGCCAATGGTCCTTTTCGGATCTCAGCGGTCATATCCGTTCCCCGGCGGGAAATCATGCTCAAACACCGGCTCCCCTGCTTCTCTCACGGTTGCAAGCACCGACTGTCTAAAGTACCAGCAAAGAAACTGATCCGGCGCTCGACGAGGATTTGTAGGATCGCAACAGACTGGATCGAGGATCCTTCCGTGGTCCGGTCGTGGTCATAGTGTATCACTCTCGCCGTGGATGTATGGAGGGAGCTATGTAGCAGCCCAGCCCAGCCCCGGCTACATCGACCTCGACTGCCGAGTAAGCGGTAGGCACTTTGATAGACAACGCCTCCTAGGTAGTCGCGGCAAACACATACCGGCGTCGGCGACCATACCCTCTCCCCTTCCTCCTATTGATGGAGAAAAAAAAACAAGTGGCTAGATGGGCCGCACAGCGGTAGTAGTGAGTACATAGCCGAATATTGCATGTTGTGGTATGGTGTGCGTATGTGGGGGGCGGGAGAAGACGGCTTGTGTTGTGTGTGGGACGTCAGGATCGTCGGTTCGCAGCATCACTTTCATAGATTCTCACTCGGCATCGGCTCACGCTTCCCTTGCCCACCTGAAGCGCTCGACGGGGCAGTGGACGGGAAGAGGGAAAGGTGTGCATTGTCACGATCTAGATAGGTCGCATGCAATTACCGAGTAAACCAAAAAAATACATACATAGGCGGGGAGCCACAACAAGCCGCCTGCGGGCTGATCGATATCGGGAACTGGAAAAAGTGTGTCGCACACAATTAGTGATTAGGGGGGGGGGGGGGGGGGGGGGGGGGGGGGGGGGGGGGGGGGGGGGGGGGGGGGGGGGGGGGGGGGCGGGGGGGGGGGGGGGGGGGGGTAGTGGGGGTGGGG
>Ga0307516_10008155_pt1 | contig 11897 bp, 14 predicted proteins | sample 19_EM_MG_FD_203310 | JGI IMG/M metagenome (GOLD analysis project Ga0307516, IMG submission 203310) | Populus trichocarpa ectomycorrhiza microbial communities from riparian zone in the Pacific Northwest, United States - 19_EM | ecosystem: Host-associated > Plants > Roots > Unclassified | place...
GGGTCTTGTCCGCTTTGTACCCTCCAGGAAATACTTACAGCAGGACCTCAAATACTGGCTTGGATGCCTATTATCGAGAAAAGTAATTGAGGACCTTATCGATCATCGTTGGTCCGCATCTCCAGTCAATCCAGACACTCCGATTCCAGATATCTGGTATTCCAAAGTATTTTCAGATTTGCGGGATGCTTCAGGCCGTCCCTTCTTTCCGGGTCCTGAGGAGGAAGGACGCTTGGTTTTCAGTCTTTCGGTTGATAGTTTCAACCCTTTTCATATGAAAACAGCGAAACAAAAAGCGTCATCGACAGGCATCTGGCTTGTTCTCCTCAATCTTCCACCTCAATTATGTTACCTGCCAGAAAACATCTTTCTAGTTGGAGTTATCCCCGGTCCAGGAAAACTGACGACGGATGAGATTAACCATTACCTGAAGCCACTTGTACAAAGTCTTCTTGAATTCTGGGATCCGGGGGTGTTCTTTTCTTGCACATGCAACAAACGTCTCGGAAAGCTGTTCAAGGCAATGCTCGTTCCTCTGGTGGCCGACATGCTCGGAGCGTGCCAGATCCTCGGATTGCCTGGCATTGCGACAGCCCATTATTTCTGCACATTTTGCGATCTCGACATTGATGATCTCGACATCTTAGACCCTGCTGAATGGCCCGCCAAGAATACAGACCATATCTGCTACGTCGCTCATATGTACAAGGATGCCCCCAGTGAATCCGAGCAGCATGAACTCTTCCAGGCATACGGTCTGCGGTGGTCGGCTCTACTTGACCTTCCATATTGGAATCCGGTCTTGTATGCGATAATCGACTCGATGCATGTGCTTGACCTAGGACTCTTCCAACATCATTGTCGCAAACCTTTCCAGATCGATATTACTGTTCCAGGGGGAGATGGATTTATGGAGCCTCCTCCTGTTAAAGATAAACGGTCTAGCAATATCGGTTCCCTGATCGATTGTACCCAATGTATTCACCGAAACGAAGTTGATATGTTAGGTCAACTTGTTAAATACCATCGCCGGGTACTTTACACCATCTGTGTCGATAACGATATCCGAGAACCGGGGAAAACCATAGTTACAGGCACCAAATGGGTCCTAGCGAGAAGTATTTACAACTGGATTTGTCCATCACTTGTCATCTGTTCCATCTTCACTCAATTCCTTTTATCAGCATGAAAATGCCAATGACCCTAATGTCCAGGCATTTCTAAGCGCCGATCTCGGACAGCGCCCTGCCCTTGCTGCACCAATCCACCCCGCCATGGACAACCAACTTCCCGCCAGAGATGGCATCGATCTTTCTCTAACTCGACGCATCATTAGACATCTGACGAGCCAAAATCCTGATGACCTCCAAAAGGCTTTCTCACAGGCAAACGCTGCAATATTCGCGTATTTGTGTGATTTGATTCATGTGGAACGGAGCTATATTAAAATGAACCGAAGAGGTGCAAAAAGCACTCTTTTTGAAACCCTTAGGAAATCAGTAAGATTTTCTGAGAACTACCATTGCTTGTGCTGATAAAATTTCAAGATTGATGTGGACAGGCAGAAGTTAAATCAACTCATGTCTTATCTGCCCATGAGATCGTCGAAGCGCATAGTGCTTGGCAAAGATGTTATGGAAGTGGTCTGGGATGACATGAAGCATATGAAACTACCCACGTGGATTCATCCAGCCCCGCCTAACTGGGGAACGGCGGAACGGGGTAAGCTCAGTGCAGATCAATGGTGCCTTGTATGCACCGTCCATCTTCCCATCATGCTTATCTGCTTATGGGGCCACATCGCTGGTTGAAAGAGGGATATGCTCGCACATTTCATGAATCTTGTCAGTGCAGTCCGCATTGCAAACATGCGAATTATGTCTCAGCAACAGATCAAGGCATATGACGATTGCATCCGCTGTAAAGAGCTATACCCCAATGAAACCCTCAAACCAGTTTTACATGCTGCCTTACATATTGGCCAGATCTTGGACTTGTTCGGTCCAGTCCACGCCATTCATGCTCCTTTCTATGAGTGCTATATCAACTTTTTCCATCGCATGAACACCAATAAGAAGCTTGGTATGCAGCAACCTCCCTTGGTTTCCGTCTGCAATATCTGATGAGCAATTACAGGAGAATTAGAATCAACCTTTTTGGTCACTACAGCACAAACCTCGCATCTCCGAGCAATGCTGGCAGATGATGAAGATTTGTGCCGAATAGTGAACGAAACAATGTCCATCCTGGAATCCACAGAAAATGAGGATGCACGCGGCTATCGACGCGCCAGTCTCCTCGACCCCAGTGCGCCTTCGTTCACCTTAGAGTCAAAGGCGGAGCCTTTCGAGCTAGGCAGGGAGATGTATAAACTGCTTGTCTACCTCATCAGCATGGATTCTCGACCTCTCACCCTACCTCAAAGCGCACTCTTGATTGAGGAAATATCCATCAGAGGTGTTTCTTATAGCACCTCAACATCCACCAAGTTCCGGGATAGTAATGTTATATTCTCTTCTCCTGCCAGCGATGACAGTAGTTCGAGAGCTGGAAGTGTGGAAGTCATCTTCCAGTATACTTACAGTTCAGCAGCCAACCAGGAAATCTCTGAATACTTCCTTGCAATATGGGAATATCTTCCAATGGATGGCTCGGATGGTCTGGTTGATATCTACAGAACATTTGGTTTTGCTGGCGGATACCTTTGTCAGCCCCATGCTGAAACCCTTCATGTTATCCGCCTTTCCAACCTTGTGTCACATTTTGCCCTGATGCCAATACAGTTGTGAATGATGGAGGTCATCCACATTCTACCTGTTGATAGGGTATGGCCTTCTATAGTTATTCTGGTCTCGACATATTGATATACCTGTTTGACAGTTGATGCTATCTTTCGACTTGGCCAGTGGTGCTGTTGTTGGAGACATGGACGAGCAGATAGAGGAGTTCGAAGATGCTGGAGGATTCGCGTTCGAAGACACTGATGAGGGTGATTTCATGGAGGATCCTGATGACATCAATAATGCTCTTTAGGCAACTGCTGAGACCTATACCATTTTGTCCTTTCCTAGGCCATTTTCATTCAATTATGCAGCAGGTATTTGTCTTCATTCGAACCAGGACAATGGCCTTTCTGAAATTTAATGGCCGTAATCTAATCACCCAACATGCGGCTTTTGCAAAGGCATTGTCAAGTCATGTTTGTTGAGCTTGCTGCGTTCGTCATGCACGTGGTGAACAGTTTCACCTCATTTTGTCTTAGATTTGTCATCGCCAAATCTGGAATTTATTTTAAATGTCATTGGATACAAATGAGAACTAGTATAAGAGTTGAACTTGAATTGACCAGAGCTGATATTTTAATACTAACCACCATTTTGTCATCAGACGTCTTCTGGATACATGTGAGTCTACATTGAAAACCTATTCTTGATCAAACCAGTGCTTTGATGCTTGCCGAAGAAAGGAATATATACATCACTAATAAGAATCTTATTTTTGATCATGTCTAGTCATATATTCCCTATTTATCTACTGCATAGCAATGCATTGGATTTGTCATGCAAGTGCTGAGTATCTAGCACAGAATATATATGTAAATAAAATTGCTGATCACATGCTGTTGATAAGGAGCAGACATTAATGGTATATTCCAAGAAATACTTGCCGGATTTCAGAATGTAAAATATCATGATATTAATTGTATTTTATTCTCTTCTTAATTGACATTTAGAGAAGCCAATCACTGCAGCGACAAGACCAAACAATAATAAAATGTAAAAGATTAAATAAGAAGCTGTTCTATAACAACCAAACTGAAATAAGATAAGTGTTAGATAGTTCATTTGATAAGATGGGAGAGGCATAGTTGATAAGATGAGATAAGATGAGGGGTTGTTTCATAACAAGTAGAGTGAAAGGGGTATTCCCTGTACACATGGTTTTTGAGTCAGATGGAGCAGGCTTGGCAGGTGGCATTGGAAGAGGGTGGAACTGATGTTGGAGTTTGTGATGAAGTGGAAGGCTGTCTGTGATCATGCCATCTTCATTTGCGATATGGGTGCGATTTTTGAGGAGGGTCCTGAACAGCTTTCCAGGAACGATGCAGTCAGAAGGGGGGTCATAGGGACAGAGATATGTATCATGATTATTTTGTAATTATACTGAGGGGAAGCTTGAGCAGAAAAAAAAAATGAGATGAACTTACCAGGAATATCTAGAAGACGGTTCTTATCAATTTTCCTCAACAAGGAGTTGCAGTAGATAGCTGCCCTGCCTCTCTTAACCAACCCTGTGCCCCCCAAACTGCAATTCCCACCTGATTTGATGCCATAGATGTAAACCTTATTGTCTTGAGGCACCTTGGGATGGACATGTGCAGTAAAGATCATGCATCCTGCACCATTGAATCTGCAGATTGTATGGTAGTTGGCTGGGTATGAATGGTGCCAAGTCCTAGATAGAAACAGAATTCATTTTCACTGTCAGAACAGGCATGAAAAACATACATGTACACCAAATTGGTGACCTTGGCAGCCTTCAGCAGCGATTCATATTGCACCACAGTCAGCTTGAGATTATTCTGGGTGTTCATCACCTCCTTTGCTCTGATTTGCGCCCATCACCATAGAGAAAGACAGCTGAAGAAGAGGGATCAGTGAGAAGCATCCTGATATGAGAATGCCACCTATCTAGCAGGGAAGGGACCCATGATAGTTCCAGTGGTGAGGAGAGACAAATGAATGACAACAATCTCGAGTCATTTGCACTTATTGGAAGCTGAGGGTGATGGATAAAGGGCAGCAAACAGAGATTGACATCACCTGTACAAGAAGCTGGTGGACAGAAAGCATTAGATTCTCTGGAGAATAGATGCTGAGCACTTACCAAGATGATCTGCAAGCTAATTTCAATGCTAGGACGTGACATGATGTGAAAGTGTGCTGCACATCTACCTCACATGTATCAATCCAGGTTGCATGGTCAAGAACACATTCACTTTCCAGAGTTGACACCAACCAATGAACTGTTCAAAAGGGTTCCAGCTGTGCCTTGATAAGTACCCTCAGCAAGTGATGATCACATGGATCATCCTCAAGTTGTCTGGATTTATCAGATCCTTGTGTGATAATGAATTGTAACATGGAATGTCTCATCATTAATGGTTTATATCTGCCCATGCCCCAAATTGTCTACAACATCAAAAATAAGTGGTTCTTTAGGCTATGAAACTGAACCAAAATAAGGCCGATGCCACTCACTTTCCAAAATGTAATAATAGTGCATGTTGTTGCTTTCAATTCCAGCTAGAATTGAGGGCCATATACAAATTAGCATACACATAGTGCATGAGTGCCTCAGCGTCTTGTTTGGGTGCTTGGTTGAACAGTACGACAGTGAGCACAGAACCATGGCATGAGTGGAAGATTGATTAATAGTATTCAATGGTTCTTCAATTATAACCTGAGGATGCAATAATGACACATGCCCCACCTGCAAGGAGGCCTTTGATGGTTTCAATTCCAATTGACCCTTTGCCGACTCTGGTGAGTAGAGCATTTTTGTCCTGGAATGTGGTCTCTGACATGATAATTTTGTGTAAAATATCCAGGTAGACACCTGCATGGTTGCTACTTCCCACTGTCTCCTATTTTGTCCCCCACTTTCTGCTTCAAGTAGAGAAGAACCATGTTGGATGTAATAGAAGTGATGCCAGACACATCAGGGCGGAGGATCTGAAAAGAGGGTTGCCTGATTTGTGGTAGGGGATAGGGTGAGACACTGTTTCTGGCTCTTGATGGAAAGATTGAGCAACTCCTTCATACAGTGCCTTGATGTGGTTCTTCTGCTCCTGACTGATTCCTAGCTGGGATTTGACAACAGTCCATATTTTCAGAACATTGTCTTGAACCTTTCGAACATTGACAACAACAGAGGCTGCTCCCCCAGTAGTACGAGGCTTCTAGTTTGGAACATTCTCACCAACAACCTTGGAATAAAGTATGCATCTCTTGGCTGTGACTTCCTTATGTGGAGCAGTCAGAAAGGTCACTATAAAATCATGATTAGAGAGGGAGAAAACCCTTTTGAGGGATTCAGAACATACCGTCTTTGTAAGTATGAGGCTGGCCAGTTTATATGTTTTGCCATTTGAGGGATTGCAATAGTCAATGTTATACTACATATATGCAAGCATTCTGGGGTCCGCCCAATTCAAATGGGTGATGTGACAAGCAGTGATCTTGCGATCAATGGTGGTAAGACGACCAAAGATAATGTTGTAGTGTATGGGAAGGACAATTTGTTGCATCCAGTTCCACCTGAATTGTGGAAGGCCAAAGCAGGAAGCCCTTGTTAGTGGATGCAGAAAATGAGGTTATTGGATATGGCTGCTATTACTTGTATGCCGTTTGTGGATGGAGGCCACCATCAATGTTGGAGTTGATAGAGGAAGGGGATCTGTGGGTTCATAGATAGTGATGGTGAATGTGGTGCAATGTAGAGGAGTCAGTCATGGAGGAAAGACCCTGAACCATTCGGGTCAATGTTATACTGCACATATCCAAGCATTTGGAAAGATGCATTTCTTGATTCAACATGTGGCAAATCATATTGTACTTGTCCCAATGGGCTAGAATAAATTTTTCGACAATGCAAAAGCTGTAAGATGTCACTCAATTAACTTGAAGAGAAAGGTGTTAAGGTCGATTGCATGAATCCTCTGAAAGATATCTTACTGGCACAATGATTTGCCCATGAAGTGCTTCTACCTGGCAAAAAGTATACTGTAAACTCTAGAAAATGAAAGCCAAAAAGGAAGAAGAGAGAGAGGAGTCTGGAGGTTCAAAGTTGTCTTGGCTATGCTGCTGTGGGACACCAGTGACATCGGGTGCACCATTAAAGCACCAAACCCTGACCCAGAGGATTTTGGCACCTTGGTGCCATCCGGGTGTGGTCTGTACCTGGGGCTTGGCTGCATTTGCCGCCGATATGAGCAGTGCCTAAAAGTTAGCACTTATAATGTTCATTCACTCAATTCTCCATGCATATGACCTCGAAAACAACATAAAAATCAATAACTTAAACAGTCTATATGGAAATTTAAGGTTCAATGACCATTCAACTTCAGTCATAACTGAATAGGTTGTCTGAATCGCCTATGATACCTTCTTCAATACCATACATATCCATCACCAAAGCTTTGCATTCCAGAACAGAGTCAGTATCCAAACCACCTAAGTCATCAGAAGAAAAAGTAGAGCTCAAGGGGTCTGAGTCAACATCATTTGAGTGTTCATCATCCATCAAGCTGCCAGATCCAAGAGTAATCCCTGTCTCCTTCCCTGCGTCTATCATCTTGGCTTCTTCATCCAAACAGCCCCCACAGCTTTTCTGATGAGCCTTTACTTCTCTGATCCAGAAGTCCGAGTTTGGCCATACAGATGGCCTATGCCAAGATTCCAATAATATCTCATAGCCATGTTTTGATTGACAAACCTGGAATAAAGGTAAAACAAATAATGCCCAAATTTAGAGAATTTCAAGCATACCTGTTCGCATAATAACCCTGCCAATCATTGCAGTCTTGCACAAATTTAGACACTCTGTTATTACCTTCATATCTCCCCATTGAGAAGTGTGGAATGATGTGGCAGTCACACAAAATGTGTTGTGGATCAATAAATCCAAAAGCCTCTTCATCATCAAACCTCTGGAATTTCAAGAGGTCCAACTTTCCAGTGGCCCAGCCATCATCAACAGGTCCGGTTAAGGTCTCAAACCATCACACCCAGATAAATTCCATCCGGTAAGCACCATACTTCCACTTTCCATGGGCAATGCTGCCATAAATGACATTTGCATGATAAATTCCTAGAACACATGCATAACAAAACTCGTGTTTGTTTCCATGCTGAGGCTGTGACAGAAGTAGGATATCATGGTGGTCAGTTCAAGGGTTTATAATGCTTTGACTTTGGTGCATATTATAAGATGTATAGTTGATCTTCATGGTCCAGTGCTGGTAAATAAGATCTTTGTTGAAATATAGTTGGTCGAGATCCAGATCCTCTTGGGCATAGATACTGGAGGATGGTGTATATTGAGAAATACGCAGTAGAAGATGTATTACCAGACCTCTCAGAGATCCTTTTATACTAACAGACAAGTATCTATGGCGAAATCTATGTACCGAAAGATGTGTAAGTAGATGTACTAAGTCTATTTGTAATGGTCAAGTATTACTATGTGTCCCTTCATCATGCCAAGTATACGCGTTGCCCAGCGAGCCGTATCCTCCGTTCCCAACACTCCCCCTTACTTGAGCATTCCCCCAACTCCATGGGTCAACTCCGAATGCAAAACCCTTGCTAATCCTTTCGTCAAAAGGTCTGCCAGGTTTTCGCATGATGGCACATAAACGATGTCGATCGTTCCGGATTCAACGAGGTTGCATAAGAAGTGGAGGGCGATGTCAATGTGTTTCGTGTGTGCGTGAAACTCTGGGTGGTGAGCGATCACAATGGCTGCTTGGTTGTCGCAGAAAATGGTCGAGGTGGTCGGTTGTGGGATGCCAAGTTCCTCGCAGAAAGTTCGGTGCCAAAGAACTTGTTTGGCAACGTGTGTGGCTGTGATATACTCTGCTTTGGCCATAGATAGTGCGATGGTGGATTGTTTCTTGGCGCTCCAAGCGACAGCTCCCCCTGCAAATAGCATGACATAGCCGCTAGTCGATTTCCGGTCGGCATTGGATGCCCAATCTGCGTCGCAGAAAATCGTAAGTTCAGTCGTCCAAGTTTGATTGGATCCTCCGTATGTGAGTGCGTGGGTCCGAGTACCTTTGAGATATCGAAAGATTCGTTTCACGGCCGTCCAGTGCTTCGGCCGTGGGTTTTTAGTGAATTGTGCAAGTCGTTGGACTGCATAAGTGATGTCCGGATGAGTTGTGAGGGCGGCATACATGAGCGATCCTATGGTGGTTGCGTAGGTCTCCGGTCCCCTCTCGTCCATATCCTTTCCTTCTTTCTCCCCCTTTCCTTCATCCTCTTCCTCATCTAAGTTCACATTTGGGTCCATCGGGGTCGAAACCATGTTTGCATTTGCGAGGCCAAAATGTTCGAGTAGAGAGTCGATGTAGTGAGTTTGTGATAATGAAATAGTTTTCTTCTCCTCGTCGCGGTTGATTTTCATGCCAAGGAGGATCGAGGGTTCTCCAATGATGTTGATTTCGAATTTCGTCTTGAGTTCCTGTTCGACGCGATCAGTGTCATTGCTAAAATTAATGAGGTTGTCCACCCATACCAATAAGATGGAGAAATCCTCCCCCTTGCACTGTATGAAACAGCAATAGTCTGACTTCAACTTCTCATATCCCAGCTCCTCTATTGCCTTGTTCCATACCTTGTTCCAGATGTTCCCTGCCTGCTTCAAGCCGTAAAGTGAGCGTTTGAGGTGACAGATGCGTCCCGTCCCATCATCGAATCCGGCGGGTTGTAGCATATAGATTTCCTCCTCAAGGTAGCCATTTAGGTATGCGGTTTTGACATCCATTTGGCGCATATCCCATCCGTTAATCGCTGCTATTCCAAACGCCATGTGGAGGCTCTCGAACTGCATAACGGATGCAAACGTGCTGTTGTTACTGTAGTCGGTTCCAGGTTTCTGGGAAAAACCTTGAGCCACGAGTCGAGCCTTGTACCGAATGGTGTTGCCATGCTCGTCCTTCTTCTTCGTGAAAACCCATCGGTTACTGATTGGCACACGTCCTTCCAGCATATCCTCTGTGAGCTCCCACGTCCCCATTTCCCTCAGCCTCACAAGTTCTTCGTCCATTGCCATGCCCCACTGCTCTCCCTCAGCACTCTCCAAAGCCTCCCATGCTGTCCTCGGCATCTTCTCCACCCCTGAAATCGCCTCAAAGCTCATCTCCATGAGTTTCTCCAGGAAATCCTCCATGAATGCCTGCGACGGCTCGAACGCGAGGTTGGCATGCTCTGTGGTCGAAGTTTCTTGTACTGGGGGTGGCTGTGTTGATGGCTGTGATCGACGAGCTGGTTGCCAGGCTTGAGGGTTGTGCAACTTCTGATAATTGATGTCCGTTTCTCGGGTACATAATCTCCGAGTTTCGGCAGGCTGTATATCTGATTCTTCTTTATGATCTGTCTGGTTTGGGCCATCATCATGGCTTTGGTCTGTAACTTTGGCCAGCTCCCCCTCAGCAGGCAAACCAGGTACATTGCTTGATGTCTCCAGCCTTGGTTCTTCATTTTTATTGAAGGCAAAATTTCGCGAGACCTTGATTTTCCATGTGGCTGTGTCATAGTATCGCACTGCTTTGGTCCATCCTTGAAACCAGTAAAAACCATCTTCTTTGATTTTGGTGCGAGTTTCAATCTATTTTTATCTTCATCTAAGATCCAGACATCACAGCCGAATTCCCGGAGGTGTGACACATTGGATTTGGTCCCTGACCATGCTTCCATCGGGGTCATTCCTTTTAATGCCCGTGTGGGAGCCCTATTCCGAAGATAGACTGCATGAGCTACAGCCTCGTCCCACAGGAATGCTGGCAGCCATTTTTCAATCAACATTGTATGCATCAACTCTAATAAGGTTTGATTGAAATATTCTGCAATGCCATTTTGTGAAGGTGAGTAAGGTGCCATTGTTTTGGTAATAATTCCCTTTTCTGATGCCCATTTTCGGATTTCCGGGTTCACAAGCTCTCCGCCATTGTCGAAATGCATGTACCTCAGTGGTTTTCCGAATTTCTGTTCGACGATTGCCCCATATTCTTGAATCCGCTGGAAAGCATCACTTTTCCTTTTTAGGAATAAAACTGTACTCAGCTGTTTCGCGTCATCCAGGAATGAGACATAATAGGACTATCCGCCAATCGATTGGACACGCGCTGGTCCCCACACATCACCAACAATCCGTTCTCCAGCAATTTCGGAATGATGCTCGGCCTCCTTGAGAAATGAACGATGGGCTTGCTTCGCTTGAATGCAAGACTCGCATGTGGGTGATGCAATTGATGATTCATCAATGGTGAGTCCATCAACTAGTCCTTCCCATTTTAGCCATTCTAATCCACTGATCGAGATATGTCCGAAACGCCGGTGCCATTGGTCCCATGTGAGTGCCTTTGGTGTTGCAAGGTTCGTGCATTCCTGTCCAGGGATCTCTGCCCGAGCATAGAGCTGGTAAAGTCTATTAACCTTCCGTCCTTCCCCTATAATCTGATTCTTCATGTCGAACAGCCTGCATCCTCCTTTTCGGAAATCCACATGACCCCCACTATCATCAAGTCGACTGATTGACAGGAGACAGTTTGGAGCATCAGGTATGTGAAGGACGTCACGTAGCTGATGTCAAATGATTTCTCCTTCCACAGAAAATTTCACCATGACAGTTCCTCGGCCTTCGACTTCAGCCTGTCCTTTCTCTACTTCTTGCATGGTGACATTCGACAATTGGACATAATCAGTGAATGCATCACGGGCTGTGCAAATGTGCGATGTCGTTCCGGAATCAAGAATCCAATCTAATTTTGAAAATCGGTCCGGATCTGGGTTTGCCATATACGATGCATCAGATAAGAGCCGGTTTGTCGCCTCTGATGCCTGATTTGATCGGTGACCACCTTTTCCAGATCCTCGTCCCTTTGGGCCTTTACCCTCACTGCCGCCACCCTTGGACCAGCAGTCCTTTGCCATATGACCCTTCTTATGGCAGTTATAACATTCCTTGTCCGAGTCCATTTTTCCGTGGCCCTTCGAAAAACTTTTCGCCTGGAATGACGATCCTGTAGCTTCTGCAGTACATTCTTTCCTTCGGCAGTCTTCCTCGTACAAAATTGCAATTAATTTGTGAGATTTCAACGTAGGTTTATTGCC
>Ga0307516_10008156_pt1 | contig 11896 bp, 10 predicted proteins | sample 19_EM_MG_FD_203310 | JGI IMG/M metagenome (GOLD analysis project Ga0307516, IMG submission 203310) | Populus trichocarpa ectomycorrhiza microbial communities from riparian zone in the Pacific Northwest, United States - 19_EM | ecosystem: Host-associated > Plants > Roots > Unclassified | place...
CCGTCCTGCAGGCCCAGCAGTTGCAGGGCCCCGAACACCTGGGTTTCTTCGCCCCGCATCACGTCCGGGATGCCGTCGCGTTCGCAGCTCAGGCCGGGCACGATGGCGATGCGCCCGGCCTTGACCCAGGCCAGTTGCGAGGCCACCTCATCGAAGCCCGCCGGGCAGGCGCAGTAGGGCGCTTCGCGCCAGCCCTGCTTGCTGCCCGCCATCCCGGATATAAGGCAAAAAGTGCCTGTAGCCCCCAGCCAGTGGGCAAAACATGCTTCAAAAACAGTAGCAAATTCGCCGGGAGCCACGGTCAGGATGCCGCGCGGGAAGGAGCGTTCCTTGAGCACACGGCCCTGGCTGTCCAGCAGCGCGCCGCGCAGCGACGAGGTGCCCCAGTCCACGGCCAGCAACTGCTGCATGGGCTGGTTGTCCGGCAGCGTTGCGGCCAGGCTCAATGGTTGTCCCGGGGCACAAACGAGCCGCGTTTGCCCACCAGGAAGTCCAGGTCCACGCCCTGGTCGGCCTGCAGCACGTGGTCGACGTACAGCTTCCAGTAGCCGGAGGACAGCGGGGGCGGCGGCGCCGTCCACAGGCTCAGGCGGCGTGCCAGCTCTTCGTCGCTGATCAGCAACTGCAATTTGCGCAGGGGCACATTGAGCTCGATCATGTCGCCATTCTGGACGATGGCCAGCGGGCCGCCGGCCGCGGCTTCGGGCGCGGTATGCAGCACCACCGTGCCATAAGCCGTGCCGCTCATGCGCGCGTCGCTGATGCGGACCATGTCGGTGATGCCTTTTTTCAGCACCTTGGGCGGCAGCGGCATGTTGCCGACCTCGGCCATGCCGGGGTAGCCCTTGGGCCCGCAATTTTTCAGCACCATCACGCAGTTTTCGTCGATATCCAGCGCATCGTCGTCGATGCGCGCGTGGAAGTCCTCGATGTTTTCAAACACCACGGCGCGACCGGTGTGCACCATGAGGGCCGGCGTGGCGGCACTCGGCTTGATCACCGCGCCGCGCGGCGACAGGTTGCCGCGCAAGACGGCGATGCCGGCTTTTTCCTTGAAGGGGCTGGCCAGCGGCTGGATCACCTCGGTGTTGTAGTTCTGCGCGTCGGCGATGTTCTCGCCGATGCTGCGGCCGTTGGCCGTGATGGCGCCCAGGTGCAGGTGCTGAGCGATTTCCTTCATGACCACGGGCAGGCCGCCGGCGTAACAGAAGTCTTCCATGAGGAACTTGCCCGAGGGCTGCAGGTTGACCAGGCAGGGCAACTCGCTGGCCAGCCGGTCGAAGTCGTCCACCGTCAACTTGACGCCTATGCGCCCGGCCATGGCGATCAAATGAATCACCGCATTGGTCGAGCCGCCAATCGCGGCCAGGGTCTTGATGGCGTTTTCAAAAGCTTCGCGCGTGAGGATTTTCGAGAGCGTCAGGTCTTCGTGCACCATCTCGACCGCGCGGCGGCCGGCCATGCGCGCCAGCACATTGCGCCGACCGTCCACCGCCGGGTAGGCGGCGTTGCCCGGCAGGCCGATGCCCAGGGCCTCGACCATGCTGGCCATGGTGCTGGCCGTGCCCATGGTCATGCAGTGGCCGTGGCTGCGGTGCATGCAGCTTTCGGCCTCGAAAAAATCGGCCAGCTTGAGCGTGCCGGCGCGCACCTGCTCGCTCATGCTCCAGACGCCGGTGCCGGAGCCCAGCTCCTGGCCGCGCCACTTGCCGCTGAGCATGGGGCCGCCGCTGACACCCACCGTGGGCAGGTCGACGCTGGCCGCGCCCATCACCAGCGACGGCGTGGTTTTGTCGCAACCCATCAGCAGGACCACGCCGTCGATCGGGTTGCCGCGTATGCTTTCTTCCACATCCATGCTGGCCAGGTTGCGGTACAGCATGGCGGTCGGGCGCAGCAGGGTTTCGCCCAGCGACATCACCGGGAATTCGAGCGGGAAGCCGCCTGCCTCGTACACGCCGATCTTGACCTGCTCGGCGATCGTGCGAAAGTGGCTGTTGCAGGGCGTCAGTTCGCTGAAGGTGTTGCAGATGCCGATGACCGGCCGGCCGTCGAACTGGTCGTGCGGCACGCCTTTGCCCTTGACCCAGCTTCGGTAGGCAAAACCGTCGCGGTCCTGGCGCCCGAACCATTGCTGGCTGCGGAGTTCAGAGGGTTTCTTTTTGGGGGCCTTCGGGTCGGTCATAGGGAAAATCCTTAATTGATAAACATATTATCGTCATACCATTGGCCCGCGAATCTCAGTAAAAACCAGCAAAGCACTTCAGGAAATTCGGAATTTCAGGATGAAGTGCGAGGCGCTCGGCGCGGAGCAACCGGAATGTACCCAGGTACATGAGGATTGCGAGCACCGCGCAACGATGCAATTCGCCAAAAAAACGGATTTACAGGAGTGCTTTTGATCAAGAACGTCCACGGCAACACGGTTGACCATCTCGGCGAGGCCATCGTCGCGGGGCGTTACGCCGTGGGCGCGTCGATCCCGCCGGAACCGGTCTTGTGCCAGGAGCTGGGCGTTAGCCGCACAGTGGTGCGCGAGGCCGTGAAGTCGCTGATTGCCAAGGGCCTGATGACCACCGGCCCCAAGGTCGGCACCCGGGTGCTGTCGGAAGACCACTGGAACTGGTTCGACCCGGACGTCATCATCTGGCAGTCCAAGGCCGGGCTGACCCCTGAATTCCTGCGCGACCTGCAGGACCTGCGCCGCGTGGTCGAGCCCGCGGCGATGCGCCTGGCCGCCGAGCGCGCGACGGCGCAGGACATTGCGGAAGTCGAAGCGGCCTACGCCGGCATGAAACACGCGGTGGAGCATGGCGGCGATTACGTGACGCATGACCTGCGTTTTCACCAAGGCCTGCTGCGCGCCAGCCGCAACCGCATGCTGGTGCAGATGAGCAAGGCGCTGGGCGCGCTGCTGCGCACCAGTTTTGAAATTTCCACACGGCGCAAGGACGGCCCGTCGCATTCCCTGCCCCTGCACCGCGCGGTGCTGGATGCGGTGATTGCGCACCAGCCCGACGAGGCCGAGATCGCCATTCGCGTGTTGATCGACGGGGCCAAGGAAGACATCGAGGAAGTGCTGGCGTCCCGGCGACGCCTGCCCATTCTCAGCAGTCCGGCGCGTCAGCTCAAGGCCGCCTGAACCGGCGCAGACAAAGGATTCGAGAGATGCAAAAAGCCGTCGATACATCGGTTTACTGGTTCTTCAAGCTGCTGGAATTTCTGGTGGTGGTCTGCATGGTGGCCATGGTGATCATGGTCTTCGGCAATGTGGTGCTGCGTTACGCCTTCAATTCCGGCATCTCGGTGTCGGACGAGATGTCACGCTATTTCTTCATCTGGCTGACCTACATAGGCGCGATGCTGGCCATGCACGAAGGCGGGCACCTGGGTGTGGACACGCTGATCAAGCACCTGCCCATTCTGGGGAAAAAGGTGTGCCTCTTCCTCAGTGAAGCCCTGATGCTGTTTTGCAATGTGCTGTTTTTCATGGGCACCTATGAAATGCATGAATTGCAGGTGAGCAATGTGTCGCCGGTGGTGGGCATCTCGATGATCTGGATTTACGGCATCGGCTACGTCGTCAGCGTGGTCATGGCCATCATCAACCTCAACGTGCTGTTCCGGCTGGTCACGGGCCGCATCAGCGAGGAGGAGCTGGTGCAGGTGATAGAAACCGAAGGCCTGGCCGACGTGGAAAAACAGATGCAAGGAAGCAACGCATGACGGTCGCGGTATTTATCCTGAGCCTGCTGGCGGCGATGGCCATCGGCATGCCGATTGCCTATGCCCTGCTGGTCTGCGGTGTCACGCTGATGGGCTTCCTGGCGGCCACCAGCGGCCTCGTCGCCTTTGACAGCCAGATCCTGGCCCAGCGTTTTGTCGATGGGGCCGACAACTTCCCCTTGCTGGCCGTGCCCTTTTTCCTGCTGGCCGGCGAGTTCATGAACGCGGGCGGCCTGAGCCGGCGTATCGTCAACCTGGCGATGGCCTGGGTCGGCCATTTCCGCGGCGGCCTCGGTTATGTCACGGTGATCGCCGCGGTCATCATGGCCTCCCTGTCGGGTTCGGCGATTGCCGATACGGCGGCGCTGGCGGCGCTGCTGATCCCGATGATGCGGGCCGCGGGCTACAACGTGGGCCGGGCGGCGGGCCTGGTGGCTTCCGGCGGCATCATTGCGCCGGTGATCCCGCCTTCCATCGGCCTGATCATTTTTGGCGTCGCCGGCAATGTCTCGATCACCAAGCTGTTCCTGGCGGGCATTGTGCCGGGCCTGCTGATGGGTGCGGCCATCGGGCTGACCTGGTGGTGGGTGGCCCGGAAGGAAAACGTCCCGCCGGCGCCGCGTCTGCCCATGCCGGACCGGCTGCGCATCACGGCAGAGGGCGGCTTTGCCTTGACCCTGCCCATCGTCATCATCGGCGGCATGAAGTTCGGCATCTTCACGCCGACGGAGGCCGCCGTGGTGGCTGCGGTGTACAGCTTTGTCGTGGGCATGTTCATCTACCGCGAGCTCAAATGGTCGGCTCTGTACGGCCTGATCCTGGCCGCCGGCAAAACCACGGCGGTGGTGATGTTCCTGGTCGCCGCGGCCATGGTCAGCGCCTGGCTGATCACGGTGGCCAATATCCCGACCGAGGTGGCGAACATGATGGAGCCCTTCATGGGCAACAAGATGCTGCTGATGTTCATCATGATGGTGCTGATCGTGATTGTCGGCACCGCGCTGGACTTCACGCCCACCGTGCTGATCCTCACGCCGGTGCTGATGCCGCTGGTGCTCAAGGCCGGGATCGACCCGGTCTACTTCGGCATCATGTTCATCATGAACAACGCCATCGGCCTGATCACGCCGCCGGTGGGCACCGTGCTGAACGTGGTCTGCGGCGTGGCCAAGATCAGCATGGACGACGCCTTCAAGGGTGTGCTGCCTTTCCTCATGGCGCAGCTGGCCGTGCTTTTCCTGCTGGTGCTTTTTCCGTCCATCGTGACCGAGCCACTCAAGTGGTGGATGCGGTGACCAACCGACAAACCCGTGATTTCGCTTTCCCAACCCCTGTCGTTTATATAAAAGGAGACAACCATGTTCAAACGCAGAACCCTGGCCCTTGCGGCCGCCGCCTTGCTCGTCGCGACGTCGTCGTTCGCCCAGTTCGCCGAGCGCACGATCAAGTTCACCAACGGTGTCAACGAGGACCACCCGGTCGGCGTGGGCGTCAAGAAGATGCAGGAAGTGCTGGCCGCCAAGACCGGCGGCAAGATGAAGATCAACGCCTTCTGGGGCGGCGCTGCCGGCGGCGACCTGCCGGCCACGCAAGCGCTGCGCGCCGGCACACAGGAAATGGTGTGCACCTCGAGCTCACCGCTGGTCGGCATCGTCAAGGAACTCGGCGCCTTCGACCTGCCTTTCCTGTTCGCCAATGAAAAGGAAGCCGATGCGGTGCTCGACGGCCCGGCCGGCGCCTACTTCAACAAGAAGCTCGAAGAAGCCGGCCTCATCAACCTGGCCTACTGGGAAAACGGCTTCCGCAACCTGACCAACAGCAAGCGCCCGGTCGCCAAGGCGGAAGACTTTGACGGCGTCAAGGTCCGCGTGATGCAGAACAACATCTTCCTGGACACCTTCAAGACCCTGGGCACCAACGCCGTGCCCATGGCCTTCGGCGAGGTCTTCACTGCGCTGGAAACCAAGACCATCGACGGCCAGGAAAACCCGTTTGTGACCATCGAGACCTCCAAGTTCAATGAAGTGCAGAAGTACCTCAGCGTGACGCGCCATGCCTACACGCCCTTCCTGATCCTTTACAGCAAGAAGCTCTGGGACCAGCTGAACCCGCAGGAGCAGGCCGTGCTGCGTGAAGCCGCCATGGAAGGCCAGAAAGTCCAGCGTGCAGCCAACCGCAGCCTGAATGAAAAATCACTGACCAGCCTGAAAGCCAAAGGCATGCAGGTCAATGAAGTCAGCGCGGCCGAGCAGAAACGCATGTTCGACAAGGTCAAGCCGGTGTATGACAAAAATGTGCCAACGATTGGTGCAGAACCCGTCAAGCTGGTGATGGACGCGCTGAAGAAAGCGCGCGGCGGTTAAACGGCGCATCGGCCGATCGCCACCAGGCCGCAGGAGTTTGCTCTTGCGGCCTTTTTTTCGGAGCCCTTCTTGAAAATCACCAAAGTTGAAACCCTGAGGCTGGGCGAGTTTCCCAACATCATCTGGGTCCGCATTTACACCGACGAAGGCCTGGTCGGCCTGGGCGAAACCTTCATGGGCGCGCAGGCGGTGGAAGCCTATATCCATGAGTGGGCCGGCCCGAAACTTCTGGGCAAGGACCCGCTGGCCATCGAGGCGCGCAACAAGGACATCACCGGTTACCTCGGCTGGCGGGGTTCCGGCGTCGAGACGCGTGGCAACTCGGCCATCGACATTGCGCTGTGGGACATTTTCGGCAAGGCGGCCAACATGCCGCTGTACACCGCGCTGGGCGGCAAGAGCCGCGACAGCATCCGCATCTACAACACCTGCGCCGGTTACCAGTACGTGCGCAGCACGGTCAACCAGAACACCGCCAACTGGGGCATTGGCGAGGCCAAAAAAGCCAATGCCGGGCCGTATGAAGACCTGGAAGGTTTTCTGCACCATGCCGACGAGCTGGCCCAGTCGCTGCTGTCCGAGGGTGTGACGGCCATGAAAATCTGGCCTTTCGATCCAGCGGCCGAGAAAAGCGACGGCCAGTACATCAGCAACACCGACCTGGACCTGGCGCTGGAGCCGTTTCGCAAGATACGCAGCGCGGTGGGCGAGCAGATGGACATCATGGTCGAGTTCCACAGCCTGTGGCGCCTGCCGATGGCACAGAAAATCGCGCGCGCCCTCCAGCCCTTCAACACCTTCTGGCATGAAGACGCGATCCGCATGGACTCGCTGGACCTGCTCAAGCAATATTCAAAAGATTGCGACGCGCTGATCTGCGCCAGCGAGACCCTGAGCTACAAATGGGGCTTCAAGGACTACCTGCAAACCGGCGTGGCCGGTGTCGCCATGCTGGACCTGAGCTGGTGCGGGGGCCTCACCGAAGCCCGCAAGATCGCCGCCATGGCCGATGCCTGGCAGTTGCCCGTGGCCCCGCACGACTGCACCGGCCCGGTGGTCTGGGCCGCGTCCAGCCACCTGTCGCTGCACGCGCCCAATGCGCTGATCCAGGAAAGTGTGCGCGCGTTTTACACCGGCTGGTACAAGGAGCTGGTCACCGAACTGCCGACGGTCACCAAAGGCATGCTCAGCCTCAATGACAAGCCGGGTCTCGGTTTGGAACTGCTACCCGACCTGCACAAGCGCGCCGACGCCACCTTGCGTATTTGCCTGCCGAACTGACACCCGCAAAAAATTCTGGAGACTCCATGAAAATCACATCCGTCCGTCCTTTCATCCTGCATGTGCCGGTCACCGGCTCGCAAATCGCCGACAGCACCCACAGCATCACGCACTGGGGCGTGGTGGGCGCGCAAATCGACACCGAGGACGGCCTGACCGGTTATGGCTTTACCGGCACCCATGCGCACCTGCCCAGCGACCAGCTCATCACGCGCTGCATCGAAACCTGCCACGCGCCCATGCTGATCGGCGAGGACGCGAACGACATTCACCGCCTGTGGCAAAAACTGGCGCGCAACCCGGCGCTGCAGTGGGTGGGCCGCGCCGGCATCACCACGCTGTCGCATGCCGCCATCGACCTCGCGCTGTGGGACCTCAAGGCCAAGGCCGCGGAGCAGCCGCTGTGGAAGCTGCTGGGCGGCCAGGTGCGCGACAAGGTCAGGGCTTACAACACCGACATCGGCTGGCTCAGCATCGCCGATGACAAGCTGGTGGAAGGCGCGCAACGCGCCGTGGCCCAGGGCTTCACCGGCATCAAGATCAAGGTCGGCTCGACCGTGGAGCGCGACCTGCGGCGCCTGGCCGCCGTGCGCAAGGCCATTGGCCCGGAGGTCACCCTGGCCATCGACGGCAACGGCAAATGGGACCTGCCGACCTGCCAGCGCTTTTGCCGCGCGGCGCAGGATTCGGATGTGTTCTGGTTCGAGGAGCCGCTGTGGCACGACGACGTCAAGGGCCACGCACAGCTCGCGCGGGCCACGCCCATACCGATCGCGCTGGGTGAACAGCTCTACACCGTTGATGCCTTTGCGGAGTTTTTCGCCCAGCAGGCCATTGCCTGGGTGCAGCCCGACGTCACGCGCATGGCCGGCCTGACCGAGGTGCTGCGCGTCTGCGAGACGGCCCACGCCTTCCGCCTGCCGGTTGCGCCGCATGCGGGCGACATGAGCCAGGTGCATGTGCACCTGTCGTACGCGCACCCGGCTTGCGAGGTGCTGGAATTCATTCCCTGGATCAAGGACTGCTTCACCGACCCGGCCGAGGTGATCGACGGTTATTTTCGCCGGCCCGAACTGCCGGGCGCCGGCACCACGCCGACGGCGGCCGCCTGGACGCAGTTCAGGCAGGCGACGGCCTGAAAAAAGCGCCGGTCAGGGCGGGCGTGAAAGGCAGAATAGGGCGCGTGATGGATTCCGATATTTTTGTGGTCATGGGGGTCAGCGGTTGCGGCAAAAGCACGGTGGGCGCGCAACTGGCCGCCGCGCTGGGCCTGCCCTTTCTGGAGGGCGACGTGTTGCACCCCGAACGCAATGTGGAGCGCATGGCCGCCGGCTTTGCCCTGAGCGATGAAGACCGCGAAGGCTGGCTGCAAACCCTTGCGGCCCACATCCGTCGGGCGCAGGACGCCGGGCAGGGCCTGGTGCTGTCGTGTTCGGCTCTCAAGCGCTCCTACCGCGACATCCTGCGCAGTGGCGCGCCCGGCCTGCGCTTTGTCTATCTGCACGGCGAACACGCGCTGCTGGCGCAACGCATGGCAGCGCGCACCGGCCACTACATGCCCCTGTCCCTGCTGGACAGCCAGCTCAGCACGCTGGAAGTTCCTGGCGTGGATGAAAATGTGCAGGGCTTTGACGTGTCCGGATCGTCCGGAGACATCGTCGCCGCCGTGCTGGCCGGCCGGCAACAAGTACGCGGCAGCGCTTCCTGAGCGCTGCCTGTTTCAAGATTCTTTTTTCCCTGGATGGCCCCATGACCGTTTTCACCAAAGTCATTCTCTACACAGACACCGATGGCCGCGCGAAATTCCGCGAGGAGGCGCTTGCCCTGAGCGAAGGCTCGCCGCAAGCCATGTTGTCGCCGCTGGCACCGTCCAATGGCTACCAGCTGCGCCACAGTCCGCCGGGTTTTCGCAGCCAGTTCCATTGCACGCCGACGCCGCAATGGGTGCTGATTCTGGGCGGGCAGATGGAAATCGGCCTGCAGGATGGCAGCTCACGCGTTTTCCACCCGGGCGACCACTTCTACTCGGCCGATACCCTGCCGGCGGGGGCCACGTTTGACCCGGCCCTCCATGGGCACTGGAGCCGCCAGGCCGGGCCGGATCCCCTGGTGACCATGTTTGTCCAGGGCTAAAAAAACACGCCCATAAAAAACCCCGCCGCAGCGCGAGCCGGGGCGGGGTGGGGGACGGCTGCAAGAGCAGCCGCCGGGTCAGGCGCGATCAGGCGCGGCCGGGAGCCGAACCGAAACGTTTGCCAGCCTCGACCGCTTCAGCACGCACATCGGCGCGGCTGCGATCACCGGCTGCAGGGGTGGCCACCACCACCGTGCCACCATCGACCAGGTTGCTGGCCGTCACAGCCGCTGGCCGGCTGTTCAGGGCTTGTGCCTGCACTTCGGCGCGGGTCACGCTGCTGGTCAGCGTCGGCTGGACATCGACAGAGCCGTCAGCGCCAGCGGCAAAAGCGCCAGAAGAAGCAAAACCAGCAGCAGCGATCAGGGCAGAAGCGATCAATTTCGAGTTCATGATGAAAATCCTTTTCAAAAGTTAATGAGACATTTCCGGGCGGGCGGGGCATCATTTATCCCGTCTGTCCAGCCTCGGTGAGTCGCCTTTGTTGGTATCGGCTCATCGATGGCTCAACTGTACTGTTGCCGTTCATAAAGAAAAACAGCATTCAGTTCAATTATTAATTGCTGAATAAGAAACAATAACGGGCTTGATTTATCCATATGTGCCTAGGGATAACCCTTGTATGGATTTAATTTGCTATCAAATAAATAGCTGAAAGCGCCCGATAGGCGGGGGCTGAAGGCCGAAATGGCCTGTTTTTCAACTCAGCGGGGCTGCATGTCGCCCGAGAGCAGGATTTTTTGGCCCGAAGGGCTTGCCCGCAGTGCGCTGACCAGTGCACCGGCCACATCTGCAGCGGCAATGGCGCGGTAATTGGCGGGCGTGACCGGCCTGAGCAGCCGCATGGCTGTTGCTGCAAATTTCTCCGCGGCGCGTTGGGGCTGGCCCAGGGAACTGCGGTCCCCGCCCAGCAGGGAGGGACGGGCCAGCACCACACAGTCATAACCGAGTCGGCCGACGGCGTTTTCCATCTCGCCCTTGACGCGGTTGTAAAAAACAGGAGAGCTGGCGCTGGCGCCCATGGCGCTCACAATGCCCAGCCGGCGCGCGCCAGCGGCGCGGGCAGAGCGGGCCACGGCCAGCACGGCGTCAAAATCAATGGCGCGAAAAGCCTGCTGGCTGCCCGCGACCTTGATGGTGGTGCCCAGCGCGATGAACACGTCGTCCACCGCAGGCGCCTGGAACGCCGAAAAATCATTGGCAAGGTGGACCACCAGCTTGGGGTGCACCGCCGCCGGTGGGCGACGGCCCACACAGTGGACCGTCGACCAGGTCTTATCGGCCAGTAAACGAGCCAGAATTTCCCGACCGACCAGACCCGTTGCCCCGGCCACCAGAGCCACCCGAGCGTCCGCCGCCACCACCGCCGCCTGCGGGCCGGCTGCCGCGGTAGTTGCCGCGGTTGCCGCCTGTGGGCTGGCCGGAAGAGGGGAAGCCTGAGGAGACATGGCTGGTGGGTTGGGCGTCATCGTCGCGCTCCTGGGGGTGGTGCTGGCGGGGTGGCTGCGCATTCGGGTTGCGCGGCTGCTGGTTGCCTGCTGCATAACCGGAATTGTGGCGCGGCTGGCCGCCCTGGGGCTGGCTGCGGCCGCCATTGCCACCGCCGCCGTTGCGGCCTCGGCCGCCGCCATTGCCACCGTTGCCGCCACCATTGCCACCGCCGGCATTGCCGCCGCGGCCGCCCTGGGGCTTGTTTTCACGGATGCGCGTCATCATTTCGCTGCGGGCGGCCTTGGCAGCCGCCTGCATCACGTCACGGCTTGGCGGTTTGCCCAGGCCGCCCCAGATGGTCTGGCGGCCCATGGCCAGCGGCTCGGCTTTTTCGCCCGGTTCGGCTTCAAAGCCGGCGACGATCACTTTTTCAATGTTCTGCTTGGTGAAGCGCTCGATGTCCTGCATGAAGCCTTCTTCGTCCAGGCAGACCAGGCTCACAGCCTCGCCGCTGTTGCCGGCACGGCCGGTGCGGCCGATGCGGTGGACGTAGTCTTCGCTGACGTTGGGGATTTCATAGTTGACGACATGCGGCAACTCGTCGATGTCGATGCCGCGGGCGGCGATGTCGGTGGCCACCAGGGCGCGGATGCTGCCACTCTTGAAGTCGGCCAGCGCCTGGGTACGGGCGGTCTGGCTCTTGTTGCCATGCAGCGCCATGGCGGGGATGCCGTTTTTGGTCAGGTGTTCCGCCACATTGTTGGCGCCGAACTTGGTGCGTGTGAACACCAGCACCTGGCTCCAGTTGTGTTCGTTGATGATGTGCGTGAGCAGCGCTTTTTTCTTGCCGCGGCCGACCGGGTGGATGGTCTGCGTGATGCGCTGCACCGTGGTGTTGCGGGGGGTGACCTGGATGCTTTGCGGGTTTTTCAGCAGGCCGTTGGCCAGTTCGCGGATTTCG
>Ga0307516_10008157_pt1 | contig 11896 bp, 11 predicted proteins | sample 19_EM_MG_FD_203310 | JGI IMG/M metagenome (GOLD analysis project Ga0307516, IMG submission 203310) | Populus trichocarpa ectomycorrhiza microbial communities from riparian zone in the Pacific Northwest, United States - 19_EM | ecosystem: Host-associated > Plants > Roots > Unclassified | place...
CCGTACAGCTGATCAAAGGCCGCGACCTCGCCGGCCGCGTAACGCAGCATCAGCGCTTCATCGCTGTCCGGCGCTGCAGCGACTGTGGGCGGGACGAAAGTCATGGGTCAGCGTATCACGGCCCCCGGTGAACGACAGCGGGACTCAATAAACCGGCGGATCGGGAACATACGAGGCCCTGCCCGACTGCGGGAAGGCGTTGGGCGAAGGCTGGCGCGGGTATGCCACGGGCTCGCGGATCACGCCGGCGGCCACCAGGTTGTCGCGGCTGTCATAACGGATGCGGATGACCTCGTTCGGCTGGGCCTGCAGGCGCGCAAAAGAGGTGTGCGATACCACCGAGGTTTCGCGGGCGCCGTGAGCCGTGCCCAGTTTGGCCGCAGGCGCGGGCAGGCCTTGCGGCGCAAAAGAAGGTGCGCGGGCGAGGCTGTCGGCGGCGGAGGGCGCGGACTGCGATTCGGCGGCGCCGGAGCGGGCGGCCGGCGCAGGCGCCGAGGGCGCTGGCGGCGCATGGCGCAGCGCGCCGGACGCATCCGCCCCTTGTTCGCGCCGCTCGAATGGCGCGGGCGTTGGTGCCAGCGCGACGGGTTCGGGCAGCCGCTCCCTGAACAGGGCCACGCCGATCACGCCCACATGCAAGGGCCGGCCGGTGCGCCCCGCGTAGGAGTCTGCGACGCTGGAAAACTCGAAGGCCGCCACCTCGCTGCTGCTTTTGCGCCAGCCGGTGATCTGGTAAGGCTGGTGGGCGTAAAAGACATAACCGGTCTGGTCCCAGGCGGCGGTTTCGCCGCTGAGCACATTGACGCCGTCCACCGAAGGCACGGCCAGGAGGCGCTCGCCGAGCCGGTTGCGCACCGAGATCGCATACCGTGCGCCCGGCTGGCCGGCCACCCAGTATTCGCCGCGGTGGTAATGCACCGGCAGGCTGGCGCCGGAGTCGCGGTCGGTGACCTGCACGTCGGCCAGGCGGCCGACGGCATGCGCCGGCAAGCTCAGGGTGAGGGCCAGGGCGGCCAGCAGGGACAGGCCGCGCGGGCCGGAAAAGGGCGATGTCATGTCAGCTCCATGTGAAGTGGTGGAAGCTGCTGAAACGGCGCCCGTGACGCAATGGGGTTAAACAACCTGAAAAATAAATGCGGCCGGCTCGCCGCGCCTTCAGACTGCTACTGAATTAATAGCTGAATGCCTACGCAACTAAAGGGCTGGCGGGCTGTTTATCTTGAAAAACTGGTCAAACAACTGCGTGAGCGGCGTGAAGTCCGCGCTGAAGCGCGCCCGGTTCACGAAGTAGGCCTCGCAAGCCACCGCGAAAAACTCGGCCGGCGAGGTGGCGCCATACGGGTCCAGCCAGGTCGGCTCGCCGCCGAAGCGCTCGGCGATGGTCACCTTCTCGCGAAAACCATCGTAGGCCGCCTGCATGGTCGTGTGCCAGCCTGCGCGCGCCGCGCGCGAGGGCAGGGGTGGGCAGCCGTCGGGCGTGCCGTCGCGCATGTCGATCTTGTGGACGAACTCGTGGATCACCACGTTGTAACCCTGTCCGGCCGACACGCCGGCGTCCGCCACGTCCTGCCAGCTCAGCGTCACCGGGCCGCCGTCCATGGCCTCGCCGGCCAGCACCTCGCTGTAGCGGTGCACCACGCCGATCTCGTCGGTCTGTTCGCGGCGCGCCAGCATCTGGCTGGGGTGGACCACGATGCCGACAAAGTCGTCGTACCAGGCCAGGCCCAGGTGCAGCACCGGCAGGCAGGCCTGCGCGGCAATCGCGACCGCGATGGTGTCGGTGATGACCATGCCCTGCGCGCCATGAAATTCCTTTTGGGCCAGAAAGCGGCTGCAGAACACACGCAGCCGGTCGCCCTGCGCCTTGGGCAGTTCCGCGAGAAAAGGGTAGTGCGCCAGCGTGGCCTGCCACAGCGCGTCGGGGATGGCGCGTTCCGCGGCCTTGCCCCTGAACAGACCAAGCAGCCGGTCCAGCATCGCGCAGGTCAGGCCAGCGTGAGGCGCTGCAGGCCGGACGCGTCCAGGCGCAGCACCTGGGCGCGCGGGGGCACCGCGGCCGCGTCCCAGTCGCTGAGCACCACGCGCTCCAGGCCTGCGCCCAGGTCGTGCACCGCCGGCAAGTGGGTGTGGCCGTGGATCAGCACCGGGGCCCTGGCCGCCTGCAGCCACTGCCGCGCTGCGCCGGCGTCCAGGTCGATGGTGGGGCTGCCGGACTGCCTGCGTTGTTCGTGCTGTTCGCGGCTTTTCTGGCGCAGTCCGCGCGCGATCGCCTGGCGCGCGGCCAGGGGCTGTGCGAGAAAGGCCTGCTGCCATTCGCTGCTGCGCACCTGTTCGCGAAAGCGCATGTAGTCCACGTCGTCCAGGCACAACGCGTCGCCGTGGCTCAGCAGCCAGCGTCGCCCGGCAAACACCAGCACCGTGGGATCGGCCAGCAGCGTGCCCTGGCACAGCGCCATGAGTTGCGGCCCGACCAGGAAGTCGCGGTTGCCATGCATGACATGCAGCGCCAGGCGCCGCCCGGCGGCCTGCAACACCTGCGCGCACAAGGCGTCGAAGCCGGGCGCCGCGCCGGCATCGGGCCCGTCGCTGACGACCGCGTCATCGCCCACCCAGGCGTCGAACAGGTCGCCGAGGATGAACACCGCGTCGGCTGTCGTGCCCTGCAGGTAAGCCCGCCAGGCCTCAAAGGTGGCCGGCTCGCCGGCCTGCAGGTGGATGTCGGAAATGAAATCGACCGTGCGCCAGGACGCAGGCGCAACAAGCTCTGCGATCTGGGGCACGGCCGGGGCCATGGGCATGGATGGCGACCGACGGCGTTTTAGAGCGCGACCGCCTTTTCAATCACCACGTCGGTTTGCGGCACGTCGCTGTGGCCGCCCTTGCTGCCGGTCTTGACGGCCTCGATCTTGTCCACCACATCGGTGCCCGAGACGACCTTGCCGAACACCGCATAGCCCCAGCCGGACGGCGTGGGCGAGGTGTGGTTGAGGAAGCCGTTGTCCGAGGCGTTGATGAAAAACTGCGCGGTGGCCGAATCAGGCACGCTGGTGCGGGCCATCGCCACGGTGTACTTGTCGTTTTTCAGGCCGTTGGCCGCTTCGTTGGCGATCGGCGCATCCGAGGGCTTTTGTTTCATGCCTGGCGTGAAACCGCCGCCTTGCACCATGAAGCCGGGGATCACGCGGTGGAACACCGTGTTGTCGTAGTGGCCCTTGGCGACGTAGGCCAGGAAGTTGGCGACCGACTTGGGCGCTTTTTCCTGGTCCAGCTCGAGGGTGATGACGCCGTGGCCGGCAATGTGGAGTTCGACTTGGGGGTTGCTCATGGTGTTTGCTTTATGAGGGTTGCGGAGTTGATGAGGATGGGCGTTTTGGGCACATCGGTGGGGAAGGGGCCGCCCGCGCCTGTGGGCACGGCCTTGATCTTGTTGACGACATCCATGCCGCTGACGATCTTGCCGAACACGGTGTAGCCGAACAGCTGGGGCGCATTGACGAGTTGTGCGCGCGGCGTGTTTTCATACACGCGGCCCTGGTACTCGAACTTCGGCACCGGGTCGCCCGGCGGGATGATGGTCGGGTTCAGGAAGTCGTTGTCCTTGACGTTGATGAAAAACTGCGCGGATGCGGAGTTGGGGTCGTTGGTGCGCGCCATCGCCAGCGTGCCCACGACGTTTTTGTCGCCGCCTTTGGCCAGCGCCTGGCGGCCCTCGTGCGCCACCGGCGGGCGGGTCTTTTTCTCGGCATAAGCCGCGTCGTAACCGCCGCCCTGCACCATGAAGTTGGGAATCACGCGATGGAACACCGTGCCGTCGTAGTGCTTGTCGTTGACGTACTGCAGGAAATTCTCGACCGTTTTGGGCGCCTTGTCGGGATACACCTCGACCACGAAGTCGCCGGCGGTGGTCGCGAATTTCACCCGGGGGGCCGCCCCGGTCGGCTGGGCCCAGGCCTGGCTGGCCACGAGGCCCAGGGCCGCCAGCGCCACACAGGCGCGGCGTGTTGATTTGCTGGACGTCATCCAATCACTCCTTCAAAAAATATCTTCCACTGGCTGCCCTGGCGCACCCAGTACTGGCGCTTGGTCGGGCCGGTGCGCGAACCGTTCGCCACTTCACCGAAAGTGACGACCATGGTGTCATTGCTGTCGGTCCAGCGCAGGTAGGACAAGTCCTTGAGTTGCATGGGCCGGCCGGCCGCTTTCTCCAGGTCGGCGCGCAGCAGGGGTGTCCAGTCGGCGAGCGTCTTGCCGTAGCTGTTGAAGTCGCTGGTGTACAGGCTGGTCAGGGCGGCCAGGTCGCGGCCGGTGCGCGCCTTCTGCCAGGTGTGCAGCGCGTCCTCAAAGGTCTTGCTCTCGGCGCGGGCGCTGTGCGGCGCCACCCACTTGAGGCTTTGCGCGATCACCACGGGGGTGGTGCGCACTTCCACGGTGCGGATGATGCGCTCCAGGTCGGGGTTGGCCAGCACCACGCAGCCGTCGCTGGCCAGCGGCGCGCGCGCAAACTGCGTGGGCGGCGTGCCGTGCAGCCAGATGCCGCTGCCGGTCTTGCCGCGTTTGAGGTCCAGCGCATTGGGATAGTTGATGGGCAGCGCGCCCGAGCCGTAGAAATCCTTCAGGGACTTCGGGTCCAGGTTGCTGGTCACGAAATAAACGCCCAGTGGCGTGCGCGAATCGCCTTCGACGGATTTTTCGGTGCCTGCCTTGCCCACCGAGATGTAGTAGTCGGCCAGCAGCTTCAGGCCGGTCGCGGTGTTTTCAAACAGATAAAGCCGCGCCCGCGAGGCGTCTACCGCAATGGCGTGTTTGTTGCGCGGCGACAGCGCCAGGAATTGCGAGGGGATGGTGCCGGCGGCCGGCCGTTCACGCAGCGCCTTCAGGCGCAGCAGCGACTCCTGGCGCAGGTCGCCCAGCATGCCGGCGCCGGCCCTGGCCGGGCCTTCGGGCACATCGCCCAGGGTGCGCAGGGGCCGGGCCTGGGCCGCCAGCAAGTCGCCGTACACCAGCTGCGCGAGCTGGAAGTTGGGGTGGTCCGCCACCAGACGTTCGGCTTTGGCCAGGGCCTCGCGTCCCCTGGCCAGGCCGGCGAGCTTGTAGATCTCGATCAGCCGCGCCTCGGCTTCACCGTCCCTGGGCTGGGGTGCGGCGCGTGGCGCGGCCGCGCGCTGACGTTTTTCAGTCGTGGCCTGAGGGGGCTTGGAGGGCTTTTTTTTCGGCGGGCCGTCGCTGCCTGCCGCTGCGGCTGCGGTGCACAGCACCGCGAAGGCTGCAAGAAAGAGTGCGGCGGCTGCCCGTTGCATGGAAGTGTTCAGGGGATCAGGAGGGAGGGTCCGTGTGCGGCCGGCAGGCGGGGGGAGCGGGTCGCGCGCCGGCCATTCGCATCAGCCGCCGGTGGATTCCCGGACGATGAGCCATCGGTCGCCGGCCCTGGCCATGTCCAGGGTCTTGCGGCTGGACACGCTCAGGGCGTCGGCGCTGTAGTCCTGCTTGAATTTGGCCGTCGCCTTGCTGCCCTTGACGTCCACGGACAGGTTGCTGAGTTTCACGTTGATGCGCGATTTGCCGACGATGCGGCTGCGCCGCTCTTCTTCCCAGGCCTTGCGGGACTGGTTGCCGGGCGTGTCGAAATCCTTGCCATAGGCCGCGAGGTAGGCCGCCATGTCCCTGGACGACCAGGCGCTGGCCCAGGCGCGCACCGCATTTTCGACTTCCTTTTCGGCGGCGCTGACCGGCAGCGCCGCCGCCGGAGCGGCCGGGGTGGCAGGCGCCGGGGTGGCCGGCACCACGGTGGCTGACCGCGGCGCAGCGGGCGCGGCCGGGGCCACGGGGGCTGGCGTGGTGGTGGTGACCGGGCCGGACGAGGTATTGCTCGCGGGTTTTTGCGCCTTGGACTCCGCGCTGAACAGGGTGCGGATCAGGGCCAGCTTGGGTTGCACGCCGGCGTTGCCGCCGTCCAGCTGCAAGGCCTTGCTGTAGGCCTGGCTGGCCAGCTTGGCGTACACATCGCCCAGGTTTTCATGGGCGGTGGCGTAGCTCGGGTTGGTGCGTATGGCCATTTCCAGGGCGGCCCTGGCCTTGTCGAACTGGTTCTGCCCGGCATAGAGCACGGCCAGGTTGTTGTAGGGCTCGGGCAGCTCGGGGTAGTCCTGGGTGATCTTGGTGAAGGTGTTGATGGCGTCGGACGGCTTGCCGGCTTCGGTCTGGATCACGCCCTTGATGAAACGCATTTGCGGGTCGCGTGGCTTGCCGGCCAGGTACTGGTCGGCCTTGGCCATGGCTTCGGCGAGCTTGCCGGAGCGGACCAGGTCGTTCACGTCGGTATAGTCGTCAGCATGGGCCGCCGTCAGCGACAGGGCGGCCGCCAGCGCCAGCCAGCGCAGCACAGCCGACAGGGGTTTGCTCGAAGGAGAAGCTGACTTGGACATATTTCCTCTGGGACGCATTGGAGTGGCGGGCACGAAAACCGAGCCTGCAAAAGCCGGCGTTGCAGCGCGCTGCACGGGCCCTGACCAGCTGGATATACTGGGCGATTGTATCTGAGGGGTATAGTTTAATCTTCACCCCTGTTCCAGCATTTCCCCGGTCCGGCGATTCAAGCCGGGCTGAAATTCCAGACATATGAGCTTGCGCATTTACAACACGCTGTCGCGTGCCGTGGACGATTTTCATCCGATCGTCAAGGGACAAGTCCGCATGTACGTCTGCGGCATGACGATTTACGACCTCTGCCACATCGGCCACGCGCGCATGATGATGGCTTTCGACGTGGTGCAGCGCTGGCTCAAGGCCAGCGGTTATGAGGTTACCTATGTGCGCAACATCACCGATATCGACGACAAGATCATCAAGCGCGCCGTCGAGCGCGGCATCAGCATCCGGGCACTGACCGACGAGATGATTGTGGCCATGCACCAGGACATCAGCGCGCTGGGCATCGAGCCGCCAACCCTGGAGCCGCGCGCCACCGAGTACGTGCCGCAGATGCTGGACATGATCGCCACGCTTGAAAACAAGGGCTTTGCCTACCGTTCCCCCAACGGTGACGTCAACTACGCGGTTCGTGAGTTCGAAGGCTATGGCAGTCTGTCCGGCAAGTCCGTCGATGAGCTGCGTTCCGGCGAGCGTGTCGCGGTGCTGGAGGGCAAGGAAGACCCGCTGGACTTCGTGCTCTGGAAATCGGCCAAGCCGACCGAGCCGGACGACGCCAAGTGGCCCAGTGACTATGGGCCTGGCCGGCCCGGCTGGCACATCGAGTGCTCGGCCATGAGTTGCAAGACCCTGGGCAAGACCTTTGATATCCATGGCGGCGGCGCCGATCTGCAGTTTCCGCACCACGAAAACGAAATCGCGCAGAGCGAGGCGGCAAACGGTCAGCGGCTGGCGAACTTTTGGATGCACAACGGCTTTGTGCGGGTGGACAACGAAAAGATGTCCAAGAGCCTGGGCAATTTCTTCACCATTCGTGAGGTGCTGGCCAGTTATGACGCCGAGACCATCCGGTTTTTTATTGTCCGGGCGCACTACCGCAGCGCGCTGAACTACAGCGATGCGCACCTGGACGACGCCCGCAATTCGCTCAAGCGCCTGTACACCGCATTGGCCGATGCGGATCGATTTTTGGGAACGCTCAACAGGAAGGCCGCAGCGGTCGAGAAGAAGCAATTGCCTGAAGATGACGTGGCGGTGAAGATGTTCGTCGACGCAATGGACGATGATTTCGCGACACCACAAGCCGTCGCCGTCCTGTTTATGGTTGCGAACGGAATTGGCACCCTGTTGAACGCCGTTGCTGCCATGACGGAACCAGAACCGCTTCGTGCCCATGCCGATGCGATCGAGCGAGAGGCAATCTACCTCCGTTCATTGGGAAAAATCCTGGGCTTGCTGGAGCAGAACCCTGTCCAGTTCCTGCAAGCCGGTGCAGGTCTCGACGAAGCCAGCATCCAGACGCTGATTGCACAGCGCGCCCAAGCCAAGGCGGCGAAAAACTTCACCGAAGCCGATCGCATCCGCCAGGATTTGCTGGCCAAAGGCATCGTGCTCAAAGATTCGCCCGCAGGCACCACCTGGGAGGCCCAGTCGTGAGTGTTATGAGTCATTTTGGCCTTCAGCCCAGACAGAACGTGGGCTGACAGCTATGAAAAAGATAGTAAAAAGCGGCCCGGCCAGCACCGAACTGGCCGACGTGCCGGAGCCAGCCGCCACCAGCGTGCCCGAGTACTGGGCCGAGGCCTGCAAACACCTGGTCAGGAAAGACCGGGTGATGAAGCGCCTGATCCCGCAATTCGGCGACGCCTGCCTGCAGTCGCGCGGTGACGCCTTCAGCACGCTGGCGCGCAGCATCGTGGGGCAGCAGATTTCGGTGAAGGCGGCGCAAACCGTCTGGCACCGCTTTGCCGAGCTGCCCAAGAAGATGACGCCCGGGAACGTGCTCAAGCTCAAGGTGGACGACATGCGCGGCGCCGGCCTGAGTGCGCGCAAGGTCGAGTACCTGGTGGACCTGTCCATCCACTTCGACGCCGGCACGGTGCATGTGAAGGACTGGCAGGCGATGGACGACGAGGCCATCATTGCCGAGCTGGTGGCGATCCGCGGCATTGGCCGCTGGACCGCCGAGATGTTTTTGATCTTCTACCTGCGCCGGCCCAACGTGTTGCCTCTGGACGATATCGGCCTGATCAACGGCATCAGCAAGAACTATTTTTCCGGCGAAGCCGTGAGCCGCAGCGACGCGCGTGAGGTCGCCGCGGCCTGGGCGCCTTATTGCAGTGTCGCAACTTGGTATATTTGGCGCTCGCTGGACCCCTTGCCGGTTCTGGGTGCCGAGCAAGTTAAGTTAAAAGCCTGAGGAGCAGACCATGGCCAAGAAGACCTTCCTCGATTTCGAGCAGCCGATTGCGGAACTCGAGGGAAAAATTGAAGAGCTGCGTTATGTGCAGACCGAGTCTGCCGTCGATATCTCAGAAGAGATCGACCAGCTCGCCAAGAAAAGCCAGCAGCTCACCAAGGACATCTACAGCGACCTGACGCCCTGGCAGATCACCAAGATCGCGCGCCATCCCGAGCGGCCCTACACGCTGGACTACGTCAACGAGCTCTTCACCGACTTTGTCGAACTGCATGGCGACCGGCATTTCTCCGACGACCTGAGCATCGTTGGCGGCCTGGCGCGTTTCAACGGCACGGCCTGCATGGTGCTGGGCCACCAGAAGGGCCGCGACACCAAAGAGCGCGGCCTGCGCAACTTCGGTATGAGCAAGCCCGAGGGTTACCGCAAAGCCCTGCGCCTGATGAAAACCGCCGAAAAATTCAAGCTGCCGGTGTTCACTTTTGTCGACACCCCGGGCGCTTACCCCGGCATCGACGCCGAGGAGCGCGGCCAGTCCGAGGCCATCGGCCGCAACATCTTTGAAATGGCGCAGCTTGAGGTGCCCATCATCACCACCATCATTGGCGAAGGCGGCTCCGGCGGCGCGCTGGCGATCTCGGTGGCCGACCAGGTCGTGATGCTGCAGTATTCGATCTATTCGGTGATCAGCCCCGAGGGTTGCGCGTCCATCCTCTGGAAAACGTCCGAAAAAGCCGAGGAAGCCGCCGAGGCTTTGGGCATCACCGCGCACCGCCTCAAGGCCCTGGGCGTGATCGACAAGATCGTCAACGAGCCAGTGGGCGGCGCCCACCGCGACCACAAGCAGATGGCGGCCTTTTTGAAGCGCGCGCTCAACGACGCCTTCCGCCAGGTCAGCGACCTCAAGGTCAAGGAGTTGCTGGACCGTCGCTACGAGCGCCTGCAAAGTTATGGCCGCTACACCGACACCAAAGCCGACGCCAGATAAGCGGCCGACCGACGGCCTGGCAGTTGCTGCCGGCCTGAACCTTCCCAACCCGGCGCTGGCTGCGCTGGCTTTGCTGCCGGCCTCCTTGCCTCTGGGCATTGCCTACAGCGGCGGTGCCGATTCCACAGCCTTGCTGCACGCCGCGGTCCAGCGCTGGCCCGGGCAGGTCCATGCCCTCCACGTGCACCACGGCCTGCAGGCTGCCGCCGATGATTTTGTGAAAGTCTGCGAGGACAGCTGCGCGCGCCTGAAGGTGCCGCTGGTTGTGCTGCGTGTCCAGGCCGGCCATGCGGCGGGCCAAAGCCCCGAAGATGCCGCGCGGCTGGCCCGTTACGCGGCGCTGGCCCAGGCCGCTGCCTCGGCGGGCTTGCGTGGTGTGCTCCTGGGGCAACACGCCGATGACCAGGTGGAAACACTGTTGCTGGCGCTGAGCCGCGGGGCCGGTCTGCCCGGCCTGTCCGCGATGGCGGCGCAGTTCGAGCGCGGCGGCATGTTGTTTGCCCGCCCGCTGCTGAAAGTGCCGGCCGAGGAACTGCGCCAATGGTTGAGGCAAAACAGCATCCCTTTTGTGGACGATCCGAGCAACACCGACGAGCGTTACACGCGCAACCGCATCCGGGCGCGACTGTTGCCGGCATTGCAGGAGGTGTTCCCGCAATTCCGCGAGACCTTTGCGCGCAGCGCCCGGCATGCGGCCCAAGCGCAAGGCCTGCTGGCCGAGGTCGCAGGTGAAGACCTGGCGCGGGTCGGCGTTCCGCCGGTGATTAAAGCCCTGCAGGCGCTGTCGCCCGCGCGGCAGGGCAATGTGCTGCGCCACTGGCTGGCCACGGCCCACCAGGCCGCGCCGAGCACGGCTCAGCTCGAGCAGTTGCTGGGCCAGGTCCAGGCCTGCAGCACGCGCGGCCATCGGATTCACCTCAAGGTGGCGGCAGGGCATGTCACGCGGGACGGGGACGTCCTGGCCTACGCCGCCTAGGTGTTTGTACTAGATATAATCGAAGGCTTTGCGGAGTGGCCGGATGCTGTGATCGAAGCGCGCCGCCGCCCGTGAAAGTTTGCCCAACCAACCCCTGATTGACCCCCTGCAATGGCCTTGATCGTTCATAAATACGGCGGCACCTCGATGGGCTCGACCGAGCGCATCCGCAACGTCGCCAAACGCGTTGCCAAGTGGGCGCGCGCCGGCCACCAGATGGTGGTGGTGCCCAGCGCCATGAGCGGCGAAACCAACCGCCTGCTGGGGCTGGCCAAGGAGCTGGCGCCCTCGCAGAGCCTGGATGCCTACCACCGCGAACTCGACGCCCTGGCCGCCACCGGCGAGCAGGCCTCGAGCGCGCTGCTGGCGATCGCGCTGCAGGCCGAGGGCATGTCCGCAGTGAGTTACGCCGGCTGGCAGGTCGCTATCAAGACCAACAGCGCCCACACCAAGGCGCGCATCGAGTCGATTGACGACAAGCGCGTGCGCGTCGACCTGGACGCCGGCAAGGTGGTCATCATCACCGGCTTCCAGGGCGTGGATGCGGGCGGCCACATCACCACGCTGGGCCGCGGCGGCTCCGACACCTCGGCCGTGGCGATTGCCGCCGCGCTGAAGGCGCACGAGTGCCTGATCTACACCGACGTGGACGGCGTTTACACCACCGACCCGCGCGTTGTGCCCGAGGCGCGCCGCCTGCAGACCGTGAGCTTCGAGGAGATGCTGGAGATGGCCTCCATGGGCTCCAAGGTGCTGCAAATCCGCTCGGTCGAATTTGCCGGCAAGTACAGGGTGCCGCTGCGCGTGCTCTCGAGCTTCACGCCCTGGGACATCAACATCGACGAAGAGGCCAAGTCCGGCACCCTGATCAGTTTTGAGGAAGATGAACAAATGGAACAAGCCATCGTATCGGGCATCGCGTTCAACCGCGACGAAGCCAAAATTTCCATCCTCGGCGTGCCCGACAAGCCCGGCATTGCGTACCAGATCCTGGGCGCCGTGGCCGACGCCAACATCGAAGTCGACGTGATCATCCAGAACGTCAGCAAGGACGGCAAGACCGACTTCAGCTTCACGGTGCACCGCA
>Ga0307516_10008158_pt1 | contig 11895 bp, 9 predicted proteins | sample 19_EM_MG_FD_203310 | JGI IMG/M metagenome (GOLD analysis project Ga0307516, IMG submission 203310) | Populus trichocarpa ectomycorrhiza microbial communities from riparian zone in the Pacific Northwest, United States - 19_EM | ecosystem: Host-associated > Plants > Roots > Unclassified | place...
CCGCCCCCCCCCCCCCCCCCCCCCCCCCCCGCCGGCGGCCCCCCCCCCCCCCCCCGGCCCCCCCCCGGCCGCGGCGGGGGGGGGGGGGGTGTACGAGTCCAGCGAGACGGGCCATGATTGCTAGGTATTGTCCTTAGTGATGCTTGGTTGTTGTGGGTGGTTGCGGGCTGCGGAAGAACCCGCAGGACGCCAAAGCATTCGGACCAGCACGTGCCAAGACCGAGTGAGACATGTCACTCGAATGGAACAAACTTCGGGACGTTAGTTATGTAACTACGACCATCCTCCATCTCCAGCAGTGTACTCAGACTCCCACCACCAATTAACTATCTTCGGGCCCGCGATTACATACCCTCCCTGCACCCTAACATGATAACCCAGCTGCTCGAGAACGTGTTTGTACACACCCCCCTCAACCCCGCAATGGACCATGAGGCATCCACACGGCAGTTGCAGACACCGCGTCTCCACCTCCTGGTCTCGTATCCATCGGCGGATACACTCGTGGTTGACCCGGTGTCCGCACACCCCTACGGCTGAGTTGTCGGTTTCTGATGGATCGGCTCGGAGATTGCATGGCGCCTCATCGTTGATGCAGAGGCAGTAGGTGGAATAGCGGGTAACGTCATAGCAGAGAGAGGGTGTGGGTTTCCTGGTGGGTGGGAGGTCGGCTACCCATTCGGATGGGTCCGTGAGTCTGGTGAATGGCCATACACGAAGGGGTCTGGTGAATGGCCATATACGAAGGGGTTTGGTGAATATGTGTGGAAGGGCGGACGCAGACGTGGGTGTAGAATTTACCATTATACTTGGTAGTCAGGCCGGGTAGGCACGAGTCGGAGCTCGAGTTCAAAGGGGCTACTAGAGTGGCGAGTCGAAAGGATCTCCTCGAGGCCTATAAATTGGCGTATTCAAGTTGCTTCGGTACAAGTTGATCACGGCCCGGTTCGGCTGCAGTGGACCTGATGGCCTGCTTCAGTCCAGATAGGGGCCGTACGAAAGTACCGATCCAATTATTATCCTTCTATCCCGAAATCAACTAGACGGTATCTCCAAGAGCGATATATACAGGGAACAAATCAATTGGTATCACCGGAAAAATACAAAATTCAATCACGCTCAAGGGAGTAGCTTCCCGCAGTACTCCTGTGCATAGGCCCTGTACCTCTGGAGCACATCCGTCTTTGCCAGTCCTTCTTTCTGCACACCATACGCATAATGTGCTGCAAGTGCCTGACCATTGACCACCACATCTGCTGCCAGTCAGTATGTATTGTTATAGAGAAGGAGTGAAACTAACGTCTCTTAGTGAGCCTAGAAACAGTCTGCGTAAGATGCGCTTCGTCATCCCTAGGTATCGGAAAAGCCTTGATCACATCCTTTCCCCAGACAGTCACCATGTTAATACTGAGGCGCTCATAGTTCATATCCCAAGTATCAAATTTGTACTTCGCCAGACCTGAGGCACCTTTCTCGGCGTTCTGGAAGAATGAGTAATGCTGCTGCGCCGCTATGCGCCAGTCGTTCCATCCAGGGCCGAACGCATTGTACTCCGTCGCAGATACTGGGGTAAAATCCATATTGACATCGGCGGGTAGCCAGCGGTGTGGGTAAGCGAGGGCCTTATACGCTTCCTCGGAGTCGGTGGAAGACGTGATGCGTGGGAGCTTGGAGATTTTCCAGTCCGGGATATGCACGACGGGGTCGAACCCCTTTGGCGGTGTCGTTTCTGGAAGGAAGGGATGAACGGCTCCAAGGCGTGTGTGAACCCAGGATAGTTCCGGATTGTTGATTACGTTGGCAGAAATCATGAAGTATTCCGGATGTGAGATACGATATTGGACCAGCTGTGGGATCGCATCGTCATGTATGAAGAGCTGCCGCTTATTAGCTACATCCCTCGAGGGAAACCCGTGGAGAGCGCACAATATCATCATCAATCTTGACGTAAAGGACATCTGGTTCCACGCCCTGCCTACTCACGTCAGTCTCCATTCCACCTCAGTAGAATGGTGTCCCACCAAGCCGTATGAAAGTCCAGCTTGTCCTTTGTTGGCTTCATTTCACGTCCACGGACATAGGCTTCCGGTTCACTCTTCAAAATCTTCTCGAAAGCCACGAGATCATGCTCATCCGCCGTATTGGACACAAACACAACCTTATCTAGAAACCCGCCGTTCTTGACAAGATTTTTCTATCCCTTTCCATCAGCCACCTTCCATCACGCTACCTCCCAGGCGCACTCACCCGTAGATAACAATCCAGCACCTGCACCCTATCCCACCTCCCGTAAAACACCAGCGCATGAACCTTAATCTCCGGGGGTTTCTCATACGTCGTTCCGTCAGCAAAGGTATATGCTGGGCGGCCGCCCTTCCATCCCTTCCCTACAGCAAACCCAGATACTGGTGGCGAGGCGGCTTTCCCCTCCGAGGTGTGATAGTGCCGCGGCGTCCATGCCCAGATTCCTGCGAAGAGAAGAAATATGAAGCCGGCGCCGACGATGCCCTGCAGCTTGCGGTTGGCTTTGAGGTGTGTGCCGAGTTGTTGGTATTTGTAACCGTATTGGGGTGCCATCACGGCGATGGGAGGGTGTGCGAGGCGATGATGCTTTGAAGTGGTGGTAGAAGCGATTAACTATCGCGAGGTGGGAAATATCGCGAGGTGGGAGAGAGTGCACAAAGGGTGGGATCATGGACGGAGCTCAAGGAGCTCGGTGCGACACATAGGTACTCTCCTGTGATGCATCCTTGTCGTGTACAAATATCGTAAGCGTTCCGATTTGCTTTTCTGTAGCAACTACCTAGGTATGTATAGGCACCATTCAGTTCTTCAGAAGTCTTCATTCAATTTAATTTGTTGTATGTATCCATCTTCGAGTTGTTTGTATTGTTGCTTCACTACTCTAGCCTTCAATTGAGTGCTTTAATAAAGAAGATTGGATTAACTAGCTCAAACTTTTTTGGAAATTCACATAGTTATCCACAGTTGTTCTCCGTCCGCCACTGCACCGTCGTCACCGACTCCGATTCGCCCCTGCATCGCGCCACAATGAATATCTTCCGGATCACCGCAGACCTCTCCCATCTGGCGAGTATATTCATTTTGCTGCACAAGATGCAAACATCACGGGTGAGTACGGGCTTCGATGGCGGGTTGAACGGGGAGATGACTGATGCGACGATGACAGACATGTGCAAGGAATCTCACTCCAGACGCAATATCTTTACCTTCTCGTTTACATTACTCGTTACCTCGGTTGGCCTCTTCTTGCCGTCCCCGGCGTCTTCGTGGGGGTACGGTGTCGGTGGTACTGACTAAGCCAGACCTCTTTACGACCTTCAACTTCTCCTAGTTACAACACTCTGTTGAAAATATTCTTCCTCGGATCCTCTGCCTATACAATCTACTTGATGATGACCACGTTCAAGCCCACTCACGATCCGGCGATCGACACCTTCCGTGCCGAGTTCCTCTTGCTCGGCGCCGGACTGCTCGCCATGACCTTCTCGTACCAGTACAGCATCCCCGAGAATTTTAGCATCTGGCTTGAGAGTGTTGCATCCTGCCGCAACTATTTATGGTGTAGCGAACCGGCGAGGCGGAGACGGTCACGACGCACTATCTCTTCGCCCTGGGTGCATATAGAGCGCTGTATATCCCGAATTGGATCTGCAGGTATGTGGTTGAGGGACACCTGGACCAAATCCCGCTGCTTGCAGGGATCGTGCAAACAGTTCTATACTCCGACTTCTTTTACATATACTACACGAAGGTTATGAAGGGGAAGAAGTTTCAGCTGCCGGTTTAGAGGAAAGAGCTTAGGAAAGAGCTTCCACAGGTAGGAGGGAGAGGGGAAGCTGTGTACACAATCTTGTGTTTTCGTGGCGGGTAGACATTGTTTGTCTTATGTCCAGGGCTTTCTGGCTTATCGGAAGGCGGCGGCCTTGTGTGTGATGGCTTATGCCGTATCTGGGAAGCTTCAGTAAGCAGGGGTTGGTTTAGGTGAAGTCTTTGATACTTCAGTAGACATGAACAATTGAAGAAATGGCCCCAAGGCCAATATCAAGCATGATGACATTGCATGTTTGCCTAACGAAAATTCCATTTCCCATCACTGCCTACTCTACATCTATGGCAATTGAAAAGACAAGTGCTTCATATTTAGTACTTATGTTACACCACCACGAAAAAGGTCTTGCCCACCCAAAAAAAAGGACCCAAAAAGCGTAACACATCTCTGATATCTCTGGCGACTAAACTTCTATTCCGCCATCTCAACATCCTCATCCTCATCCTTCTCATCATCATCGTCTGCATGAATGAACGTAAGTTTCGTGCCATTCTCACTGATCTGCCACACATCTAATTCGGCGTACTCCTCCACGCACTTGACTAATGCATCCTCGGTGAATCCCTTCGCCAGAACACGATTCCGGATGTCGCGCATGAGTACCTCATTTTTCTTGCCGGCCGCAGTGCGAATGATCCGGTAGATCTTGGAGGACATGGTCACATCTGCACCGGTGTGAGAATCGGTGTCGTACAGAGACGCTTTGGAAACCTCAATGAGACGAAGCGCCTCGTCGACGTCTTCCATCACGACGGTGTCGGAGAGACGCAGACGTGCTAGGGCTTGGGCTAGACGTAAGATGCCAAGGAGAGTACGGGGTGAAGTGTGCGAAAAGTGCCTATGGAGACAATTAGAAAATGTTCGGATGACAGGGATTGGAAGGAACTTACTTCTTGCCACCCTCCTCCTGCTTTCCCAACTGTCGCAGACGAACGTACGCTTGGGTGACGTAGTCTGCAACGTCCTTCGGCACAGTGGGACGGCGCTGCCTCGCCTGCGCAATGTATGCCCTCATCTCCGCTGGCGAAAGAGGCTCAAAATCCATCTCGGGATGCCGGTTTTCCATGTGAACATAGGTGACATGGCGAGCAAGCTCTTCATCGTTCTCGCGGGTAGGTGTATCCAAGATCAAAAACAGGATGTCGAAACGAGAGAGAAGGGCGGCAGGTAGATTAATGTTTTCAACAGGTGAGATCTTGGGGTTGTAACGTCCGTAAAGGGGATTGGCGGCCGCAAGGATGGATGTACGTGCGTTCAGTGAAGTCGTGATGCCTGCTTTGGAAATAGAGATGGTCTGCTGTTCCATGACTTCGTGGATGGCTGTACGATCCGAGTCGTCCATCTTGTCGAATTCATCGATACAACAGATACCATTGTCGGCTAGAACCAGAGCACCGCCCTCAAGCACCATTTCGTCTGTGACGGGATCACGCATAACTGCAGCAGTCAATCCGACTCCCGAGGAACCACGGCCAGAGGTGTAAATACCTCTGGGAGCAACCTTAGTGATGTACTTGAGCAATTGCGACTTGGCCACACCGGGATCTCCCATGAGACAGACGTTGATATCACCACGGATCTTCATTCCATCGCCCATCTCCTTGGTAACACCCCCAATGAGAAGAAGCAGAAGACATTTCTTTACATCGTCGTGACCGAAAATCTCTGGTGCGATCGAGCGCGCAAGCGTGTCGTACAGATTTCCGTGGCTGCGGAGCTCTTCGATATGTAGTTTAGTCTTCGCATCAAGGTCAACTTGATCATACTGCTTCTTGTGCTGCTCGGCGTGTTGCAATTCAAGATAGGTATCCGTCAACAAACCCGCCTTGATGGCCTTGAACCCAGTGTACGGTGTCGGCAGGAAAATTCCAGCCATGTCAACAATGTCACCCGGGTTGACAGTGCGGCATAGTTCACCGTGAGCCTGAACGGTGAGACTGCGGGGGATGTGGCCGACGGGCACCTGTTCAGCTAGCTCCTGAACCTTGATTTCCTGGAAGGCCAAGAATTTAGAAGCACGAGTGGACGGGAAAAGCTGTCCCCGTGCTTGGTTATCCTGGCATTCCTTCGACGGACAATCAATCATTGGAGTAAACGATTTTGTCTTGATCTCCTGGAAGATTTCGCTTCCGCATCGATCGCACGTGTATGCATTGACTATGACAGCCGGTTTGACGTCGGAAACGCGAGTCGCAATACCGCGGACAGTAATAAGATGTCCCAAATGCTCACCACGGACCTGGCGCACCGCCAATGCCTTGTTTCCAGAGCCATTTGGGTACAGAGGCCTGAAAAAGACCTGGTATCGGCGGGTCAATTCAGCGGGGAAGTACTGGGGCTGGCCATCAAAAGGCACCGCGCCGTCCTCCTGCCGGGTCTCGGCAGCAGCATTGCGAGCACGGCGCTGGGCAAGGATAATATCGAGGACATCGTCGTTATATCTTGAGGATGTCAGTCTGAGGGGTGCGGTGCGAAAAGGGCACGCCATCGGGGGGCGTACGTGGAATCCACCGATGCAGGAGGCATCACGGCATCGATCGCTCTCGAGAAGATGTCGATGTAGTGTGCAGTGTTCTCCTGTATCGACTTGACCAGGCGAAGGGTCTCCGGGCTATTTGCCTCGTACTGCAGAATCGTCAGACTTCAACCCTCATCCTCGATCCGGTGGTCAACGCACCTCCTTCAAATCCTCTAATTCGATGATAACGGATGACTGCTCGCGGTTCGCGATTTTCTGGAGATGTTCCATGTACTTGGGCTTGAGTCCTGAATCTGGTTGCCGTTGTCTTCGAGGAGCTCTCTGTGCCTTCTTCCCACGGCGCCGAGGCGTTTCCTGCATTTCTTCCCCGTCTTCCACTTGAAGATTGGATAGTGCATCACGGGTGGCTTCTTCGGTGGTTCGCGTGGACTTGAAACTTTTCAGGAAGTCCTGGAATGCCGCTGCAGCAGAACACACTTGTCAGCTATCGTGATCCTGTGTGTCTTCGAGACCCGGCGCTTTTCGAATTGCACCACGCAAGTCTCAACAAGAACGATGCGGAAAATTCAAAACAACTCACCTTGTTGCAGGTCATAATCGATACCGATATCAATGACTGGAAGAGACATAGTTCGCGATGAATAGAATGTAGCGAGTGGCGTTGGTGGTGATGGCTATTCGTTGGTTACTGTTAGGAGAGGTGGTAGTTGTTGCCCAGGGACGAGAGTAAAGTAAAGTAGAGTAAAGTTACCCAGATCATCAAAACGCGTCGCGCGTTTGGGTTGGGGTGTTCCTGGGTCCCGTCGGCGGCCAACCAATCAGAGTATGTACCTAGCCAATTAGTTCACTGCCACCCCTAAAACATGCCACCGTGCCTAGGGTTTTTGCGCCTTCTTCAGCATCTCCACTTTCCTATGATTGGTGCCGAAACGTTCACGAACGAGCACACCCACATGGTTAGGTACTGCTCCTTTACCTCGGTCACGGCCATGTTGGTAGTGGTCAGAACAAACTGCAAGTGACCAACACCTCCGCCACTACTGCCACCGTGATCTCCGTACCGATCGCCGAATTGCCGGCTGGTGGGCTTAGATATAGTCGTCCGCAGAAGAGAGCTCTGCCTACCTACATAAGTATACGTAACTCGCCGTACCTCTGCTCTACGTGTATGTACCTATCACAAGTCGCAACATCACATCCACCTTGCCTAGTTAATTCCACATACGCGCCCTCCAACCATTCCCCATAACATCACCGATCATCACACCAACCATGCCTCACGCCGCCGCCTCCGCCAACCGTCCTCCATCAACGCCGGCAACAGTGTTCCTGACTCCGCTCAGGACCTGCCTTCTGAACCTTCCAGCCTCGCTAGTCTCAGTTCTCGACTCTCAGAATACCCCCGCGCAGAATGTAGTCGTCGAGATTACCTTCCGCGGCTCGACCATGGGCAGTGCTTCGTCCTCGCAGCGCACAGCGTATGCGGGATGGACGGGGATGCAGAGCAAGCGGAAGCCGACGGCCGGCACGCCCATGCGCGCCGGCGAGGACGCAGTGATAGAGATGGATCCGGCTTTGGCAAAGAATATAGGAGTGACAGAGGGCTCGAAGGTATGGTTGATCTACACGTGATAGTTCGGTGTCATAGTTCTAAGTTTGTGAAATTAGGTGTCCATCCAGCTCCACGTTGATCCGCCAGCAGCGCACACACTGCACATTGAACCTCTTACGGCGAGCGACTGGGAGATCATCGAATTGCACGCGTCGTTCCTTGAGCTCAACTTGCTGTCCCAGGTCCGTTGTGTGACCGCCGCGCATCCGCTCTCAGTGTACCTCTCGCCCACATCGACCGCGTCTATACGACTGACGAAGGTGGAGCCTGAGTCTGCGTTGTCCGGTCCCAACGGATTCGCCAAAATCTCCCCCGAGGCAGAAATCATCGTTGCGCCGAAGACTAGACAGCGGCGTCCCAGCAGAGGTGCAAAATCGACCACGAGTACAGCTCGGACGTCTACGAGGAGAAGGCCTGAAGGAGGTGCTCCCGTGACTACGGGCAAGACAGCGCTGTTTTTGAGGGGTGTAGTGCTGCCAACTGCGCGGCACATCCCGGTTGCGGACGATGAGCCCGAGCATGAGGAGGAGAACGACGAAATGAATGGTGGGGGGCGCGGCTTCACTGTGTATCTGGACCCCAGTGCGATCGCATCAAGGCAGCTGCGGAACACATCAAAGGTGGTGGTATCGATTGTTCGACCACCGTCACTGCTGCCCCCGAAGGACCCCTCACAGCAGCAACAGGAACAGCAGGATGACAAGGACAAGGACAAGAAAGACTCCGAGATCGCGGCGGCGACAAGGATAGTGGCTAACGTCCGACCATGGGATTCTGCGCCAGATGCGAAACATGTGGCGCTCTCCCGTCTTTTAGCGGCTTCCCTCCATCTCTTCGAAGGAGAGGTCGGCCCCATGGTGCGCCTTGAAGCCGCGCTGCAGCCGGTTCCGCACAAGATCCTGGCCAAAGCCAAGATACATCCGTTCACAAAGGGAGGAAAGGAGGACGGCGTCAGGTGGGGCGGAGGAACCAAACGATTGGAAGAAATGGCAATCGCTCGACTCCAGGACGTGTTAGGACCCAAGCGGCTGCGCAACGGCACAAATGCGATGATCGAGGAGGACTTGGCCTCTGTTTCACCTGGCGAGGGTATTCTTGAGGGCCCACTTACCGATGGTATGGTGCTTCCGGCGATCGAGGACTCGCCGATTGCCTCCGGCGGAATAATCAAACTCGAGGTCACAACTATCGAGGGAGCCGATGCCTCTCAAGCACCATTGTTGAAGTGGTTCATTGCCGGTGATAAGAGACCTACTCTGGAAATTGCCTCTCATATTCCCAAACCACCAGCACCAGCCGTACCAGAGACAATGTTTGTGCCGGACGAGAAGGACGAAGTGGTTGGAGTCGATGCTGTTCTCCAGTCAGTTACCGAGAACCTTCTTTCTGCGTCGTCGGTGCTTTTGGCTGGTGCTCACGGTTCTGGTAAAACATCCGTCGTGCGGTTAATTGCGAAGAGGCTGTCTGGTGCACCGCATTTTTACCGGGTTGTTGACCCAGGGACGCTCTCTAAACTCGCTGACGAGCGAGTAGCTGTGGTTAAAGAAAACCTCACCCGGTGGTTGTCGGAGGCAACTTGGATGGCCGGCAAATCATCTCGTAGCATCCTACTCCTGGATGATCTAGACCGGCTATGCACCACCGAATCTGAAAATCAGGACAACTCGCGAGTCCGGCAGCTTGCAGAGGTTGTCGTTTCCACTATCAAGAAATTCACGGCTGGAAAAACGGTGGTTGTCCTCGGCAGTTGCCAGGCTAAGGAGAGTCTTCACAGCCATCTGGTTGGCACACATGTTTTCCGGGAAACCATCGCCCTGAAGGCTATGACCAAGGAGGGTAGGCGGACTGTACTGGAGGGAATCGTGGCTACTCGTGGAGGCGTGGACCCGAGTCTGGATTTGCGGTTGATTTCGGCCAAAACAGAGGGGTACATGCCTGGTGATCTTGCACTGCTCGTGGATCGCGCTCGCCACGAAGCTGTTGTTCGGCTGGTCGATAACTCCGACTCTTCCGTCAACTCACTGGTTCTGGGACCAGAAGACTTCGACTCCGCGCTAGCCGGCTTTGTCCCTGCTGGTCTCCGCGGCGTCAAACTACAGACCTCTGGAGCTGGCTGGAAAGACATCGGCGGCTTGAAGGAGACTCGAAAGATCCTCCTCGAAACCCTCGAATGGCCAACCAAATACGCTCCGATTTTCGCCTCCTGTCCTCTTCGCCTCCGTTCCGGTCTTCTACTCTATGGCTACCCGGGTTGTGGAAAGACACTACTCGCATCTGCCGTCGCCGGAGAATGCGGTCTGAACTTCATCTCCGTCAAAGGCCCCGAGATATTAAACAAGTACATTGGTGCCTCCGAAAAGTCCGTGCGCGATCTCTTCGAGCGCGCTTCAGGCGCGAAGCCGTGCGTTCTGTTCTTTGACGAATTCGATTCCATTGCCCCGAAGCGTGGGCACGACTCTACAGGTGTTACCGACCGTGTGGTCAATCAGATGCTGACGCAAATGGATGGAGCTGAAGGATTAGACGGCGTCTATGTCCTTGCCGCCACCAGCCGACCGGACCTGATCGATCCCGCGCTGCTGCGTCCTGGGCGTCTGGACAAATCCCTGATCTGCGATCTTCCTAATGAAGAGGACAGACTTGACATTATCCAGGCAGTCGGATGCAAAGTACATTTCGATGCCGACGTGGATTTAGGAGAGATTGCAAAGAGGACGGAGGGGTACAGTGGTGCAGATCTGCAGGCTGTTGTGTACAACGCCCACCTTGAGGCAGTACAAGGTGTCATCAGCGAGGAGATTAGGAAGAAGGAAGCTATAGAGAAGCCAGCTGATGATGAAGAGGATCTGGAGTTCTTGGAGTTTGTTTGGGGCGACGCGAAAGGGAAGGCAAAGGGTCCCGACCGCAGGGCGAAAGGGAAGGAGAGGGGGTTGTTGGTTGAAAAGGTATATCACCCCCTCACCGCTCTTGCTCGCACATTGCTAACTGAGATAAAGGTTCAATCCCTCAAATCCTCCAAATCCAGTAAAAAATCCACAGACAAACCCGCAACATGCGGTGACGGAGAGGAAGGGAAGAAGGAGGATATCCTGATCAAACGGCACCATGTCGAGACGTCACTTAAGACCACCCGACCCAGTATCTCCCAGCAGGAGCAGATCCGACTCAAGAAGATCTACGACGAGTTTATAGGAGCGCGCAACGGCGAGATGCCGAGCGGACAGGGTAGCACCGAGGTCGGTGGGCGGAGTAGTTTGATGTAACCGAGTGACGGGCGACAGCATATGAACGTTTATTTGGTTTTTGACCTTTGTTTGGTTTTTTTGCGCGCATATATATCATAGGCCCTCACGCGTTGATCAATGTAGGGCTGTGATCGGCTGCAGCAATAATAGAACCATATCTCACCTCCCTTCACGCGATTACGGAGTATAGAACACCCCGAGCCCCTTCCACCATCCGGGCCCCACCGCGCTCCCCACTGCCCCCTAACGGGGCTATCCTGCATACCATTCGCCATGGCCCCCCACTCGCGCACCCGCGGTGAAAACAGCGCCATCTTGACCATGTCCGCCTCGTAGTCATCCCTGACGTATTTGAATGTCACTTATCGAAGAATATTGAGTCTGTCCCCCCCGCCGTGTCACCGAGAGAGAAAAGGAGGAGGGCTAAGGTACAGTGAAAGAGGTTAGGGTAGAATTCTGCAGTCTCGGATCTGCTGCAGGACTTCGGGCCAGAAGGCGGCGTGGCAGGCCTTACTGGCTTCGAGCTGCCCGGGGCGGACTCCGGAGGTAGACTATATACGCGATGGGGCGGGCATTCTGGGTGATGGTAGTGGTGGTTGAGGTGGACATTGCGGTGAAGCTGATGAAAAGCTTGATCGCGATCTAGATTTTGGGGAGGACGGAGTGCGGGGGGGGGGGGGGGGGGGTTTTTAAAAAACGTAACGCC